>ERZ777011.2919-NODE-2919-length-12206-cov-4.547609_pt1 | contig 12206 bp, 10 predicted proteins | sample MGYA00374964_ERZ777011 | MGnify/ENA primary metagenome ERZ777011 (study PRJEB29310, sample SAMD00008975) | mouse gut metagenome | study: EMG produced TPA metagenomics assembly of the Metagenome analysis of fecal microbiota from mouse which was promoted...
ACAAGGTGAAGGGCGTCATGCCGGAGGCGCTGTGCGTCCAGCTGATGAACCGCTACGAGGACGAACGCCGGAGCAAACTGGAACAGCGGACGCAGCTCACCGCCCAGCTGGAGGCCACCCAGGAGGACGAGCAAGCCACCGACGAATGGCTGACCATCATCAGGGATTATACCCAGCTTGAGGAACTCGACCGCCCCACGCTTTTGCGGCTGGTGAAGCGCATCGAGGTGGGCGAGAAGTACGAAATCGCCGGGGAAACCCACCGGGACATCAAAATCTATTACAACTTTGTCGGGTATGTGGAACTCTGAAATCTGTACTTCTTTATGCGAGGTTATCTAAGATCTCTTTCGGAATGATGGGCGGGTGATTGTTCTCCACATACACCCTAGTTGACCGTTGCGCCAGTGCCGCTGCGCCGTACTCCGTTAAAAACGGCTAGCAGCAGGCCAGCCGATTCCACCAGCCGATGGTTCCGGTCGATCATGTAGCCATCATAATATTGACGGCTTACACTGGCTGTCAAGAGAAAGGAGCAATTTATGGACGGAAACAAAAAATGGCGCTTCTGGGGAGTGCGCCCAATTTCCAAAGCTCTCCTGGCGCTGGGCATTCCAACGATGATTGGCATGCTCATTAGCGCCCCTTACAATCTGGTAGACACCTATTTTGTATGTGAACAGACCCTAGAATAGGATCTATGCACACCGGCAATAATGATATAACTTATATATATTATCATAAATTTTATTTCTATGGTACACTATATCCAGAGTTACCTCTACAAAAAATAAAAAGGAAGGATAGGTGGAAGAGAAATGAAAAAGACAAAAAAGGCGATATCTACTGTCGTGGCGATCTGCTTGGTATTAGCCTGTTTTGCCGGATGTTCCCCCAATACGGCCCCCGGCAATAATGAGGCAACGACGCCCATCCCCGCTGTAACATCCCCCGATACTGCATATAAAGACACCTTGGTTTACTCCCATAATACAGATATTACCACGCTTAATCCGAATATCCAGAATGGAACCAACACAGAGGCGGTAGCGTTGCTGTGTTATAATACACTCTTGAAGTTTGATGAGAATTTTGAGGTAATTGGTGATCTGGCGGAAAGCTGGGAGGTTGCAGATGATAATATCACATGGACCTTTCACTTAAGGCATGGTGTCCAGTTTCATAATGGGAAGGAGATGACCGCAGACGATTTCAAAGCGACTTATGATTTCTATATGAATCCCAGCAACGGATTCGCAGTAGCATCCCTCCGGCAGTTGACAGAAGTTCGTGTAGAGGATGACTATACGCTGGTCCTTGTTACAAAAGAGCCTTTCGGTGTAATGGAGAGAACTTTCTGTGATATCGAGACAGCTGTTCTGGACGCTGATTACCTGGAGAAATATGGCTCTGAGCTGGGTAACTCAATAGAAAGCGTCAATGGTACGGGCCCCTATAAGCCAGCCAAATGGGTAAAAGATTCTGCCGTTACGCTTGAGCGGTTTGAAAATTATTTCGGTGAAAAGGGTGCCTCCAAAACAATTGTTATGCAGGTAATTCCAGAGGCGGCTTCTGCCGCGATTGCTCTGGAAACAGGGGAAGTAGATGTGGCAAACGGTCTGACCGCAGAGGATGTGGCCCGGCTGAAGGCTGATGAAGATAATTTTACGATCGTCAAGCGTCCTACAGTCAATCAACGTCTGTTCCGTTTTGGTTGTAACGATGAGGTTATTTCTAACCCGCTGGTCCGTCAGGCTATCATTTACGCCATTGACCGGCAGCCTATTATTGACGGACTATTCCCAGGACTTGTGGAACCAGCGACATGTAGCGTCTCTCCCCTAACCTTTGGATATAAAGATATGGGCGTGATCGAGCAGGATCAGGAGAAGGCAAAACAGCTTCTCTCTGAAGCCGGCTATCCGGATGGCTTTACGACAAAAATCTGTACCACGGAGCGTTACGAAAAGGGGGTTCAGATTGCGGAGGTCCTTGCGTCCCAGTTGGAGGAAGTAGGCATTAAGGCCGAGATTGAAGTTATTGAATGGGCAGCCTTCCAGACCGGTTGGCAGAATACTCCTAGATCAGAGTTTGATATGCCAATGTTCATTATGGGCGGCGGGTATGGCTCTGCAGACTGTGATGCAGAGCTTCATATGTTGTTTGGTGACTTTGAAGACGAAACTGCCCGTAAAAACTATGGTTTTTACCACAATGATGAGGTGTCAGGACTGTTAGACAAAGCTGCGGTCACTATTGCGCAGGATGAGCGGCTGGCAATGTACAATCGTGTTAACGAAATCCTCTATTTAGAGGATCCAGGCGCTATTTGGCTGTTTGATCAGTATCAAATCCTCTCTACGCGGAAAGGTGTTACAGGATTTACCTATCTTCCCAATTCAGTTGTCAATCTGGCTTGGGTAAAGGCCCCTAAATAGGCATAGGGCAAAGGCAGGATATCCCTGAGATACGGAATATCCCGCAGGGACATTTTCCCTGCGGGATATTTCATAATAAGAGCAGTCTTTCTGCGTTCTGTGCAGATACGCAGTCGCTGGAAAAAAGCTCTGAACAACAATTAACAGCGCAAAAGGAGGATGAGACGTGTTCGCATATGCCATCAAAAGAATATTACAGATCATCCCTGTACTGCTTGTGATCTCCTTTCTGGTCTTCTTTATGGTACATCTTATGCCGGGAGATCCTGTTCAAACCATGCTAGGCACAGAGGCTACGCCGGAGCAGGTGGAGATCTACCGTGAGGCACTTGGGCTCAATGATCCAATCCATATACAATATTTTAACTATATGAAGGGACTGCTGCGCGGTGATATGGGGACATCTTTCTACACCAACAACCCGGTTTCTCAGGAAATAGCGGAGCGGTATCCTAACACCTTGAAAATAGCAGTTTTAGCAACCATGCTGGCATCTGCCCTAGGCGTAACCATAGGCATCGCAGCGGCAGTAAAGCATAATCAATTTATGGACAATCTGCTGATGGTCCTGTCTATGATCTCTGTTTCCATGCCCTCGTTCTTCTTTGCGCTTCTGCTAATGCTGGTATTTTCACAGCAGCTGAATATCCTTCCTAGTTTGGGACTTTCTAGTGGGCTACACTATATCCTGCCAACACTGACCCTTGGTCTGAATGCGGTTGGTTTGATCTCCCGTACAACACGTTCTGCCATGCTAGATGTCTTGCGGCAGGACTATATCCGCACATCCAAATCCAGGGGAATTAGAAAGAGCAAAATAACTTTTTCCCATGCGCTGAAAAACGCATTAATTCCTGTTGTAACCGTTATTGGCCTGCGTTTTGGAACGCTGCTTGCCGGAGCAACTTTGACAGAAACCGTATTTTCAATTCCCGGTATGGGGCGCTTCCTTGTTACATCGGTTCTGAACCGGGACTATCCTTCTATTCAAGGATGTATTTTAGTTCTTGCATCCACTTATGTGATTATCAACACGGTTGTTGATCTTCTTTATGGTTTTATAGACCCGAGGATTAAATACGTATAAAAGGGGGGGGAGAACCTTGAGAGAAAACGCTTTTCGTCGATTTATAAAACGCAAGCCATCTGTCATAGGTGGAATTGTTCTGCTAATTTTTCTCCTGATGGCGGTTTGCGGCCCTCAATTATGTAGGTATGATCCCAACAAGGTGGATCTTACCGCCATATATCAGCCTTGCAGCCTTACACATCTGCTTGGGACCGACAACCTGGGGAGGGATACACTGACCCGGATCATTTATGGTTCGAGGGTGACGTTGTCTATCAGCTTTGCCGGCGTGTTTGCGGGCTCCTTCTTAGGGGTCATACTGGGGGTCTGTGCAGGATATTACGGCGGAGTGATCGACTCGGTCCTGTCACGCATTATGGATATTCTGCTGTCCTTTCCCACTCTGCTGATGGCGATTGCTGTCGTTGCGATTCTGGGCAGCGGCGTACAGAATACGATTATAGCCATAGGCTTCTCTTCTATCCCCACCGTTGCGCGCATGGTGCGAAGCATTGTCGTAAGCATCAAAAATGCGGAATATGTACAGGCCTGCCATGTGATGGGCATTTCTCATTTTCGCATTATTACTACTCACATTATACCTAATTCCATGTCACAAATCATTGTTAACACAACTTTGAACCTGGGGACAGGCATATTGTCCGCATCGTCTCTTTCATTCCTGGGGCTGGGCGTTGTCCCCCCAAATCCTGAGTGGGGAGCTATGCTCTCTACCGCTCGAGAGGTACTGCGGACCTTTCCTCTAGCTGCGCTGGCACCTGGTGTAGCAATTACCCTGGTCGTTCTCAGCTTCAGTCTGGTAGGCGATGGGTTGCGCGACGCGTTGGATCCGAAGTTAAAAAACAGTTAGGTAATTAGGAGGTGAGCCCTTGGAACAGGCCAATATTGTTCTTCAGGTCCGGGATTTAAAGACCTATTTTTACACTGTAGACGGTATTGTCCCCGCAGTTGACGGCGTCAGTTTCTCTCTCCATGAAGGGGAAACTTTGGCGGTTGTAGGGGAGTCTGGCTGCGGGAAAAGCGTCACATCTCTTTCCATTCTTCGTCTGATAGAAAAGCCTGGAAAAATTGTAGAGGGAGAGATCCTATATAGGGGTAAGGATTTAGTAAAATTGTCAGAGCGGCAAATGGAAAAAATTCGCGGAAACGAAATCTCTATGATTTTCCAGGAGCCCATGACATCCTTAAACCCGGTATTTCCCGTGGGATATCAGATCATGGAGTCCCTTCAGGTTCACCAGAAGTGTGACAAAAATACCGCTCGAGAAAAAGCAATCCAGCTCCTGGGAATGGTGGGCCTGCCTACCCCCGAAAAGTATGCGGATAATTTTCCGCATCAGCTCTCCGGCGGAATGCGCCAGAGAGTGATGATTGCAATGGCTCTGGCCTGTAGCCCGAAGATCCTCATTGCGGATGAACCGACGACAGCACTTGATGTGACCATCCAAGCTCAGATCTTACGGCTTATAAATAGTATCCAGCAGGAGACGAAAACCTCAATCCTGATGATTACCCATGATCTGGGAATTGTTGCACAGGCTGCGCAGAGCGTCATGGTCATGTATGCGGGGCAGATGGTAGAATATGCGGACGTGCGTACTATTTTTAAGAATCCACAGCACCCGTATACAAAAGGACTGCTGCGCTCCGTACCTAAGCTGACAGAGGAGCAGGATACCCTATATAATATCAAGGGCAGCATCCCTAGTGCCTATAATTATCCAAAGGGTTGCCGGTTTAGTCCCCGCTGTGAACATTACACACCTGCATGTGATAACAGGGTCCCGGATATTGTCCAGACTGAGCCCGGCCATTTGGTAAGGTGCATCCATGTGAACCGGGAAAAGTAGCCCTGCCGCTACTCTTTGCAGATTTTCTATAGGAGGACGCACATGGATAATTCGTTGTTGGAGCTTAAAGATGCGAAGATGTACTACTCCGTAAAAGTGCGGGAAAAGGGAAAATTCTTCGCAGAACATAAATTTGTACGTGCTGTAGACGGCGTGTCCTTTACCGTGAAGAAGGGGACTACTCTTGGAATTGTAGGGGAGTCCGGCTGTGGAAAATCCACGGTTGGAAAAATGATTGTTAAGCTGCTCCATCCAACCTCCGGCAGCATTTATTACGAGGGGAAGGATATTTTTACTCTGACAAAAGAAGAGGACCGCCAATTTAAGGAAAAGGTACAGATCATTTTCCAGGACCCCTATTCCTCCCTGGATCCATGTTTCTGCGTCGGCCGCATTATTGCGGAGCCGATGGTCGGCCGAGGGTACACAGCAGAGCAGCAGAGGAATCGGGTATTGGGGCTAATGCAGGAGGTTGGAATGAAGGAAGACCAGTACGGACGCTATCCGCACGAGTTTTCCGGAGGACAGCGCCAACGGATTGGGATTGCTCGAGCCCTTGCGCTTAACCCAGAACTTGTTGTCTGTGATGAGCCTGTTTCCGCGCTGGATGTGTCCATTCAGGCACAGGTCCTAAATTTGATGCAGCAGCTTCGGCAAAAACATCATCTTACCTATGTTTTCATTTCACATAATCTGAGCGTAGTGAAGTATTTCTGTGATGAGATTGTAGTGATGTATCTTGGAAATATAGTGGAGCGCGCAAAAAAGGATGAGTTGTTCCGGAACTATCAGCATCCCTATACGGAGGCGCTTCTGTATGCTGTCCCAGTACCGGATCCGGATGTGGAAAGCATGCAAAATATTATCGCGGGTGAGGTGCCCAGCACAATGGAAGAGATTCAGGGATGCGTTTTCTCCTCTCGCTGTAAATTTGCCAGTAAGGAGTGCAGAGAACAACGGCCGGCATTAAAAGAAATATGTCCTGGGCATTTTGTTGCATGTCATAAACGATAAACAGAGAGGATGTTATTTATGTACGATTTGCTGATTAAGAACGGAACATTAATGGATGGAACAGGGGCCGATGCCCGATCGGCTGATATTGGCATTATCAACGGACGGATTGCAGCCATTGGAGATCTACAGAACGAGCAGGCAGGACAGGTGCTGGACGCGGCAGGGAAAGTGGTTGTTCCAGGATTTATTGACATGCATTCCCACGCGGATAATATTATTTTGGGATATCCCCAGATGGAGAGTATGCTGCATCAGGGAATTACTACCTTTGTCGGCTGCCAGTGTGGACATTCCATCGCTCCAGTAGGCGGGCGTTGGGAGGGCTCTCAGGCATTATTTCATTTGATGGATAAGGCCTCTGACAAACTCTTTCCCGACATGTACAACAAAGACTACTACGCGGATACGGCGAAAATTCTCCCCTTGGTGGAGGATGAATTTGGGTTCTCGCCCACCTGGAAAACAATGGGGGATTTTTTGGACGAGGTGGATAAAAAGGGGCTGTCCGGAAATATGATCGTTCTCTCCGGCTACAATACGCTTCGTTTACTGGAGTCAGAGCCGGACTATCCGCGGCCACTGACATGCCGGGAAAAGGACAAAATAAAGGGACATATCCGGGAGGCAATGGATGCTGGAGCTTTTGGATTGTCTACCGGCTTGGACTACGCTCCCGGTGCCTTCTGCGGCACAGAGGAGTTGGTTGAGATGGCCGCAGAGCTAAAACCCTACGACGGCATATACTTCTCCCATTGGAGGAAGACCGGGTTGCGTGCGGGAACGCCTAAAAAGCAAAAAAAGATTGAGGGAATCAAAGAGGCGATGGAGATTGGACGCCGAAACGGAGTGCAGGTGGAGATTTCACACCTGTCCAACGGATTCGATATTTTTCCCTCACGGGATGACTATATGCATGTTGCCGCGGCAGAAAGAACCCTCCAAATTATTGACGAATACGCGGCCAGCGGACTGCGTGTCAACTTCGACGTGATTCCCAACATCACTGGCGGCACCATTTTGATGTCTGATTTGGCCGCCTATTTTCGCCCCTGGGTTCTCTATGCCAATGGTCTCTCTCTGTTTATTAGGAACCTGCGCCATCCAGATTACCGCAGGCAGATTTCTGATTATATTTATGCAGGGAAATACTTTACCATCAATCCAAACGCCCAACCGGACTGGGATGAATGGATGTCAGTTATCCAATCCCGTAACAGCGGCTATATGGGTAAGAGTATTCATGAAATTGCCCTTGAAAAAAATATCTCCAGCCTGAATGCTTGTTTCGACTTAATGATGGAAGAGCCCGATATCAAGATATTTATGGCATCCCACTCTATGAACATTCATGCGGTACGGACGTACCTGCGTCATCCGTTGGCCACTGTGGGTAATGATACCTTTGTATTTGATCTGACAGGTTCATTGCACTATGATCCAGAATTTCCCAGGGCAAAGCCTAATCCCAATACGTACTGTGGATTTATAAAGTATTTGACGGAACTAGGCATGCCTCGCATGGAGGACTCCATTCAGAAAATGAGCGGCAAAGCGGCAGAAATATTAGGACTGACGGACCGCGGCTTTCTCAAGGAAGGATACCGTGCGGATATTGTTGTGCTGGATTTGCGTAATCTTGCCACAAATGAAAACTATGTGGAGCCGCGTACCTATCCCAGCGGTGTGGAACACGTTCTAGTTAACGGCGAATTTGTCCTGAAAGACGGCACACATACCGGTAAGCGTCCCGGCGGAACCATACGCCGGCAGACAAGATAATTCTCCAGCTTTTTGTGGAACAACGAAACACCCCTGGCAGAGTAGTCGCTCTGCCAGGGGTAAAACATCTTTAAGCATCTGGATCAGAGAGCCATCGGATGTTATCTTGACCTTGGTTTTTCAATTCTTTCCGCAAAATACTCAGGAATAATTTGGCTAGAGAAGAAAAGGCCCGATGAGATTTTTTAATCAATCCAATTTCCGCTTCCACAGTAGGAGAGAATAGGGGTACACAGGCGATATTGTAAGCCCTTGCGTATGATTTGTGGTGGTTATAAGCAAATATAAATGCTTTGGTATCTGAAATTAATTGGTAGGCTGCGTCCCGGTCTGTGGTAATAATTGCTTTGGAATAGATGGAGCGGTTAAGCAGACTAAATTCATCAAGATATTTGAGGCTCTCGCTTTCTTCCTCTACCGCCGGATGAAAATGGATATATGTGTAGTTGCGCAGATCGTCTAGAATGAGGGCGTCTTTCTGGGCAAGGGGGTCATCCTTACTGAGCAGAACCGACAAGTTGGTGGTGCAGATTCGCTGGTATTCCATACCCTTAGAGTGAATGGCATTTAACCAGAATTCTTTGTGATCATTTCCCAGCCAGATAATTCCCAACTCACTTTTTCCGGCATCCACATTTTGGATGACCTCCGGCGTGCTCATGTTGTTCATGGAAAAATGTTTTACAGGCTCATCTGGATGGAGTTTGCAAAGCTTTACAAAGGCTTCGCTTATGAAGGTGCTGTGGATGGTTGCGATTTTTAGGGAGGTTTGATTTTTTTCATCAACAAAATTTATTTTTTTTATTTCCCGGAACTGATGGACGATCGAATTCGCATAGGTCAGAAAGCGCCTTCCCTCAGAAGTTAGTTTAACCCCCTTGTGACTGCGAATAAAAATGGTGATTCCCAATTCATCCTCTAATGAGTTCACAGCCTTAGAAAGCGTCGGCTGCGATATATAGAGAATCTGTGCCGCTTGATTGAAGGAGCGGTTCTTCTCAATCTCTATTACATAGATTAGCTGCTGGATTGTCAAGATCTCATCCCCCGCTCTCCAGTGAACTGTTTTCTTACTATAAATATAAGCAAAGTTGAGAAGAAAGTCAAGTGCATGTCGCTGGCTTAAAGGGCAGCGCGGATTGGTATTAGTCTTATTTTGGGCCTAAAAAGTGAGAAGTCATGTATGTCAGAAATAATCCTGCATGTATAAATGGCGGCAATATATGAGGGAGCCCACGATGTTGAGGATATTGGGGCATTAAAGAACATCCCCATGGGCACTTTCGTTACGTAGACAAGTATAGACATATTTTATAAGAATATGAATTAATGCGATTATCCTTTTTCAAACAATGCGTGTATAATAAAGGTACAAACTTAATTTTAGGAGGTAATAGAAAAATGAGCGAACAAGCTAAAAGCCTGATGCAGAACGGGTATGTGGTTGACTGCCTGTTCCACGACATGATCGAAGATCCTCCGCTCCACTGTACGGCGGATAGGACGCTCGTGGATATGGTGTTAGAGGGAGGTGTGACTACAGTCAGCACTACGATCAAAGCAGATACATATGGAACACTGGGGTTTATGGACCTTTGTCGGGAACTCTATCAGTACTACCTTTTTGAGGAGACCCTTTCTAATAAAGCCAAGCTGATATATACCTACCAGGACATCGTGGATGCAAAAAAAGCGGGCAAATTAGGGATCATAATGAGCACTCAGGGTGCAGATGTGATTGAAAATGATATTCGGCTTATCTCCATGGCATATAAACTTGGCCTACGGATTGTACAAATTACTTATAATCAGAACGGACATATCGGTAGCGGTGTTTTCGAACCCACGGATCTAGGCCTTACTCGATTTGGACAGCAGGCTATTTACGAAATGAACCGGGTTGGCATGTTGATTGATCTGTCCCATGTAGGATACAAGACAACCATGGATGCTATGGCAGTAAGCAAGAAACCTGTTGTCTTTTCGCATTCCAGCGTAAAGGCTTTGTGCAAGAACCGGCGTAATCTGGCAGACGATCAGATCAAGGCCTGTGCTCAAACCGGTGGCGTGATTTGCCTGTGCCCCCACAGCGTTTTCTGCACAGATGAGAATTCCATACCGGATGTAGATGTGTTTATTAATCACATGAAATATGTCGCAGACCTAGTTGGCGTGGAGTATATTGGCATTGGTACGGATCGCTTTGTCCAGCCGACACTGTTGCATCTAATGTCTCGTACAGAGTTTAGTCGCACTCTGCCGGGATTCTTTGGGCCCTACGGTGTGGAAAACAAGCAAGTGACGGGTTTTAATCACTTTAACGACTGGGAAAATCTGGCAGATAATATGTTGCGCCGCGGTTTCAGCGAGTCGGATGTCGGCAAAGTCCTGGGCAACAACTTGATGCGGGTATTTAAAGACCTCTGGATGTAAATGAGCGAATAATTTATGGCATAAAGGATATTGCGGTCCAGGCCATCCTATCGGATCGGCCTGGACCGCTCTGCTGCTGTTATTCGTCCTGGGTGGCAGGGAGGCCCTCGCCGTCCTCACACGGCTCCTCTCCGCCTTGGCTGGGGAACTCTGGGGGTGGAGGCCGCTGCCCTCGGAAGGGGGCTCACAGAGGCCGGTACCGGCTTCCTTGCTGGACTGCCCACCTCCGGATCCGGGACATCTTCCACAGCTTGCCGCTCCGCCGTCTCCAGGACCTCCTCGATCAGGCCCAGCACGAACTCCCGCTGGGTCAGCTTACGGCCAGTGCGGGCTGTCTCACGCTCCAGGTGCGCCTTGATCCGCAGGAACAGGTCCTCCGGGATCTGGAAGGCCATCATTCTGCTGTTGTTCGCCATGATCGTCTTACCTCTATTTCTTTCATTTCGAAGTATTCGATAAGCAACTGGGTGATGTACTCCGCTGTGGTCAGGCCAGACTGCTTGCCTTTACGAAAGACTAAACTCGGAGTGGTAGGGAGTTCGACTCACCTTATTGAGAAAAAAGGGTTTTTGCATCTCCGGTTTTGTTATTTTGAAAAAACAGAGTCGGATTTTTAGTTTTCAGACTTTTTGAGCTATATTTTCCTGATTTCTTCGTATTTGCACAAAAACACCGCATTTCATGCGGCGTTTTTTGCTGTGCATCTTTTTTATCAACACATTTTGGTCCCCCGACCGATTTCAAATCCGAACTTTTAATCTCATAGAAAGTGACCCGTTCCGAGCCTTCCTTGTAGTTGAAGGTAATCAAAATGCAGTCATCGAAAATTGTGACCGAGTTCACAAAGCTGTCAATCAGCCGCCGTTCTTCTAGCTGCGCCACATCCAGAGTACGGAACTGACAAATCCAATAGGTCACATCCTCACGGGAGAGCAGAGGATGCTTCATCTCCTCCTGGATGATTTGCAGCTCAATTTTCTGCTTGGCGTCCTCCAGTTCATCCAGCCGCTGCTTGGTGGAGGCGTTGATGATACCGGCCTGGATCACGTTGAGCATATTTGTGATGCCGCGCTCCGCATCCTCCAACTGTTTCCGCAAAGCGGGGAGGGCACTGCTCTCACGGCCCTGCAAGTCCATTACCGCATCTGTTATGTATTCCACAAAGGCGTCATCCATGATTTTCGCCATCACCGAATTGACAACAGCATTTTCCAACGGCATTTTTTTGACGCTATTGTGCTTGGCGCTGGTACCGCTCTCGCCCACCATCATGGCCCCACAGGCGCCGCAGAATAATTTGGTCGTCAGCAGATAGTCGTCTTCCGCCTTATGCCGGGCGGGGGCCTTTTTGTTTTTCGCCAGCTTGTTCTGTACCCGGTCAAAGAGATCCTGGGGAACGATGGAAGGGATGCCGTTGGGGATAACGATCTCCCGATATTTGTACTCGCCCAGGAACTTCCGATTGTGGAGGATTGCCGCCACAAAGTTGAGGTCAATGGCCTTACCCCGGACTGTCGTGACGCCTGTATCATTGAGGTAATCCCGTATCTCTTTCATGGTAGCGCCATTGTCGTAGCGGGTGAACATCTCCAGCACCAC
>ERZ777011.2923-NODE-2923-length-12186-cov-2.718820_pt1 | contig 12186 bp, 11 predicted proteins | sample MGYA00374964_ERZ777011 | MGnify/ENA primary metagenome ERZ777011 (study PRJEB29310, sample SAMD00008975) | mouse gut metagenome | study: EMG produced TPA metagenomics assembly of the Metagenome analysis of fecal microbiota from mouse which was promoted...
AGAAACCATAGCAAAAATATATGAACTATATCAAAAAAGATTAAAAGAAAACAATGCACTAGATTTTGATGATATTATAAACTTAACAATAAAAATACTTATGCAAGAACCAGATGTATTAGAATATTATTCAAATAAATTTAAATATATATTAGTAGATGAATATCAAGACACAAATAGAGCACAGTTCACATTAATAACATTACTTGCAGCAACACATGGAAATATCACTGTAGTTGGAGACAATGACCAAGGAATATACTCTTTTAGGGGGGCAGATATATCAAACATATTAAATTTTGAAAAAGACTTTCTAGGAACAAAAATAATAAAACTAGAGCAAAATTATAGATGTACAAAAAGTATTTTAAATGTTGCAAATGCAGTAATTAAAAACAACCCAACAAAATATAAAAAAGAGCTATGGACAGAAAATGAAGAAGGAACACTAGTTACAGGATATAGAGCAGACAATGAATATGATGAAGGAAGATATGTAGTAAATCAGATAGGACACTTAAAATATCAAGAAAAATTCAATTACTCAGACTTTACAGTATTATACAGAATGAATGCACAATCACGTAGTATAGAGGAAATTTTAAACAGAGAAGGAATACCATACAAAATTATTGGTGGACTTAAATTCTATGAAAGAAAAGAAATTAAAGACACAATAGCATATTTAAGACTTATACATAACCAAAACGATAATATGAGTTTAAGGAGAATAATAAACGAGCCTAAGAGAGGTATAGGGAAAACAAGCCTAGACAAAGTACAAGAACTTTCAGAACAAATTGAAAAACCAATGTATGAAATCATAAAAAATGCCTCACAATATGGTCTAAATAGAGTATACTTAAACTCTAGAGAATTCATAGAGCAGATAGAAAGTTTAATTGCCAGAAGAGATAAAATGCCAGTCTCAGAACTTATAAAACAAACTTTAAATGTAACAGGTTATATGAAAGCATTAGAAAATGAAAACACAATAGAAGCAGAATCAAGAATTGAAAACTTAGAAGAATTATTAACTGTTGCTATGGAATTTGAAAGAGAATCAGCAGAAAATACACTTGCAGAATTCTTAGAAGGAATAACACTTTCATCCGATTCAGATGAAATAGATGAAAATCAAGACAAAGTTACATTAATGACACTACACAGTGCAAAAGGACTAGAATTTCCAGTAGTATTCTTAGTCGGAATGGAAGAGGGGATTTTCCCAGGATATAAATCAATACAAGAAGAAGCAGGGCTTGAAGAAGAAAGGCGTTTATGCTATGTTGGAATGACTAGAGCAAAAGAGCGTTTATTCTTAACATGTTCAAGAACAAGAACAATATTTGGTTCAACATCATGTAATGCAATATCAAGATTTGTGAAAGAAATTCCAAAAGAAATGTTAGAAGGATATGAAGACATATTTACATCAAATCAAGAGAGTATATCTGAAGATAATAGATATAACTGGGAATACGGAGGAAGAGCAAATAGTAATATAAAAACTTATAGTGTTGTAGGAACAAGTACAGAGACAAAGAGCAATTCAAATAATCGAAGTTTTGCATTTAGAACAGCAGAAAACTTTTTAAGCAATCTAAATAAAACAACATCATCACCTAACATAGATATATCGAAATATAAATCAGGAGCAAAAGTATTTCATAAGAAATTTGGAGAAGGAATTATTAACTATGTAGAACGAGAAGATGATGATTATAAAGTAGATATATCATTTGAAAAAGCAGGACATAAGAGATTAATGGCTAAATATGCAGGACTAGAAATATTATAGAAAAAATGGAAAAGAGATAAATTCTCTTTTCCGTTTTTTCAGGAAAATCTACATATATGAAAAAAACACTGCTTATAAAAGAGAATAACTGCAAATTCTAGCAATAGTTACGGAAGTAATTAATAAAAAAAATAAATTATAAAAAAAACTTGATATTTTTTTAATTGTAGTGTATGATATTTATATCAATTCTATAAATATAATAAAAATATATAAATTTCAGGGAATAAGTAGAAATATAAGGAGAATAAAATATGAAAAAGATAATAATTGCTTTGTTAATAGTAGTATGTATTTTATCTATGATTATTTCATATAAAGTTTATGCATCAAGTGGAGAAGCTTTATTAGAATCAGACACAGCAGGAAAATTAATAGAGATAAAAGAAAAATCATTAAAAGAATTAGACGATTATGTAGAAGCATATGGCGATGAAACTTACGGATTTACGGCTTACATATTAAATAAAATTAGATTTTTTAGTATACCATTATGTTTCTTAGGAATATCAGTTGGTGCAATATTTCAATATGTAATGGGTATTAGAAATATGGGGACAAGATACAAAGGATTTTTTGCTATAATAGCATTTGTAACAATACTTATTGTATGTCAGGTATTGCCATTTATATTTGTTGTCGTAGTAAAATTCGGAAGGAGTTAGAACAAATGAAAGTTTTATTTGCAGTAAGTACAGAAGATATAGCAGAGAAAATAGTTAAAGTATATCAAACAGAATATAAAGAAATAATATCATCAAAAAATGTTTATTATTTTAATGCTATAATTAAAGAATTACAAAGAAATCAGACGTATGATAGAATAGTAATAAGTGAAGACTTAGAGCCATTCACTAATAATAATTATGATACAATAGATTTATATTTGAAAAATTGGATGGTATAAGTGATGAGGCAATAGATAGAGAAGGAAGAGATATTCCAATAGTTGTAATTTGCTCAGAAAGAAGAGAAAAATCAGATAATTTATTAGTGAAATTATTTTCAATAGGTGTGTATGATGCTTTAATTGGAAATGATAGGACGATAGAAAATGTATGTAGCCTATTAAATAAGCCAAGAACAAAAAAAGAAGCTAAGATTTATTACAAAATTGATCAAGGTGAATATGAACGTGAAGATGAAAAAAATGTAAGCGAAGTAGAAATTCAAAACATTTTAGCTCATTACAGAAGACTAGGCAGAAATGAAAGTAAATACGTTGAGAGTTTCAACAGTATTGCAGAACAATACAGTGATGATCAATTAAAAATAATAATAAAATTCTTGCCAATGGAAGTAAAAGCAGTACTAGAGGCAGAATCACCTAAATATCAATCAATAATGACATATAGTAGTAGTATAGGAACTCCGAAAAAAGAAGAAATAAAGAAGAATAATATAAACGTTTCTGAAATTATAGATAGCCATTCAAGACAACCTACAGGTCCAGTCATAATACCATCAGCTATTAGAAAAGGTAATGAAGTAAGAAAAATTGCAGAATCAACTCCAGAACCAGTACAGATAGAAACTGTTGGAAATGATACAAATGCAATATTAGAGGAAATAGAAAATATAGAAGGAGTAGCTCCTATAGAGCCTATAGAAACAATAGCATCAATAAAATCAACAGCTCCAATAAAAGCATCAATTGAGCTTGAAGTAGAAGGTGTAAACCAAGCAAATCAAGATAATCAACCAGTAAAAAGAGGAAGAGGAAGACCTAAAAAAATTACAATAGAGCCAGAACAAAAAGTAGAAACTCCCAAGAGAGGAAGAGGAAGACCTAGAAAAAATCCTATTCCAAGTACAGAAATGCAGGATCAGGTTATACCAAATATAGAAACTGAGACAGAAACACAAATATTACCAGGATTTGAAGAAGATACAAGTACACAATTACCAGGATTTGAAGAAATACCACCTGTTTTACCAAGCTTTGAAGAGGAAGCACCAACATTACCAAATTTCGAAAAAGAAGCACCAGTTTTACCAAATTTTGAAGAGAAAGCACCAGCTTTACCGAGTTTTGAAGAAGAACCTGCAAGGTTATCAGATTTTGAGCAAAGAAGACAACCAAGAGTACCAAGCTTTAGAGAAAAAGAACCAATACAAAGACCTAAAGCAGAAGAACCACAGAATTATGGTGTACCAAACTTTGAAAATAATATATTACAAGATATACATGATAATAGAATAAACACTTCTTTAGTAAATGATAATACATACAGAAATAATAATTATAGTGTATCACCAAATAAAGATCTAGAAGAAGTCGAAGATGATGGAAAAATAGTAGATATCTCATATCTATTAACACAAGATAAAAAGATAGTTTCTTTTGTAGGAACCTCAAAAAATGGAGTATCTTTCTTAGTAAACAATATTGCTGATATAATATCAAATAGAGGAATAAAAACAGCCATAGTAGACTTAACAAAAAATAAAAACTCATATTATATATATACTGAAAATAAGGAAGAACTAAGAGAAATTGCGTACTCATCTATGGAGAACTTAAAACAAGGAAACCCTGTTGGAATAGAAATAAACAGAAATTTAACAGTATATACTTCATCACCTAATATTAGAAACTCAGACTATAGTATAGAGAATATGCTATCAACTCTAGTTAAAAATTATTCTTTAGTATTATTAGATTGCGATTATTCAACAAATAAAGAATATTTTAGAGTAGCACAAGAAATATATATGGTTCAAAGTATGGATGTTTTAACGATTCAACCATTAACAGAATTTTTAAGAAAATTAAAATTAAGCAATATTTTGCAACCAGAGAAATTAAGAGCTGTTATAAATAAAGCACAAAAAATAAGAGGGCTAAATGAAGAAATGATAGTTGGAGGAATGTCAACTTATAATGATCCAGAGATGTCAATACAAGACAGACTATTTGATATGAAAACAATAAGTAAAACTATAATTCCATTTGATATGGAAGCATATTCAAATTATTTATCAGGAATTGCAAATTGTGAAATATCAACAAGAGGATATAACAAAGTTTTCCTAAATTGTTTAAATAGACTAGCGGATCAAGTATATCCAGTAATATCAGGTGGAACACTTAAGAGAAGAAATAGAGAAAAAGCTAATAACTCAGGCTATATGAATTATGAACAAAATGGATCAAGATTCTCAAATAATATGAGTAACACTTTAGATGAAATGAAAAGACAATACAAATAGAAAAAGGAGTGACATATGCTGATATGTGGATAATAGGTGTAATAATAGTATTAGTTGCAATAATAATAATGTTAATATTATTTAACATAAAAATTCATAAAGAAATTAATAATTATAAAAATATAAATCAAAAAATAAATGGCTTAAACGTATTGCAAGATTTTATGGCAACGGCTGGAGATGCTATAAGTGTAGATGAAAAGATAAAGAGAATAAACGAAATTTTAATAGAAGAGTATGATATAAAATATTCTACTATTGTAGAATTTAATGGTACAGAATATGTAATAAAAGCTTCAAATGTTGAAGAAAAGCATTGGGACAATCTTAGAAGTCTGCATAATGAAGAAATATTTAGAGATAGTATAACAACTGCTACGCCAAAATACATTACAGTAGATCAAGAAAATGAAAGACTACCATATCAAAAAAGTGAATTTGGAAGAGCAAAAGCAGCAATGTTCTTTCCTTTATATATAGAAAATGTATATATAGGATATTGGATAATAGAAAGTGGAATACCACATGCATTTGATAATATAGATACTACAATACTTGAAGTCGTAAAAGACAATATATTATCTGTGTTTAGAATTGTTAACTATCAAAATATTGTTGAGAGTTTAACAAGAGTCAAGTGAATATTTATTTAATGAAGGAAGGAAAATAATAGATAAATATACTACTTCAACAATCTGTATGATTGGAATTGCAAATCTTGAAAGAATAAATAAAGAATTTAACAGAGAAACGGGAAATCAAGTAATAATAGACATGTGTGATTATATAAAAGAAAACCTATCAAGTGAATATATATTTGTAAGATATATGGGACCTAAATTTGTAATTGCATTTTCAGGAGCAGAGGTAGATGGAGTTACAAGGTTTGTTATAGACCTTAAAAATGCTGTAGAAAATTTAGATGTTGAAATGGTTGAAGACGATAAAGACAATAAGAAAAAGGGCAATAAAAGGATTGCTAAGATTAAGTTAAATATTGTATTAACAACATATTATAAAGGAACAGCTCTAGAAAAGATTTTAAAAAAGCAAGAAGAATATATAGATAACGCACCATTAACAGAATATGATGTAAATAATATTTAAAAATAGGAGGAAAAAATATGGAAATGGATAAGACAATGAATTTCAAATTAGAAAGAGATAAAAATTTAAAGACTAAAGAAACTTTAAAACAAGTATATGATGCTTTAGTAGAAAAAGGATATAATCCAGTAAATCAAATAGTAGGATATATTTTATCAGGAGACCCAACATATATTACAAGTCACAAAAATGCAAGAAATATAATAAGACAAATAGAACGTGATGAATTACTAGAAAGAATGGTAGAAAATTATATAGGAATAAATGAATAATATGAGAATATTAGGGATAGATTATGGTGATGCAAGAGTTGGAATTGCAATTTCAGATCCTTTAGGAATAACATCTCAAGGATTAGAAACAATACATCATGGTGGGAATGATAAAAAAGTTCTAAAAAGATTAGAAGAAATCTTAGAAGAGTATGAAATTGATACAATAGTTGTAGGAATGCCTTTTAATATGGATGGAACAAGTTCAGATAGAGTAGAAATAACTAATAAATTTCTACATAAATTAAAATGCAAATTTAACAAAGTTAACATTGACACTATAGATGAAAGATTAACAACAGTAGCAGCACATAAAACTATGAATATTCTTAATATAAATAGGAAAAATAAAAGAAATATAGTAGATACAATATCTGCTGAATATATATTAGAAACATATATAAATAAAAATTTATAATTTTAAACAAAGAGGTGTAGGGACACTCTTCGGGCGTCCGTTTAATTAGATGCAATAAAAATGATAATAATAAATTATATAAACAAATAATTATTTATATAGAAAGAAAGGAAGGAAATTAATAATGGATAATGAACAAAACGGAATGGAAGAAGAATTAGAGAATGTTGTAGTTTTAAATGATGAAAATGGAGAAGAAGTTAAGTTTGAATTTTTAGATTTAATAGAACTAGATGGAGAGGAATATGTTGTATTATTACCAGCAAGCGAGGAAGAAGATGCTGATGAAGTAGTTATTTTACGAGTTGAAGATACTGATTCAGAAGATGAAGAATCTTATGTAAGTGTTGAAGATGAAGGGACTCTTAATACAGTATTTAATATGTTTAAAGAAAAATTTAAAGATGAATTCGATTTTATAGATGAAGAATAATGTAGGGGCGCATTACATGTGCCCCCATTTAATAATTAATAGTGAATGATTAATAATTAATAATAAAATTTATGAAGCTTTTCATAAATTTGTGAAAGGAAAAATAATGAATGTAGGCTTTATATCACTAGGATGTAGCAAGAATCTAGTAGTAACAGAAGAAGTAATAGGACTATTTAAGAAACACAATTTTAACATTGTAAACAATGAAAAAGATGCAGACATTATTCTTATAAATACATGTGGTTTCATTGAATCTGCAAAACAAGAAGCAATAAATACTATACTTGAAATGGCACAGTATAAAGAAGAAAGATGCAAATATCTTATTGCAATAGGCTGCATGGTAGAAAGATACGAAGAAGAACTTAGAAAAGCATTACCAGAAGTTGATTTATTTATAAAAATAAAAGATTACAATAAAATATGGGAAAAGATATCTGAATTATTGAAATCAGAAATATCTAATGAATGTTTAAAATGGGAAGATAGAGTAATTACCACAGGCGATTCAATGGCATATTTGAAAATTGCAGAAGGATGTAGTAATTATTGTACATATTGTGCTATACCAAAGATACAAGGAAAATATATTTCAAGAGAATTTAATGAAATTATAGAAGAAGCAAAAAGTTTATCTAAAAAAGGAATAAAAGAATTAATTATAATTGCTCAAGATACTACGAAATATGGAATTGATTTATATAAAAGACCAAGACTTGCTGAGCTTCTAAGGGAATTATGCAGAATAGATGGAATAGTATGGATTAGATTTTTATATGCATATCCAGAAAGTATTACAGACGAATTAATAAAAGTAGTAAAAGAAAATGATAAAATATGTAAATATTTTGATATTCCAATACAACATATTTCAGATGAAGTATTAAAACGAATGAATAGAAAAAATGATGGAGAAGGCATAAAAAAATTAATTAGTAAAATAAGAAATCAAATCCCTGAGGCTATTTTAAGAACCAGTTTAATAGTGGGATTCCCAGGTGAAACAGAAGAATACTTTGAACAATTATATAAATTTGTACAAGATGCAAAATTTGATAAATTAGGAGTATTTACATATTCAAAAGAAGATGGAACACCAGCAGAAAAAATGGAAAATCAAATACATCCAAATACTAAGAAATCTAGATATAATAAGATTATGAAATTACAGCAAAAAATATCAGAAGAAATGCTAAAGGGCAAAATCGGAAAAACTTATAAAACTTTCATAGAAGAAATATCATTTGATGGAAGATATTTAATAGGAAGAACATATATGGATGTCCCAGATGAAGATGGAGTAGTATTTATAAAAAATACAACAGATAAAGACTTAATAGGAAAATTTATAGATGTAGAGATTATTGGTGTACAAGAATACGACCTTATTGGAGAATTCAAAAAATAATCAGCATATTGCGTCGTTAGATTTTAAATGAAATCAAATCAACGTACAACAGTACGCCTCATTGATTTCATTTTCATCTGCCTAGCACTATACTAATTCTTTTTTGAATTATATAGATATAAGGTAATTTATACTTGTATCTGCTATTTGAAGGAATTATTCTAACAAAAAATATTATAATAAAGAAAGGAACGATATTAAAATGGAGAATAAAGGATTAAAATATGATGTGAATATAGATGAGGCAAATCAAGCAAAAAAAGACATGGCAGACAGTTTAGCAACAGACAACAAAAGAGTGTTAAATAAAATAGGAGCATTCTCATCACTATATGATATAAAATTTGAAGAATACAAAAATCCAGTATTAGTACTAAAAACAGAAGAACCAGGTTCAAAGCAATTAATAGCAGCACAATACGATAAATTAGAAAATGTATCATATGACATGATAAATCACTTAATAAACGATTGTATAGTAATGGGAGCAAAACCATTAACAGTTCAAGATGCTATAATTTGTGGAAAAATGGACAAAGTAGAAATAAACAAAATAGTAAAAGCAGTATCAGATGCGTGTAAAGCACAAGGATGTGTACTAACAGGAGGAGAAACCTCAGAACAACCAGGAGTATTAGATGCAGGTACATATATATTAACATCAAGTATAGTAGGAATAGTAGATAAAGAGAGTATAATAGATGGTTCAAAAATAGAGGTGGGAGATGTAGTAATATCAGTTGAATCTAGTGGAGTTCATACAAATGGATATACATTAGTAAGACAGATAATGAAACAATCACCAAAAATATTAGAAGAAATAGTAGGAGATAAAACTTTTATAGAAGCAATATTAGAACCACATAGATGTTATTACAAAACAATAAAAGATTTATTCCCAGAAAACGTAATTACAGGACTTGCACATATAACAGGAGGAGGAATTAAAGAAAACTTAAACAGAATATTACCTGAAAATGTAAATGCAAAAATAGATGCAAGTAAATATCAAATATTAGACATATTTAAGATAATAAAGAAATATGGAAATGTTGAAGATAAAGAAATGCTAAGAACATTTAATTTAGGTGTTGGATTAACAATAGTGGCAAAAAGAGAAAATGCAGAAAAAATAATGAATCACATAAAGGAACAAGGAGTAAATTGTTACGAAATAGGAGAAATAGTGCCAGGAAATAAACAAGTTGAAGTAGTAGGAGAATTTAATTGGTAAAATGCACATTGGGAACATAAAAGAAGAATAAAAGGGCAGGAACATTTAATTCCTGCCCTTATGTATAAACATAAAAGTGGGAAAGAAATATTCCTGCAAAAATCATAAGCTAGTAATTAAATTATTTGTTAGCCATGTTGTTTTCAGCTTGTTGTATTAACTTTTTAACCATGTTACCACCGATTCTACCAGCGTCTCTTGAAGATAGGTTACCATTATAACCATCTTTTAAAGTTACACCAACTTCACTAGCAGTCAAAAATATATTTGAAGCAATCGCCTAATTTCGATATACTGTAAAAAATACATATAACAAGAAAAAGAATAAAATACATTAAACAAAATACACAAAAATTATAATTTTGTTTAGTTAACTAAACAAAATTATTGACAAATATTAATAAATAATCTATAATAAAATAGAAGAGGGGGGATGGAATGTGATTATTCGTGAAAAATATTTATCTAAGATTAGACCATTTTATGATCAAGATTTAATAAAAGTAATAATGGGAGTTAGAAGATGTGGTAAATCAATTATACTATTACAAATAATAGATGAGTTAAAACAAAAAGGAATACCAGAAAAACAAATAATATATATTAACTTTGAATATGAAGATTATGCATTTATAAAAAATGATATGGATCTGCACAATTATGTCAAAGAAAAAATAGTAAATAAAGATAAATATTACTTATTATTTGATGAGATACAAAATGTAGAAAATTGGGAAAAAGCAATAAATTCATTTAAAGCATCTAAAAATGTATCAATTTTTATTACTGGATCTAATAGTGATCTACTATCAGGGGAACTTGCTACACATATAGCAGGAAGATATGTAAGTTTTAAAACTTATCCATTCACATTTAAAGAAGTATGTGAATTAAAAAATGTAACAGATAAAAAAGAGCAAGAAGAAGTATTTGATGATTATATGACATGGGGAGGAATGCCACAAAGATTTATTTTAACAGATGAAATTCAAACAAGAACATATTTATCAGATATTTATAATTCTATTTTAGTAAAAGATATTATAACTAGATTTAATATAAAAGATTTAGATTTATTTAATAGAATAGTAGAATATATAGTCACAACACCATCACAAAATTTTTCTGCAGAAAGTTTATCAAATTATTTTGCAAATAAAGATGACAGGGAAGTTTCAAAAATAACTCTATACAATTATTTAGAATATATGACAAAAGCCATGATGATAAATAAAGCAGATAGATATGATGTTAGAGGAAAAAGAATATTAAATGGTAAATATAAATACTATTTAACAGATTTAGGATTTGGGCAAATAATGAATATTGGAAAAAGACCACAATTAGGAGCGTACTTAGAAAACATTGTATATAATGAGTTATTAGCTAGGGGATATGATGTTAAGGTAGGAAATTTAGAAAATGGAGAAATAGATTTTATAGCAACAAGATTTAAAGAAAAAATATATATCCAAGTTGCATACATTTTAGCTGATGATTCTGTTGTGGATAGAGAATTTGGAGCATTTAAAAATATAGAAGATAATTATCCTAAATATGTAATAACAATGGATAAATTTGATTTTTCTCAAGATGGAATAATTCATAAAAATGTAATCGATTGGTTGCTAGAAGAATAAATTTTAATATGAATTTACAAGAGTAGTATTAATGAAGCTACTCTTTTTGTTGGATAAAAGCATAAGGTAAAATTACTCTAATTAGAGAATAAAAAGCAACAAAATCGATTGTGGAGCGAAAGAAGGTAAGAAACTAAGAGGTTATTCAGCAATACAAGATACAAAAAATGAGACATCTAATTGACATCTCGAATAAAAATGAGTATACCGCTAAAAGCCATGCTTTTAGGTAGTTTTCGGGAATGGAGATGTCGCCCTGATCCTGCAAATTTCTTTAAAAAGAAATTTGCAGAAAAATAATTTAATTAAATATAGAAAAAAGCATTTATAAAAGTAAAATTTTATAAGTGCTTTTTTAAATATGAGAGAAGCCATAAACTCATAAAAAAAGAGATAGGTGTGATGAGCCGATGCCATAAAATTCATTCGTAGTAACTCAAATAGTCTATTTGTGTTATATACGAAAGTGAGATTTTTTGATATAAACTCACAATAAACAAAGAGTGCAGGAGGATACTTGGATGTGGATTTATAAGTGTAAAAAGTTTGGACAAGTATAAACAAAGTTATTTTAATTACGGTCTGCTCACTTCCTCTGGTTTATATGAGTTAAATTTTTCGTGGCAAAAATAAATAAAAAATAAGACTAGTCATAAA
>ERZ777011.2926-NODE-2926-length-12172-cov-3.653214_pt1 | contig 12172 bp, 7 predicted proteins | sample MGYA00374964_ERZ777011 | MGnify/ENA primary metagenome ERZ777011 (study PRJEB29310, sample SAMD00008975) | mouse gut metagenome | study: EMG produced TPA metagenomics assembly of the Metagenome analysis of fecal microbiota from mouse which was promoted...
ATTCCTTTCGGCGTCATGATCAGGATCGTCATGGAACCGTTGATCAGTTCCTGTGCGTAGCGGATTCCCTCGATCAGATTATCCCGCTGATTGATTACCGCCGCCACCAGCTCCGTGGCGTTGATATCCCCGCCGCTCATCTCCAGGAAATGCGCGTGTCCGCTTCTGAAGAGTTCCTGTACGATCTCATCTTTATTATTGATCTTGCCCACCGTCGTGATCGCATAGGTCCCGTGATGGGATCGAATGATCAGCGGCTGCGGCTCATAATCTGATATACATCCGATGCCGAAGCTGCCGCGCATAGTATTCGCATCTTTATCAAACTTGGTACGAAAAGGAGCGTTCTCAATATTATGAATCGCCCGGTCGAAGCCCTCCTCCCGGCTGTATACCGCCATACCGGCACGCCTCGTTCCGAGGTGAGAATGATAATCCGTTCCGAAAAATAAGTCAAATACGCAGTCCTGCTTCGAAACCACGCCAAAAAATCCGCCCATAATATGCTCCTCTCCTGTCTGTCCATCCTGAACGTAACTGTTACAAAACGCGGGAAGAATGCTGCCTGCAGTCATCCTGCTCTGCGAACGGCTCTTCCGCGTGAATGTTCTTTTTCAGGCCGGGAATGTTCTGTTTCACGCTGAGAATGTTCTGTTTCAAGCCGGGTATGGTGCTTTCATTCGCGCCGTCCTCCCGGTCATCATATATTCTGCATCCGCACCTGCCGCACTCCTTGACACGGTTTAGTGCCTTGACCGCTTTCCTGCCAAGGCTCCTGTAATCATCTGCAGCAGTGCAAAAAGCGATGCCGCTGCTTAGCGTCACCGGCGGAATCCCGCCCGCCGGATGCAGCAGCAGATCATTGACTTCTCCTGCCTGTCTGTACAGCACATCCGCGTGTACTGACGAAACACCCGGCAGCCATATGGCAAAAGTATCCCTGCCCTGTCTGACCATATATGCCGCCTCTGCAAACTTGTCAAAAAGCACGTCCGCCACATGCCGCAGCAAAGCGTTACACGCATCCTGCCCGTAGATATCATGTATTTCTCTGAACCGGTCCACATCACAGATGAGAAGACCGCCTGCTCTGTGCCCTGCTCTCAGTTCCTCGCCGACCAGCTTCTCGAAGTCCCCGCGCTCCATCAGCTTCAAGGCCGCATTCCGCTCCGTTTTCTGCGCTTCCCGGTTCACCGTATCAGCCCGCTCTGCCCCGGAACGCTCCGCCGGCGGCACAGTCTCCACGGTCTCCTCGAATGCATTATTCATTTTTCCCTTAAGACTGTGAAATCTCTGTACGATCTTTTTCCTCATATTCCTTAATTCCCGTGAACCATGAGTCAAGTTTTCAGATATCTCTGATGTGCATATGCATTTAACATACTATCATATAAAGAGCAAATCTACAACACTGAGTTTGCATGACTTTCTGTTATCCGAACTGCATATTTTTCCTGTATTCCGTGGGGGAGACGCCGTTCTGGCTCTTGAAGGTCTTCATAAAATGTTTCTCGTTCTCGTACCCTACCCGCCTGCTGATCTCGATGACACGCATATCCGTGCCTGCCAGCAGACGCTTCGCCTCATTCATCCGGAGTTCTTTCAGATAACTCACGAAGTTCTGCCCGGTGTACTGTTTGAAAGCATATGAAAAGAGAGAATAATTCATAGAGACATAGTTAGAGACGACCGCCATATTCAGATCTTTATCGTAATTCGCCTGAATATAGGCAAGCGCCTTATCCACTTTTGATTTGTTTTTGTAATCATCAAACGCTTCGCTGATTTTTCCGTGAAAACCGATCATCCATCCGGTCAGTTCCTCCATCAGCTCATCGCTCTGCGCAAACCGGTAAATATTCCGAAAGCTGTTCAGTTCCTCCTCATCCGCTAACAACACATTGCGGTAAACCCTGCAGATCTCGTCAATCAACAGATTCACACTCTGGTTCAGTACATCACAGGAATATGCTTCCCGCTTAAGCTTCGCAAAATACTGTTCTACCATCTTAAGCGCCGACGTGATTCTATTCGTCCCGATCATCTGCGCGATCCGCAGCAGTTTCTCCTCATCCGGTACGTCTCTGTCCTCGGGAACCGCTCCGCTGTATTCCACTTTATGTCTGACCTTGAGAAATGCTTCCTTTCTTGCGGTCTGCGCCTCGCGGTAAGCAGTCCGAAGCTGTGTCACACCGCAATGTACACGGCTGACCCCCACATGGCAGTCCCGCAGTTCATTTTTCAGCAGAAATTCCTTATTGTCTTTCCTGACAATATAGATTCGGTTATGTTCGATTTCTCCCAGACAGAGATAACTTTCACTTTCCTCATCTTCCCCGCCGACATTTTCCAGACAGCATACCACATACTCCTGATCCAGAAGCTGCTTCTCAAAACTGCGGGTCACCGTCTGCACCTCATGCTCCGGTATATTGTCATTGAGGATCATATACTTAAGCTGCTGGCAGCCGATCGTCCGCAGTTCGCGCATCTTACGCCTCTTCTCTTCGATCTCGAGATCCAGCCGCCTTAAGATATCTGTAAGCTCCTCCCGCTCGATCGGTTTCATAATATAATCTCTGACGCCCAAGCGCAGCATCTGTACCGCGCACGCGAAATCATCACATCCGCTGGCCACCACCACAAGAGGCTTGTGCGCAAGATTCTGCATCCTGCGCACAAGCTCGATTCCGTCCCTCTTCGGTAGTATAATATCCGTGATCATCACGTCCACCCGGCGTTTCTCCAGAATCTCCAGCGCCGCCTGCCCATCCCCGCACTCCATAATATTGGAGACGGTGATATCGCTTCGACGCACGCTCGCCCTGATCATCTGACGAATGGATTTATCTTCTTCTACGATCAACAGTGTATTCATACACGCTCACACCTCCCGGTGTTATCTTCATTACCACAGGTCAAAGCTGTTACTTTCTAGCAGAGTGTGACGTCGATCCTGCTTACCCGGCCTTCACGCACATCCTCCGCCATACTGCCCTCTATCACACCCTGCGGCGCACTCTCTTCGCGGCCGTCCTTATACGTCAGCATGCATGCTGTAATCTGATACTCCTCCGGAATATAATCCTTACACTCGCCCACATGGTATACCACCTGTGTCTCACCCATGAATACCGCTTCCACACTGCCGCCTTCCTCCAGAAGATAAGCGGGCAGCGCCGGTGTAAACCGCAGCGTCAGTTTCCCGTCACACATATCAAAAGGCTGTCTGCCGAACATCATGATGATCCACATATTTAAGAATTCCACCGTGGAACCGCTTAAGCGTGCCACAAACCCTTTACCGTGTATGCTGCTGTTCGGGTTCTTGCTGCTGGCGATAAAGGAAGAGTTCTCATAGATGCTTCTCCCGTAGATCTCCCTGTCAAGGAACGGAACCGCCGCCTTGCCGAAGTCTTCGAAGAACTCCCTGTACATCTCGGATTTGAGCAGTTCCAGCAGATATTTATATTCCATATGAAGCCAGATGGACTCGTTCTCCAGCCATCCGGGCGTAAATGCTCTGGCGCGGCCCAGTTCAAAGGACGCGTCCTGTAAGGATGCGTTGACTTTATACATGGACAGTTTATCGTCGTACAGATCGCTTCCCTTCACCTGCTCATACAACTTCCGCTTGCTGGACATCGCCTGATCCAGCTTCAGGTACCGCACCGGTCCTTCCAGGAACAGCGGCACTTCGCCCACCTGCATATCAAGCGGCAGGATACCGTCCTCACACTCCCGGTACTCCGTCACTTCATAGGTAAAATACGTGGGACAGATACCGCCCGTCATATCACAGGACTTCTCGATGCCTTTACGCACGATTTCTTCCCATTCCTCCAGCATCCGGATCAGTTCTACACCGGGCAGCACCTTCACCGCACCGCTCACACCGGCATAGATTCTCTCCCTGTAAGCTTCCTTGGCATCATTGATCCCGTTCCAGAAGGACAGTACTTTCTGCTCCGTAAGCAGCGTCTTCTTCTCCGCCGCCACAACCCTGTCAATCTGTTCCATGAAATCCGCCAGCTCCGCCAGCACTTCCACGTCCTGCGGATAGCGCTTAAGTGCCTGTACCGTATATTCCAGATTACGCGCCAGTTCACAGCTTTCCGCCATGGAGGAACCGAACAGACCCGGCAGCCCGTTCAGCGCGTCATACCAGCCCGGCTTGCCGCCTTCCATCTCGATCCCCATTCCATAAGCATCTAACGTCGCAAACTTCACAGCCGACAGGAGCAGCAGTTTCTCCATCAGCGTGACGCTGATCACATCTCCCGTACCGCCATTCGCGCGAAGCAGCTGTCCGTCTGCCACATCCTTCTCCTCAATCGCTCCGTACTGGCGTATACCGGACTCCGTCTTCACACAACGGCTGGCACGCTTTTTGACACGCGCCTGCGGCATATAGCAGCTGTACGCCTTTTCGTACAGGAGTTCTTCTTCCTTTTCCGGAAAAACACTCAGATAACTTTCCAGCAGATCCAGATTATAAGTCCAGTGATCCGACCAGTATCCCTCGCCGAACCTGCCGTTCACAACGCCCTCTGCCGCTGCCATAACCTGCCCAAACAGCGCTTCCGTCTGTTCCGCCGTCCTGCCCTGTCTGTCCAGTTCCCTGTAGAGCGTTCCGGGCGTAAAGGGTTTCGCCAGCAGATCCCGCAGACGTTCCCTCTCTGCAGCACTTTCCGTCCGGAAGATTTCTTCCGCCTGATCGGGCTGCAGGCGGTAAGTAACTTTCTCCACGCCAAGCGGATTATAACCGTCCGGCTGAATCAGGCTGTAGAAGGTCTTTATACTCTCGCGTCCCGTGAAAGGCGCGAAGAAAATATCACACCGTCTGTTCTGGTTCACGTCGCGGAAATTGCCGTTGCCCTGTGAGTAGAACTCAGGCAGCATACTGAAATAATTGTAGTCCCGCTCCAGATCGCCGTGTTTTCTGGAATACACATAGAAGACCTTGTCATCCGCCAGCTGAATGGGATAACCGCCCCGCAGCACGTTGTCCATATAAGTGTACTCACAGTACGCATCGAAATCCGGATTCGCGGTCTTCGTCCTGATATGCCTGCACAGCTCCGACACCAGACGGTCCGCTGTCTCTTTCTTCCTGTCATAATAAGAAGCATCCAGTTTCTGACCGGCAAACTGTGCCAGAAGCTCCTTGCTCTCCACCTGTCCGATCAACTCGTAGAATACAATCTCGCCCCCGGCCGGCAGATTCGCCTGCACCCCGTAGAAACTGCACGGAACCAGATTCTGATTCACCTGCGGCTTCGCCTGCAGATCGCGCAGACCATGCCCGATAAAACCAACCGGTTTCTCCAGCGACAAGTCATAGGCAAATATCACTTCAGGATCTGTAATCGCCTGTAATGCGGTGCCGTCCGCCAGCGTTCCGATTGAAAAGTTACCGCCGTTTATTTCCGTTACCGCAGCAGAATCCACCGTGCTCGCGCGGACGCGCATAAAGGGATGTCCCTCCACATCCTCCACCTGCATCCAGGCCTTCATCGTCTGCCCCATCAGTTTCATGCTCTCCTGATCGATGCCGTAAGGAATACACGCCGGCATGCCGTCCAGAATCTCCAGATCAGCCGCCAGACTCCCGACATTCTTCACACATACTCTGCGAACCAGACCGCCGATCTTTTCCTCCGGAAGCGTGTAATATGACACATTTGTCACAATCCCTTCCTCTTCACGATTCTCCTCGATCTCCAGGCCGTTCATGGTAATACGCATACTGTGCGGGATATTCTCCTCCCGGAAAGGCTCAAAAAATGTGCCGTCTTTCCTGATAAAAGTGCGGAATCCGGTTTTCTTTACATTCTGATAAGCCTGATGTGCCGGATAAAATTCCATAATTGCATGATCTTTATTTTCCAGACCAAAACTGACAACGCCCTGTCCCCGGTTTACATAATAGCACCAGATCGGAATGCCTCTCACGCCGCTGATTCCCGGCAGGAAACTGGCAAACGCCGATTTCCTGCCGTAATTCTCTATTGTATATGCTGCCGTACTCTCTCTCATCACTGTCACTATGCTCCTTTCGAGTTTAACTGTTCAGTTCCACGAGAATCTCGTGGACGCTCTCATCGCTAAGCTGTGTAATCTCTGCGAGCGGAATTCTCACCCCGCCTTCCTGCAGCGTAAGCGGTCTGCCGTCCAGCGCTGCACTTCCCACACGGTATTCCCCGCTCTCCAGATTCTGTGCATTCACATAGACAATGTGCCATCTTTTCCCGCCGAAGTTGAGCGTCAGCCCAGCCTTGCCGTCCTTAAACTGTTCCCGCACAAGCTGCGGCGCCAGTATCATGTCTCCACAGTTTCCTTTGACGCCGAACATCTGTGTTATCACTGTCAGCATCATCCAGCTCGCCGCACCCGTCAGATAATGGTACATGCCTCTTCCCCTGTCGTTAAAGTATTCCGGAATGCCTGGATAGATCATGCTGGTCTTAAAATCCGCCACCTGCTCATACAGCGTATGCAGGGCACGGTATCCTGCCTGTACAAATCCGCGTCCGTAGAGCGCATTGGCATACATCGTCGTCATATGGGAAAAGACGGCGCCGTTCTCCTTATGCCCGTACGCGAAGCCGAACATTCTGCCGAGATCGGTTTTCAGTTCGCCGAAATCCGTATTCAGACGGTAACCGCCGACTTCTTTCTGATACAGATACCGGTCCGCCGCCCTGACGATCTGTGCGGTCTGCTCTCCGGTCGCCGTGCCGGACATTATGGTAAATACCTGTCCAGTCAGCATCATCCGCACGCCGTCCGGGGTGAACCCTTCACACTTCCTGCCGTTATTGTCGTAATAGCTGTTAAACCATCCGCATTCTTCACCATCGATCCACTCGGTTCTGCGGATATGCTCCCTGATCCACTGTGCCTTTTCCCGCAGACTCTTCTGCACCATCTCACTGTCCAGGCTGGTCTTCCTGCCCGATACCCGGTGGAAGATGCTCTCGCAGTAATCCGCCAGAAGAGTTCTCTTCCGGCCGGCATCCTCATACAGTTCCATGCCGATGGATAATAACGGCTCGATCTCTGCCAGTACTTCCACACTGTTCATCTGCATCCGCTCACGCAGCAAGCCGATCAGGTCCGCCAGCACGTCCAGATTGTCTGCATAGGCAGCGGTAAATGCCACGCTCTCACCTCTGTCCGCCGCCATGTCAAGCGCGTCGTTCCAATCCGCACCGCGCAGCCGCATGTGGTTGTGCTCTCCCACCTCATAGAAGACCGTGAGATTCTGCACCAGAATGTGTTCCAGGACAGTGCCCTGATACGCACATCCTTCCTGATCCTTCAGAACCGGTGTGCCGCCTGCCTCCCATTCCTCGTCGATGCGGGTTCCTCTCGCCTCCTGTTTATCTTTAAAATACGTATTTTCTTTTAAAAGAACCGACAGATCACCCGTCTGGTCGATGTAGAGCTTCGTTGTCATAAGCGGCCACAGCCCGTGATCCATCCAGACTCTCGTGATGTTATTACGGTCCGCTATAAATTCACCCTGCCTGCTGCCTATGATCGTGGCGTTGCTTCCGTCGATCCGCACGCCGCCGTAATTATCGATCAGCATCTGCCGCACGTCATCCGGCTGCATGATCAAAAGCGCCAGACAGTCCTGCCACAGATCCCGCCAGCCTCTGCCGCCCTTGCCGTAATCATGATGCGGCAGGAAAGAACAGCCGTAGATTCTGCGCAGCATAGGCTGGAAGTTCACCCAGAACATGAAATTATCGAAATCAGAATCGGCAGTCTCATAGGACACATTAATCTTGTCCATCCAGTACTGCTTCGTGTCAGACAGCGCCTCCTGCACCTTCCCGTCGTCGCTGTAGGCCGCAAGCATCCCGTCGATCTGCTCTCTGTTCTCTTCTGCGCCGATGAAGATCGTATAGCTTCTGCTCTCCCCCGCCTGCAGCGTCACCGGCGCAAACTGCATAGCACCGACAATCTCATAACCGTCATACTTTCTGCCGGCCGGTTCATAGGAATGTCCGCACAGCACGCTCTCCGGTCTCTCGTAACTGCCGCCCTCGCCGATATAATCCTCTGCCACCGGCATAAAGCCTACGGGCGCCGTTCCATCCTGTTCCATCCCGCATACATAATAGGTGATCCGGTTCTTCTGATGTCCTCTTTCATCAAAAGAGAGGGTCGGTGTAACCAGAACGCCCTTCTGTGTTGTCTCGGCTCTGTGCAGCAGAGACGTCACATGTCTGTGATCCCGCAGATTATCCGCGCTTCTGCCGTAAAGCGGTACTGCCGCCACGGGCACCAGTGTGACCGCCTCGCTTCTCCTGTTAGTGATCTCCACATGCATGATCTCCACGGAATATGCCGAAACCGGCACAAAAGAAGTCACCCTGGACGCCATGCCATAGTCACTGATCTCCCTCTCCACCTGCTGCCACATCGGCCCGGCTGTCAGGATGCTCCGTTCCTGTCCGTCCGTAAACCGTTTCGCTTCCGCCTCTGCGGAGACGCCCGTTACCGAGAAGCAGGACCCGTCCTTAAGTCTGCACCAGAAGTTCCTGGTGGATTTATTATTATGGAGTTCTTCCGCACTGACAGGCTGCAGAACAAACTCATTCTGACTGCGCTTCAAATCGCCGCCCAGTCTCGGCGTGACGGCTCCCTTCAGTCCCTGCTCCCCCGCGATCGGAAAATACAGATAGCTCACATTCTCCGGCTGTTCCAGCCGAAAAGTCCCCTGATGATCCATAAACTCGTACGATTTCATTTCTGCCTTGCGCATATAGTTATACCCCCTGTTATATTGGCTTTTGCCGGGTTACTCTTATCATATAGATTTCAGACAAGGATTACGGTGTGAATTTTTATATTTAGGTGTGTTATTTTTATGCGATCCCGACAATACCCGTTTTAATAATTATAACGTTACCGTGGACTTTTTTCAATTTGCATATTTTCAAAAAGAGAGTACAATAAAAAAAGTAAATTTGCTTCGCAAATTTACTTTGCGAGATTCGCTGCGCGGACTCGAATATATGGAGCACAACCCTGAGACATAACAGAAAGAAGGAATTACAATATGAATAAAGACTTGACCGTGGGAAAACCGGAAGCCGTACTTTGGCAGTTCTGCCTGCCGCTGTTTGGAAGCATTATTTTTCAGCAGTTATACAATATTGCAGACAGCCTGGTCGCCGGCAAGTTCATCGGTGAAAATGCGCTGGCCGCAGTGGGTAACAGCTACGAGGTCACATTGATCTTCATCGCTTTTGCCTTCGGATGCAATATCGGCTGTTCTGTCATCGTGTCAAGGCTGTTCGGCTCCAGGAAATATGAAGAAATGAAAACCTCTGTCTATACGACCATGATCTCCAGCGCAGTTCTGTGCGCCGTCCTGATGATTTTCGGTCTGGTCTGCTCCGATGCACTTCTCGGACTGATCCATACGCCATCCGAGATTCTTGCCGATTCCAGACTGTATCTGCAGATCTACATATGGGGCCTGCCGTTCCTTTTCTTCTATAATATAGCGACGGGAATCTTCTCCGCGCTGGGTGATTCCAGGACGCCTTTTGTCTTTCTGGCATTCTCCTCTACGGCAAACATTCTGGTCGATATCCTGTTCGTGGCTGCCCTCGACATGGGCGTGGCCGGCGTGGCGTGGGCAACTTTCCTCTGTCAGGGCGTAAGCTGTGTGCTGGCAGTCGTCGTCGTGTTAAAACGGCTTGCGGCGATCCGCACGGACGCCCCCGCCCTGTTATATTCCTTCGATCTGTTTCGCAAGATCGCAGTGATCGCCGTGCCCAGTATCCTGCAGCAGAGCTTTATTTCCATCGGCAATATCATCATCCAGAGCGTAATCAACGATTGTGGTGTGGAGGTGACCGCCGGATACGCCGCGGCGATCAAACTGAACAATCTGGTGATCACTTCCTTCACCACACTGGCTAACGGACTGTCCAACTATACGGCACAGAACATTGGCGCCGGTATACTGCCGCGTATAAAGGACGGCTTCAAAGCGGGCGTTAAGATGGTGTGGCTGCTCTGCGTTCCTCTGGTGGCGCTGTATCTGATTGCGGCAAAAACACTTGTGACCTTCTTTATCAATGAGCCGTCTGCGCTTGCGCTTGCATCCGGTATGCGTTTTCTCTATATCGTGGCGCCCTTCTATTTCATCGTCTCCGTCAAGCTGGTAGCCGACGGCATTCTGCGCGGCGCCGGTCTGATGAAATACTTTATGACCGCAACCTTCACCGACCTGATCTTACGTGTGGCGCTGGCCAGAATACTTGCCGGGCAGGCAGGCTATACCGGTATCTGGTGCGCATGGCCCATCGGCTGGACGATCGCTACGGCGCTCTCCATCACTTTTTACCGGAAAGGACCATGGAAGAGCGCTTAAAATCCTTCTTCCCGCCGCTGTTTGCGCATTTCCCTTCTCCTGATCCCGGCTTCCCACTCCGCCCTCTCAGCCTCCGTCTCTATCAAAAGCCCGGGCACCTCTGTGGGATGACCATCCGAGTCAACAGCAACCAGCGTCAGGTAGGCTCTGTTGATGGGTCTTCTGGTTCCGTCAAGACTTTCCACATAAGTGTCTACCCGCACTTCCATGGAAGTCTTACCCACAAACGTTACTCTCCCGATCAGCACAATCAGATCCTTAAGATAAGCGCCCCGCATGAACCGCAGGTTGTCCACCGACGCCGTGATCACGTCGCACTGCGCGTGGCGGATACCGACAAGCCCTGCCAGTTCATCGATCCACTCCATCAGTTTGCCGCCGAACAGCCTTCCGGCGCCGTTTAAGTACTCCGGGCGCACCTGGTAGATCTGTTCTATTCTGGATTCTGAGACTGATTTATGCATGGTGTTTCGTCCTTTCTTAATATAGATTCAGTGAATCTGGATTCAATAAGAATCATATACATTCATCATTAATATGCCCGCAGCTCTGTAAAGCGGTTTGAGCCTATCGACTGTAGTAGCAATTTTCTTGAATGCATCCCTGATTTTCAAAAATCCATCATCTTATGGTATACAGTCAGTCGCTTCACTTTTCTACAAGCTGCAGCTTTATGATGGTCTCCACGTACTTATTATCTTCCAAACTCAAATTCATATCTTCCTCAATAATCGGAAAACTAAATTTAATAGACTTCAACCACTGTCCATTCGGTTTTCTTTCCTCATATATCTGTATTTCGGAAATCAATGCTTCCATAAGCTGTCTGCGTTCTATTTCATTCATCACGGCATACAGCTTTTCAAAATAAATCAATACCTTATAGATATTATCTCCCGTCAATTTCTCAGCTTCAACTGCCTGCTTCTTTGCCCTTGTTTCAATAAGCTGTGTTTCCACATTCTCTATTTTATCATACATTCGATAGAGCCTATCATCAAGGTCTGCTTTCCGTTTGATATAATGTCTGTCATCTGGATCAAGAGAATCAATTTCCTCCGCCAGCTTTAGCTTGACGGCATAATACTGCCGCAACTGCTTTTCATATGACGCAAGCTCTGTGTCTATTGCGGCAGTATCCAATTTGCTGTTGATCTTCTCCTGCATCATTTCCGCAAACTTAGGATTGCCAACTAACTTAACGATGACTTCCGCCACCGCATCATCTAACAGTTCCTCTCTGATCTGCTTTTTATAATCACACTTATGTCCGCGCGTCATGGTACGATGCTTACAGCCATAGTAATAAAAGTCCTTGTATTTCGTTCCATCCTTTTTGCGCTTGATACTCTTATTCCCATACATACCCGCTCCGCATATCGGACATCTGACAATTCCCGAAAGAAGGTGTGTTTTCGTGTCTTTGCCTCGATTCACATGTTCATATTTCTTTGCCTGCGAGATAAGTTTTACCTGTGCAGCCTGCCAGACATCTTCCGCAATAATAGCTTCATGCAAACCGTCTACCAGAATATAATTATCCTGCTCCACAAGATGATACTCGTTTCGTGTTCCATGGACTTTTTCTGTCCTTCTTCGCCCATAAGCACTTTTACCGCAATATACCGGATTTTTCAGAATAAGGCGCACTAAATGCGCATCAAAAAGAGGATTTTTCCCGTTCTGCCGCTGTATTTTATGAATACCATGATTTTCAAGGTATTTTGCTACTCCATTAGCGCCAATATCCGTATGTACATACTGGTCAAA
>ERZ777011.2927-NODE-2927-length-12168-cov-4.134153_pt1 | contig 12168 bp, 14 predicted proteins | sample MGYA00374964_ERZ777011 | MGnify/ENA primary metagenome ERZ777011 (study PRJEB29310, sample SAMD00008975) | mouse gut metagenome | study: EMG produced TPA metagenomics assembly of the Metagenome analysis of fecal microbiota from mouse which was promoted...
ACCGCCCCAAAGGAGGAAGCGTATGTCTGACATCTGTGTATTGCCGTCCCATGTGGCCGACCTGATTGCCGCCGGCGAGGTGGTAGAGCGCCCCGCCAGCGTGGTGAAGGAGCTGATGGAAAACGCCATCGACGCCGGGGCCTCCGCCGTCACGGTGGAGATCAGCCGGGGGGGCATGGCCCTCATCCGGGTGACGGACGACGGCTGCGGCATCCCGGCGGACCAGGCCCCCACCGCCTTCCTCCGCCACGCCACCTCCAAAATCTCCGGCGAGCGGGACTTGGAGGCCATCAGCACCCTGGGCTTCCGGGGGGAGGCCCTGGCGGCCATCTCCGCCGTGGCCCGGGTGGAGCTGCTCACCCGCACCGAGGATTCGGAGCTGGGCACGTCCCTCACGGTGGAGGCCGGAGCGGTGGTGGGCCAGGAGGAGGCGGGCTGCCCCAAGGGGACCGTCATGAGCGTCCGGGACCTGTTTTTCAACACCCCCGCCCGGCTGAAGTTCATGAAAAAGGACGCCGCCGAGGGGGCGGCGGTGTTTGCCGTGGTCCAGCGGACGGCCCTGTCCCACCCGGAGCTGAGCGTGAAGTTTATCCGGGACGGAAAGCAGGAGCTGCTCACCCCCGGCGACGGCCAGCTGAAAAGCGCCGTCTACGCCGTCATGGGCCGGGACATCGCCCTGGGCTTCCTCCTCGTCAAGGGGTCCGGAGACGGGATGACCGCTGAGGGCTTTGCCTCCCTGCCCGCCTGCTGCCGGGGGAGCCGGGGATATCAGCACTTTTTCGTCAACGGACGGTATGTGAAGAGCCGGGTCATGACGGCGGCGGTGGAGGAGGCCTATAAAAACCAGAAGATGGTGGGGAAATTCCCCGGCTGCGTCATCCACCTCACCGTGAGGCCCGGCGAGGTGGACGTAAACGTCCACCCCACCAAGACCGAGGTGAAGTTCCAGCGGGAGCAGGCGGTGTTCGGGGCGGTGTACGGCGCGGTGCTGTCCGCCCTGAACCGGGACCACACCCGGCCCCAGGCGGTGCTGCCCGGGGTGAGGGCCCGGGACACCGCCACCCCCAACCAGACCAGCCTGCCGCTGAACGACCGCGCTCGGGAGGTGAGCGGCCCGCCTCCCGGTTCAGACCCGCGCCGGGGTTCGCGCCGGGGAGACAGCCCGAGCCCCCGGACCTTTCCAAGGTGAGGCCGAAGACGGAGGCCGCGCCCACTCCCCCGCCGGAGAAAAAGAAGGACTCTCCCTTCCGGTGGGTGGAGCCCCTGCCGGAGCGGGAACCGCCCGCCCCGGCGGAGGAACCGCCCCTCCCCTCCCCCGCCCCGGCGAGGCCGGCGGAGGAAAAACCGATTCCGGCGGAGAAACCCGCCCCCGTTCCGGCGGAGCGGGCGGACCCGGCCCAAGAGGAGGGGGACCGCCCCAGGCCGGAGGAAGCGCCGGAGCCCCTGCCCGCCGCCCCCGAGGAGGAGCCCTGGACGGTGCGGGGGGAGCTGTTTCATACATACGTGCTGGTGGAGCAGGGGGACAAGGTGCTGCTCATCGACAAGCACGCCGCCCACGAGCGGGCCAACTTCGACCGGCTCAAGGCGGCGGACTACCGGCCCATGGTCCAGGAGCTGCTCACCCCCGTCGCCTTCTCCCCCGCCCCCGAGGAGCTGGCGCTGCTGCTGGAGCAGACGGAGCTGCTGGCCCAGTTCGGCTTCGAGGTGGAGCAGTTCGGGTCCGGCGCCCTGGCGGTGCGGTCCGCGCCGGACTATTTGGACGCCGGGGACATCGAATCCGCCCTGTGCGGGCTGGCCCGCCGCCTCCGGACGGCGGGGACCGCCGACCCGGATTCCGCCCGGGACGAGCTGCTCCACACCATGGCCTGCAAGGCGGCCATCAAGGGCGGCTGGAGCAGCGGCCCTCAGGAGCTGGAGGAGGTGGCCCGGCTGGTGATGAGCGGGGCGGTGAAGTACTGCCCCCACGGCAGGCCGGTGGCCATCGAGCTGACGAAAAGGCAGCTGGAGAAGCAGTTCCGGCGGGGGTGAGGGGGCGCAGATGGACGAAATTGCCTTTGTTCCGCTGACGGCGGAGAACTTTGACCCGCGTTCCCTTGACACGTTTATCCGCCGCCAGCAGGTGCGGGAGTGCTGGCGACGGGCGGAGGGGGCGCTGGTCCTGCGCCCGGCGGAGTATGTGGAGGACTGGGATCTGAACCAGCGCCGGGAAATTGCCGCGGAGGTGCTGGAGGCCGTCCGCACAGGCGGCGCGGCCTTCGGGGCGCTGTGCGGCGGGGAGGTCGTGGGCTTTGCGGTCCTGGCCGGGGGACGGCTGGGGTCCCGGAGGCAGTACGCCGACCTGTCCCTGTTCTATGTGTCCGAGCCCTTTCGGGGCCGGGGCGCGGGCGGGGCGCTGTTCCGCCGGGCCTGCGCCGCCGCCCGGGAGGTTATGGCCGCCTATTGGGCGCTGGGCTGCATGGAAGCGGAGGAGCCGGACCCCCATCATGTCCGGGCGGAGCCCTGGGACATTCAGCTGGAGCTCCGGCTCTGACGGCGGAGTCAGCCCTTCTTCCGGGCCTGCCACAGCTTGGCCAGCATGTCCTTGAGCACCAGAAAGGCGTCCAGCTCATTGTAGCCGGACTCCCGTTTCAGGCGGTCCAGCAGCGCGGCGAGCTCCTGAACGTAAGGGGCGGGGTCCACCGTTTCCGGATAGGTGAGCAGGACGGGGTATTTCTTTCCCCAGGCCCTGGTCCAGTCAATTTTCTCCGTCACCGCGGCGCTGGTGCGCTGGATGGCCTCCTGGACCTCCTGTATGTCCAGGTCGAAGTCAATCAGCTCGTCCAGGGACAGCTTGTACAGCACGGCCAGCCGCTTGGACTGGCGGATATCGGGCAGGGTTTCGTCCGTCTCCCATTTGGAGATGGTCTGGCGGCTCACCCCCAGCTTCTCCGCCACCCCCTCCTGGGACAGCCCGCTCTTTTTCCGGGCCTGGTACAGACTGTTTCCTAAGCTCATGGTTTACCACTCCTTTCAGCTCCCATTATAGACCGCCGGGGGAGGAAAATCCACCCGCCGGACGGTACAGATCCGCCCGTTTTGCTGGCAAATCCCTCGTCCATCCGGCGGTAAATACAGGCTCTTAAGGAACGTCCGATTGAACCGGAGGTTCCCAAATATAAGGAGGCATTGCTATGGCGTACAAACTGTCCGAAATCAACGCCGCCGTGCGGCGGGACCCGGTGGGGTTCATGGAGGAGTGCGACCAGGGCTATCAGGACAAGATCGCCCGGGCCGCGGAAAAAATCTGTGAGAACATGAAAAAGAGCCCGGTGGTGCTGCTGTCCGGCCCCTCGGGCTCGGGCAAGACCACCACGGCGGAAAAGCTGAGCCGGGAGCTGGAGCGCCGGGGGGTGCGCACCCACGCGGTGTCCATGGACGACTACTTCATCCGCCCGGACCCAGACCGTATGCCCCGCACCCCGGACGGGGCCATCGACTACGAGTCCCCGGAGATGATGGACCTGAAGCTGCTGGACGAGCACTTCGCCAAGCTCACCCGGGGCGAGTGGATTCTGGTGCCCAAATTTGAGTTTGCCCGCCAGATGCGCAACGACAGCAAGGGCACGCCCCTGAAGCTGTCCAAGGACGAGGTGGCCATCTTTGAGGGCATCCATGCCCTGAACACCCAGCTCACCAGCCGCCACCCGGACGCCACCCGGCTGTACATCTCCGCCCGGAGCGACGTGGTGGACGACGCCGGCCAGGTCATGTTCAAGCGCACCTGGCTGCGTCTGGCCCGGCGGGCGGTGCGGGACTACAATTTCCGGGGCACCGACGTCAGCGGGACTCTGGACATGTGGGCCAACGTGCGCCGGGGGGAAAAGCTGTACATCTCCCCCTATAAGAACACCGCCCACATCATGTTCGACTCCGCCCTGGCCTATGAGACCTCGGTGATGGCCTGCTACGCCAAGCCCATCATGGCGGCGGTTCCGGCGGAGAACCAGCGGCGGCATGAGCTGCTGGAGCTGGTGTCCGCCTTTGACCGCTTTGAGCCCATCGACCCCAAGCTGGTGCCGCCGGAGTCCCTGATCCACGAATTCATCGGCTGGCCGGACTGACAAGCTGGGAGCCGCCCCATCGGGGCGGCTCCTTTTCGCTGATTTACCAGGGAAAGACCGGGTCGGGGGAAGGGCTCTGGGTGGGCTCAGGGGGAAGGCTTTGGCTGGGGGGAAGGTCCTGGCCCGGATTCCGGCCGTAGGGCACAAAGCACAGGTCCATGTCCACCGAGGAGCCGATGCCCGCCACCTTGCCCTTGTCGGAGTACTGCCACATCTGGAAATCATAGCGGAAGTCGGGGGCGTCCTGGTACTCCGCGTACCAGAAGTGATACTGCACCAGGCGGCTCAGGTCCATCTTGGCCAGGCCGCAGAACTCGTTGAAGTAGAGCATGGGGCGGTAGCCCGCCTCCTCCACCCGCTGGCAGAAGGCGGCGATGCACTGGGTGATCATCTCGGCATCCACGCCGTAGGCCCGGGACTCGTTTCCCCCCAGGTACTCCCAGTCGCACACCACGGGGTAGGTGATGTAGGCCCGGTAGGGCTCCAGCATCTCCAGGAACATGTCCGCCTCCTCCAGGGCCTCCTCCACGGTGACGGCGTTGGAGAAGAAGTAGGCGCCCACATCCAGCCCGGCGGCGATGGCCCCCTTCATGTTCTTGTCAAACCAGCCGTCCACGCACAGCTTGCCGGTGCCCCAGCCCCGGTTGCCCGCCCGGATGATGGCGAAGTCGATGCCGTCCCCGGCCACCGCCTGCCAGTCGATGTCCCCCTTGTGGCCGGACACGTCGATGCCCCGGGCGTAATAGCCGCCGGAATAGATCATCCGGTCCTGGTCGTCCCGGAAAAACTGCTCCGGGGCATAGGAGCTGAGGGGCACGTTGTCCAGGGGCTTCAGCCAGGCGTTCTGATAGCGGAACATTCCCTCGGTGACATCCGTGTTCATCATCCGCCACACGATGGCCGCGATCTGCTCCCGGGTGATGGGCTCGTCGGGCAGGAAGCGGGTGACGCCGTCGCTGCCGGTGACGCCCTCCATAATGCCCTTCTCATACAGCATGGTGAGGTAGCCGTCGTCGCAGTCGGCGTAGGGCGTCTCGCTCAGGCCGCAGATGTCCAGCATGTCCAGGGCGCGGCAGGCCATCCGGCCCACGGCCAGCCGGGTGGGCACCTCGTCCAGCATATCCTCGCTGAAATTGTACACCAGCCGCTGGTCCAGGGCGGGCTGGATGTAGCAGTAGGCCCAGTGGTGCTCCGGGTCGCGCTCCGGCTCCTCCTCCCCTACGGCCAGCAGGATGAGCTTGAACACCTCGCCCCAGGTGACGTTGCGGTCCCCCTGGAAATTGCCGTCGTCGCAGCCGCTGACCACGCCCTGGCTGACCAGGTCGGAGATATAGGGGAAGGACCAGTGGTCCACGGACAGGTCCGGGAAGGGGGAGAGCGGAGCGGGATTGGATGGCACGGGGCTGGCGGCCAGGGCGGTGTTGCTGGAGCTGAAGGCCAGCAGGATGGCCAGGAGCAGAACGGCGGCGCGTTTTTTCATGAGGTCTCCTTTCCTCGCGGGGGTGGATAGTGTCGTATTCCCTATTCTACATAATTCGACAGGGTTTGACAAGCCCCCGGAAAAAGTTTACAGTTCCGATGAAAAAATGCTTGACAGCGGAGCCGCGCCGTGGTATCCTACGGATGACAAATAAAGTTGTCAAAAAGACAAAGACGCTTGTCAGAACGACAAAGAAAACTGTCAGGAGGAATGGACCATGATCTGGAGAGAGCTGGGAATCAGCGGCGGGACGGCGCTGATCGTGCTGTGCGCGCTGTACTTTGTCATCAAGTGGGCGGTGCGGAAGGGCATCATGGAGGCCCACGAGCGGATCGCGGAGGAGAAAAAGGGCTGGTTCCGGAGCGCCTGCGAGGCGCTGGCCGGGGAGCAGGCCCCCGGTCCGGAGAACGGGCCCAGGTAAAAGGGAGGGACAGCCGTGCTGAAAAACCGCTTGAAGGAGTGCCGGGCGGCGCTGGGCGTCAACCAGCAGGAGCTGGGGCGGCTGGCCGGGGTGTCCCGGCAGACCATCAGCCTCATCGAGCGGGGGGACTACTCCCCCTCGGTGACGCTGGCCCTCACCCTGGCGAAGATCTGCGGGGTGACGGTGGAGGACATTTTCAGTCTGGAGGAGGAGAACGATGAAGGAAAACAATAATGACGCGGTCCGGCAGGAGAACAAAAAGGCCCTGCCCAAGTTCGCTTTGATTATGGCGGTGAGCCTGGTGGGCGGGATCGCCCTGGGGCTGGCCCTGGTGTTCGTGGTCCCGGAACATCTGGGGGACACCCTGGACGCCGCCGGGCGGTTTTTCACCCGGCATCTGGCGGGCCCGCTGCTCATCGCCGTGCCTTTTCTGGAGCTGGCAATCTGCCTGCCCATCTACTCCGGGGCAAAAAAGCGGCTGGCCGCCTGGGACGGGGAGGACGAGGCCGTCAGCAGCGAGGCCGAGGCCCGGCTGTCGGTGTGCATCTGGATCACCGGCATGGCGCTGACCCTGTCGCTCTTCCTGCTGGCGGCCATGGTCTCCAACTTTGTGAAGGACGCGGGGACGGACCAGATCATGCCGCCCCAGATGTTCTTCGGGGGTCTGGGCGGGTTTTTTGCCGCCCTGGCGGTGGCCGTCCTGCTCCAGCAGAAGCTGGTGGACCTGTCCAAGCGGCTCAACCCGGAAAAGCACGGCTCGGTGTATGACACCAGGTTTCAGAAGACCTGGTATGAGAGCTGCGACGAGGCGGAGCGGGCCATCATCGGCCAGTGCGCCCTCAAGGCGTATCAGGCCGTGTCCCGCACCTGCCTGGGGCTGTGGCTGGTGTTCGTGGTGGGCGGGATGTTCCTGGACTGGGGTTTTCTGCCCGCCCTGGCGGTGTGCATCATCTGGGGCGTGAGCCAGTCGGCCTACTCCTGGCAGGCCCTCAAGCTGAGCAAACCCGGCGGAGCGGGCAGTCCAATGTGAAACGGGAGACTGGGGGACTGGGAGGCACAAGGAGGTCAAAATCATGCGGAACTGTCTCAGGTGCGGCGCAGAGATGCAGGAGGGCTGCACGGTGAAGGTGGAGGGCGCGGGCTACGGCGTGGTGCTGTCCACCGAGGAAAACAAGCTGTTCAGCGGGCGGATCGGAAAACCCCGGGTGGCCGTCTGCCCCCAATGCGGCGAGGTGTCCATCTATCTGGAGGACGTCTCCAAGCTGAAGAGCTGAGCGCGAAAATCAACTGCCTGACGGGGCGTTGAGATAAGAAGCCTTTTGCGGGGGCGCATAGGATGCGTCCCCGGGCGGCTGATAGCCGCCCCTACAGGGGTTCTTACAACAACGGCCTTGAGGGCGGTTGATTTTTTTGCCGGAATCAGGTAGAATAGATATCCTATGAAAAATGAGAGAGGGCGGAACGCCCTCAAGCGGCCTTCTGGCCGCCGCGCCGAGTGGCGCGTACAAGTGTTTTTGCGCTAAGCAAAAACCTTGGCGCAGGGCGAATTTATTTCGCCCGAGCATTTTGATCACCAAAGGGGCCCCCACAAAGCCGCCTTTGGGCTTTGTGGGGAGGCGAGTCCATGTCCGCGCTGCTGTTGCCCAACGAAATACTGTCCATGTCCGCCCAGGCGGCCCGGCTGCTGGTGGAGTCCGGGGACGGGGACGGAGCGCTCCTCTACCTGGCCCTGCTGGAGTCCGGCGGGGACGCTGACCGCGCCGCCGCCCGGCTGCGCTGGGAGGACGCCCGCCTGCGCCCCGCCTGGGACAGGCTGGCCGCCCTGGGCCTGGCCCGCCCCCCGGCCGAGGCCCCTCCCCCGCCCCCCAGGCAGGAGGACCGCCTGCCCGAGTACAGCCGGGAGGACGTGCTCACCGCCCAGGAGCGGGAGCCCCAGTTCCGGGACCTGTGCCGGGAGCTGGAGGGGATGCTGGGCCGGGTGTTCACCGACAGCGACCTCAAGTGCGTCCTCACCATCTACGACCACCTGGGCTTTCCCCCGGAGGTGGCCGTGCTGCTCACCGGCTGGGCCGTCCGCCGGGAGCGCAGGCAGAAAAACAACCCCGCCGCCTGCCCCCGGATGCCCAGCGTCCAGCGGGAGGCCTTCCGCTGGAAGCGGCTGGGGCTGGACACCCTGGAGCGGGCGGAGGAGTATCTGCGCCGCCAGGAGGCGGTGGACCAGCGGGAGTGGGCCATCCTCCAGGCGGTGGGGGTGGCGGAGCGCCGCCCCGCCGTGGAAAAGGAGCGCTCGTTCATCGGCAGCTGGGTGGAGCTGGGGTTCAGCGACGAGCTGATCCGCCTGGCCTATGAGCGCACGGTGTATCAGAAAGGGGCCATGAACTGGCCGTACATGAACAAAATTCTGCTGTCCTGGCGGCAGGCGGGCTATCAGACCCCCGCCCAGGTGGAGGCGGAGGACAGGCCCCCCCGCCGGACCAGGGCCGCCGCCCCCCGGCCCCAGGACGTCCAGCCCAGTCAGGAGCGCATTCAGAAAAACGCGGACTGGCTGGATCAATTCCTGGAGGAACAGAAGAAAGGCAGGGAATAACCCATGTCCTATGAACCCAATGTGGTACGAAGGGCCCTGGCCCGGCTGGAGCGCCGCCGGGACAGCCGGGAGCGCCGCCGCTTCCAGCTGGAGCGGGAGCTCTACGCCCGGGAGCCCCGGCTGCGGGAGGCGGACGCCGCCCTGCGGGGCACCATGGCGGACCTGGCACTGCTGGCCGCCGGGGGAAAGCCGGTGAAGGCGGACGGCCCGGAGATCGCCGCCATCCGCGCCCGCAACCAGGCCCTTCAGGAGGAGCGGAACCGCCTGCTGGCCGGGCTGGGCTGCGGCCCCGGCGCACTGGACCAGGTCCCCGCCTGCCCCCGGTGCGGCGACACCGGCTGGACGGAGGGGGGCATGTGCGCCTGCCTTCGGGAGCTGTGCGCCCAGGAGCAGATGAAGGCGTTGACGGCCCTTTTGAATCTCACCGAGGAGCAGGACTTTGACAAGCTGCGGCTGGACGTGTACAGCGATTTGCCCTGGCAGGGCCAGCCGCGCTCCCCCCGGGAGCAGATGAGCCGCGTCATCCAGGTGTGTGAGGGCTACGCCCGGCAGTTTCCCAACTATCCGCTGAAAAACCTGCTGTTTTCCGGCGGAACCGGGCTGGGCAAGACCTTTTTATCCGGCTGCGTCGCCCGGGAGGTGTCCCGCCGGGGGTTCTCCGTGGTGTACGACACCGCCATTAACCTGTTTGCCGCCTTTGAGACCCGCCGGTTCACCAAAGACGCCGGAGAGGAGCGGGAGGCCCGGGAGGCCGCCCGGCGGTATCTGGGCTGCGATCTGCTGATCCTGGACGATCTGGGCAGCGAGCTCACCACCCCGCTGGCCCAGACCACGCTTTACGAGGTGGTGGACAGCCGCCTCCAGACCGGACGGCACACCGTCATTTCCACCAACCTGTCCATGGAGCGCATCGCCGCCCGGTATACGCCCCAGCTGTCCTCCCGCATCGGGGGGCTCTACCGGGAGCTCACCTTCTACGGGGACGACCTGCGGCTGCGCTGAACAGAAAACGAGCTCCCCAGCGGAAGCGGGGAGCTCGTTCTTTGTTTAACTTTTTTCCTCAAACACCGCCCCGCAGGAGCGGCAGTGCACCGTAATGCGCCCCTTGCCCCGGGGCACACGCATCTGCTGGCCGCAGTTGGGGCACTTGAAATAGCGGTGCTCCCGGTCCTGGGCCCGGGCGCGTAAGGCAGCCCACTTCCGGCTGATGGGCCGGACGAGCTGGAGAAAGCGGTTGTTTTCCGCCCGGCGGCGCTCCAGATTTCGGGACAGGGAGCGGAATAGGCTGATGAAGAGCAGCACCGTGCCCAGCAGCTCGAACGCCAGCAGGCGGGTGAACACAAAGACCACATACAAAATCAAATACAGCGCGATCAGAAACAGATTCAGATGGTCTCCTCCGTAACGCCCCGCCATGAAGCGGGTCATATACTGGCGGATCATGGGCGTTCACCTCCGGGCGAAAAGGTCTCCGGGCCTTGTTTTTTGGGATTATAATTACTATAGCGCGCCCACATGGCCGCGTCAATGGGGCAACCGTAAACAAAATGTGAATTTCGCGGAGCCCAAAGCGGACCCCGCGAAATTCAGCTCCAAATCTCCCAAACCGGGCGGAGGGATCAGGAAAAATATACCCGCTCCGCGCCGCCGGAAAAGATCTGTTCCTTTTCCGCCCCGCTCAGGCCGGGGTGCAGGGCGATGAAGTCGATGAAGTGCCGGTAGCTGTCCCGGGTCATGGCTGAGGGCATGTCGCTGCCCCACAGCAGCCGCTCCGCCCCCACGGTGTCCGCCGCGTCCCGGACATATCCCCGGGCGGTGGGATAGGGCCACTCCTCCGGCCTGCTATTCAGGCACAGCGCCGCCAGGTCGAACCACACGTTGGGCAGGGCCAGCTTGTCCAGGGACCGCCGCAGCAGCTCCCCGTCCCCCAGCTGGGGGGAGAGCAGGTGGCACACCACGAATTTCATCTCCGGATACCGCCTGACCGCCCGGCTCAGGGCGTCCACCTGCCAGCTGACGCTCCGGGGCTTGCCGATGTCGATGACGAACACCAGCCCCCGCTCCGCCGCCCAGCGGTATTCCCGGTCCATAACCTCCCCGTCCAGGGCCAGGGGCGGATGGTTGGCCATTAGGCCAGAGCCGCTGCTCACCTCGAACTTGACGATTCGGAACCCCAGCTCGCCGAACAGGTGCGTTTTGATCCGGTCCGCCTGGGCGGAAAAGGGGTCGTAGGCCGCCGCCCCGGCGAAGCGGTCCGGATAGGCCCGCACCGCCTCATATGTGTACAGATTCTGGAATCCGAAATAGTTCCCCTGGAGCAGCACCGCCTTTTCCACCCCGTGGGCGTCCATCACCCGCAGCAGGGCCTCCGGGGAGGCGCCGTACTCGCCGATCTCGGGCGGCAGGACCTGAAACTCGTTCCCGGTGGCGTATGCCGCCCGGCCTCCGCCGCAGGAGCGCAGCTCCCCCTGGGAGCCGGTGCCCGCGATGCACTGCACCACGTGGGCGTGGGCGTCGATGATTTTCATCCGTATCTTCTCCTCTCCCGCCGCCCGGAGGGACGGCGCTGAAAAATAGGTTGACAACCGGCCGGAAATAAGGTATATATGAGGCATACAAAGGGAGTAGCCTGCACGGGACAGCCGTGTGCGCGCAGCCGTCAATACGATCCCGGAAGCTGTGAAGGCGGGTTCCGGCGATCCGGCTCTGCGATGAAAAGGCGAGACTTTGCTGTGAAAACGACAGCAAAGTCTCGCCTTTTTATATATAATCCCAGCGGACCAATATAAAAAGGAGAGATCGCATGACCATCTCACAACTATCGCTGTTCGCCGTCCGGCTGCTGGCCGGAACGGGGGTGTTCCTGGTTGGGGTGCACCTGCTCACCGCCAACATCGGGCAGCTGGCCACCGGGAAAATTAAGGAGCTGTTTGGCCGCACCGCCGACCGGCGGCTGGTGAACGTGGGCCTGGGCGCCGCCGCCACGGCGCTGATTCAGAGCTCCGGTGTGACCACGGTGCTCATCGTGGGCTTTGTCAACGTGGGGGTGATGAACCTCTATCAGGCGGCGGCCATGATTATGGGCGCCAACATCGGCACCACCGTCACCGCCCAGATCGCCGCCCTCAGCGCCTTCCCCGTCACCACCTATATCCAGGTGCTGGCCTTCGCGGGCATCATGATATCCATGATCTGCAAGCGGGACGCCTGGAAAAAGGCGGGGCTCATTCTGGCCGGGCTGGGGCTGATTTTCGTGGGCCTGTCCCTCATGTCCGACGCCATGAAGGCCAACCGGGACGCAATTCAGAGCATATTCGAGACGGTGTCCAACCCCTTCCTGCTGCTGCTGGCGGGCGTTTTCCTCACCGCCCTGGTCCAGTCCAGCTCCGCCATTACCTCCGTCATCATCGCCATGTCGGTGGCCGGGCTCACCGTGGGCTCCGGGGGCAACGAGGTGCTCTACATTATTTTGGGCACCAACATCGGCTCCTGCGTCACCGCCCTCATGTCCTCCGCCACCGCCGGGACCAACGCCCGCCGGGCGGGGCTGATCCACCTGATGTTCAACACCCTGGGCTCG
>ERZ777011.2928-NODE-2928-length-12157-cov-5.460750_pt1 | contig 12157 bp, 13 predicted proteins | sample MGYA00374964_ERZ777011 | MGnify/ENA primary metagenome ERZ777011 (study PRJEB29310, sample SAMD00008975) | mouse gut metagenome | study: EMG produced TPA metagenomics assembly of the Metagenome analysis of fecal microbiota from mouse which was promoted...
AGGAGTTTATTGCAGATATCAATTCCGAGATAGACCGGGAAGCAAAGATTGTCAATGACCTGCTTTCGCTTGTGAAGCTGGACAAGACCTCCGGAGAAATGCACATTGCCGAGGTAAGCATCAATGAGCTTTTGGAAATTATTATGAAGCGGCTGAAGCCCCTCGCCTTAAAGCGTGGAATTGAAATGGTATTTGAAAGCTACCGAACCGTGCTTGCCGAGATTGACGAGGTCAAGATGTCACTGGTTTTCTCAAATCTTATTGAAAATGCCATTAAATATAACCGGGACGGCGGCAGGGTCATGGTTTCGCTGAATGCGGATCACAAGTATTTTTATGTAAAGATAGAAGACACTGGAATCGGAATTCCGGAGGAGGAGCAAGGCTTTATTTTTGAACGGTTTTACCGGGTAGATAAGGCTCGTTCCAGAGAAACCGGAGGTACGGGGCTGGGGCTTTCCATTACAAAAAACGCGGTGCAGATGCACAACGGAACAATAAAGGTACAAAGCGTGCCGGGGGTCGGTTCTATTTTTACAGTACGGATTCCGCTCAGCTTTGTACCAGTAGTACAGTAAGGGAGGCAGACATGAAACAAAAGCGGATGCTTTGGAGTGTGTTTTTTCTTTTTCTGTTTGTCGGCTGCAGCAAGGAACCGCAGTCGGTGGTATGGGAGGGAGACATTCCGGTTTATTATCTGGATACGGCGGAAACGAAAATTGTAAGGGAGGGATATACCCCGGTGTCCGGGGAAGGAGAACCGATGGTGCAGGAGCTGCTTGTCCATATGCAGGTCCCGTCAGACGAGGAGCATGTTGCAGCGATTCCGGAAACGGTACAGCTGCCGGAAATCAGTATGGGAACCAGCGGGCTTGTCACGCTGCAGTTTGACGAAACCTATTATACGGTAACAGGAATCCGTGAGGTATTGATGCGCGCCGCAGTCGTGAAAACGGTGTGCCAGGTACCGGCGGTTGATTCGGTAGAGTTTTATGTAAAGGGGCAGCCTCTGATGGGGGCGCAGAATACGCCGGTCGGTATTATGAAGGAGGAGGATTTTATTGATAATACGGGACCGGATACAGACTATTATCAATATCTGTATGCGACCGTGTATTATGCTAACAGAACGGGGGATGCGCTGATTGCGTCCAATCTTAAGATTCCATACAGCGGTTCGGAGACAGAGGAACAGATTGTATTGCGCCAGTTGATTGCGGGACCTGTGGAGGACGGTCTTTACCCGGTGCTTTCTGAGGAGACAAAAGTGCTTAGTGTGTCTACCAAGGACGGCGTATGCTATGTGGATTTAAGTGCAGAGTTTCTGGACAAGCTGCCGGAGGTTTCAGAAGAGGTTACGATTTATTCAGTGGTCAACAGCTTGGCAGAGCTGCCTGGAGTTTACCAGGTCCAGTTTTCGGTAGACGGCGCCCAGAGACGTCTGTATCAGACAATGGATCTGATGGTGCAGTATGAACGTAATTTGAATGTAATTGAGAAGGAGTAAAGGAAAACAGGAAGGAGTCGGGACAATAGGACGGAGAATAATTTTTTTAAAACGGCCCGCGGTACTGTATGCCGCTTTGTTTGCGGCGGGTATCGCGGCAGAGCGTCTGAGGCCGTGCGTTGTAATGGGTGCTTTTTTGGTTTTTTATACGGCAGGCTTCTGGATGCTTGGAAGACTGCGGAAAGGAAAACGAAAGGTATCGTCCGGGGACAGGCTGCTCTTTGCCGCACCTGTATGCTTTCTTTTCGGATTTCTGCTGATGTGCGGCAGGAGAATGGAATATAACAATCAGGCGCTACAGCTTGAAAAGAGTATGGGGGACGGAAGGGAGATACTGGCCAGGGGAACAGTGACACATATCCGGGAGACGAAGAACGGGTTTGCCTTTGAACTGAAGCAGGCGGAAACCGGACCGGACTCCCCGGAGGGAGAATACCAGAAGGCCGGAACGCTGTTAGTCTATACAGACAGTCTGGCAGCAGAAAACGGCACAATAAAAGACGGACAGCAGGTGCTTTTACATGGAAAGGGCAGGGGAACCAAAGCGGCAGGAACCCCCGGAGAGTTTGATGCCGCACAGTATTATTTTTCTTTAGGAATTACGGGAACGCTTTCTGCGGATACCATGCGTATCACGAATTTTTCTTATCATCGCTTAAATCAGGCATTTTTTCTGGCAAAAAACAAATTAATGGAGCGCTATCCGGCATATCTGGGAGAAGAGGATGCCGGCGTGGTTTCTTCGATGCTTTTAGGGGAGCGGGCGCTTTTGTCGGAGGACACAAAAGAGCTGTACCGGCGCGGAGGAATTTCACATATTCTTGCCATTTCGGGTGTTAAGATGTTATCTTTGGTATCCCCTTACCCCTTGAAAAAGCCCGTAAATTGGGCGTTTATGCGTTTACATATCGCCGAAAGTTACATTATTTCTGAAGGCTTTTCGAGGCGAATATCTTCGCATTGTCCTAGTTGGGACAGAGGGGATAAAAGTTTGGAGAACAATCTTGCAAAAGTATCTATAATTTCGCAAAAGTTATACTGTTCAGCAAAAGAAAAATAATCGTATGACACATAAAGAATACAGAAAATTAATGGTTTCAGAACAGTCAGGGTACAGATACAACTGTACACAGGCAATTAGAATTTTGGGGAAGTGGATTGAAGAACTGGGATTTAGAATGGGAGACAGATCATTACGAATGAGAATGAAATACGGAGAGAGTAATACATGATAACGAATAAGGAACTAAAATTGATAAACAAAAAATATTTTACAATATTACAAGTGGGTGGATTTGCTATTAGTATTCAATCCAATAATACAAGACACTACTGGCATCTGGTTGTTGAGGAATATCCCCGTTTTCGACATTACAAGGTGTATCATAAGCATAAGCGGTCAGATGAGTTTCATGTTCATAGGGACGAGCCTAATTTGCAAACCGCTTTGCGGCATATTATGGAACATGACAGGTTTCAGATGAATGGAAGAAAATAACATTGGCATGAGCGAGTAGCGATTGGCTACTCGTTTTCGTCTGTGAACAGGTCAAGCTGTTGATTATCTTCAGATTCTTTTTTATTGATTTTATGCGTGAATAACTGGTCGAAGGGAAGTTTGTTACTTCGTCCGCTTTTGTTGTATGCCAAAAGGAGTGCTTCAGCATAGCCGGCGGAGCCGGGACGGCGGTCTTTGGCATTCCTTGCAATCTCCTTGACGGAGCATTGGCCTACTTTCTCTTTGAAAATATTGTCGTTTAGGTCATCTCCGAAAGCATTAACCAGACGGGCGACTCCGTTCAGCATATTGGAACTGAAAGACTGTGGCGCACCTTCCCATGTCCCTATGCAGAGCCGAAGGATTCGGTCAAGGGTTTGCAGCCCATAGCGGTCATAGATTTTTTCGAGTGTTGAAACCGCACATATCCCATTTGGCATCGCAGATGGGGTAATGGCAAGATTATATGACTCCACTAATTCCTTGATAATTATGTGCTTGTCACTGTCTGCCTCAATATTGGCCATAAATACTTCATACGGAAGAAGCGGCTTCACATACTTCATCTGATTGGCAAAAATATCTGCTTCATGTTCATATTCAAGCTCATCATATATCATGCACCATACGGGAGTTTCACGGGAGCCGGACACCATTGCGATAATTTCAATGGTGTGCTGACCATTAAATACATAATTGATTCCGTCACGGCGGCTTACTTTGACGGGATTGATTTGGCACAGGTCAAAGTTGGCGGCTGCCTTTTGGACGTGCTTGATTGAGAGATTGCGTTGATACTCCTGATTGGATACAAGATTTTTAATCGGTATCTGTTCAAAGTGTACATTAGGAACATATTGTGATAACTGTTCATCCATTTTTTTCGTTCTCCTTTAAAACTTCCTGCATCTGCATGGCTGCATTTTTTAGGAAAGTCAGTTGCTTTGATAATTTACTACGGGCTAAATCACTGGTCTTTGAAAGTTCTGCAGTGCTTTTGGTTCGTTCAATGGAACTGATCCATGAGGGAATTGTAAGTGTGAGACTGGATAATTCCGCATCAGGATCATATTCGGGGATTTCCTTAATCGGCATTGAGGGCACTTCCTTTTTCTTTGTTATAGGAACAGAGGGGATGCGCTGCCATTGCAGTTCGTGTCTCATTTCCGAATAACCAATACGCTCGATATTATTTTCCGACAGGCTGACGTCCAAGGCACATACCTCGTCTCGTGGAAGCCGGGAAAGTTCGATGATATTATCGTGAGATATTCGAAGTCTGCCGGACAGTATCTTATTGACAATAGCCTGATTCTTTGAAAGTACATTATCGAGTGCCTTTGCATAGATACCGTATTTATATATCGTGCCAGCTACGAGATTGAACTCTTTGCCGATTATTCCGGCAATCCTGTATTGATATCCACGGAGCTTTGGATTTATGTCTTGCTTTTTTAGTTGTGCGATGTACAGTTCCTTTTCCGCTTCATAGTATTTTCCGATGAGATATTTTCGCATCTCTTCCGGCAAGTCGGTGCGGGAAAGCTGTCCTTTGCATATCCAACTGACGACTTCCGCACGGCTGTTGAATGCCATATCGAATGTATAAAGCGGAAGTTCACGCCTTTTGCAGATTTCATATCTTTTATGCCCATCTATAATGATATTGTTCCATATTCCAATTTTGTGCCGACAGCCGTTAAAAAAAATGTCTTTGTCTAAAGCGGAATACTCTTCATCCGAGACAGGATATATCAGTGTTTTAAATTCAATGTCTGTGGTTAGTTCAGTCATAGCGCATTTCCTCAATTTTCTTCAATAAGAATGCTTTCACTCAGGGAAAAGAAAGCAATTCCATCTTTGGCACTGATTTTGCCGTATAAACGGTATGATTGGTTTGTCTCAAGATGCGTGCTGACAGACATCAGCTTTTCCATAAAATATGTGCTATATAGTTCGCAGCATTCAGGAGAATTTATATGCATCCTGTAGGAAGGACGGTCATTTCGGGTGCTTCTTTTCACTGCAATCTTTTTCTCTGTTGGATTTATCAGAAGTTGGATATATTCGGGATTTCCAAGCATCTGAAGTGTGCAGCGGTGTATCCGTATGCGGTTCTTTTTCAGGTCAATGCACAGAATTGGCGGCTGTAATGTTTGTTTGCTCAAGGGCGGTATCCTCACTTTCTTTTTGGGTATCCTGTATGCCGAATACGGCATATCCGTCAAATATGTTTATTTGAAGGGATTTGTGGTGTTCCTCTACAGGCAGTCCGAATTGGTTTTTCCATTCTTCCGGGTAGACAGGCATCCGTGAAGACTGTGTTTTTCCATCCGTGCTACTAGAGCATCTGAATATCTCAGGAGTGTTCAGGTCAAATATGAACAGTAGCTCATCGCCGGATTTTATCAGTTTTCCAAGTAGCTTATACCTGTAATCAGGACTCCATCCCATAAGGGAGAGAATTTTTGCGTAAAATACTTTACAGGTTATCTGCTTGGGAGAGCGTTTTTTTGTACTTGCAGTACTCCAACGGAAAGAATCTTTGTCAGATTCGGAGCATGGGCGGATAGCCAACTTCTTTTCCTTGCGGTTGACGAGTATCTGTACATAATCCGTATCAGGAAGTTTCTTTACACAGGCAGTATTGACTGATATTTTGTTTTTGCTGAAGGTAAAGGAAGGCTCGTAAATGTGTGCAAAAAACTCTCCACGCACGACCTGATATCCGTCATAGCTAAAGGAATTGTCCTCAATAACTTCCATATCCTTCTTTGAAGGTTTGTTATTCATGCTGTGTCTCCTGTTTCATATTATCCATTATGCTGTTTATATGTTGGCGGAGTTCATCAATTCCCGTAGGTTTAAGGTCAGGCTCTTTATAAGGTTTCCCTGCCATATCGGTATGCCATTTGACATTGTCGGGGAATCGGGAGAACTCCTCTGCCTGTGCCTGTTTATAATAGTTATTTCCAAAAGTATCAGCCCATGTTTCGGGATAGGCAAGAACACTTTTTTTGCTGCCCATGAATGGTGTCATGGGCATATCATCATTCTGTGTTTCCAAGGCTTCTGTAGGAATGAAGACCTCAGTGTCGCTGACATCAAAGAGCAGTACGGATTCTCCGTTTTTTTCACGAAGTTGTCCTAAGATGCGGTATTTACAGTTGATGTTCCAACCGAATACTTTATAGATGGTTGGAAGAAACGCATTTCCGCTTATTGGACGAGGGAGAAATGAAGCATCATGCGACCGTGACCATTGCATATGGTTACGGTTATCCTTCGTGCAGCTCCGCACGGCAATTGAGCGTTTCTTTGGATGGATAAGCATTTCAATGTATATGTTCTTATCAAATTTTCGCACAGCAGCCGTATTAAATTTGATGTCAGAGGCAGAAAAGGTCACACTGATTTTGTCGGCTGTATCAAAAAACTGTGCCCTTGCCACTTCATATCCCCTTAAATCAAAATCGCCTGTCTGCGCGGTAATTTCGTCAGGATTTGGCGGTGTGGGAGATGACGAATCCACACTGTTGCTTGCAGCATAATAATCATCAGCCTTAAATCCAGCCCATCGTGGATTCACAGGTATATATCCTTTCAGAACACCATCTGGGATGACACGAAGTTCCGGAAGAAATCCCTTATTTCCATATTTGGCATTGCTTATGAGGCGTTGGACTGCAATAAAATCATCACGGCTGATAATGGCTTCGTGGTGGTCTTTATGTCGGTATTGGTTTCTGTCCTGATTATTTTTCTTGGATTTGTGGTCAAGAAAGCTCGGAGTCCAAGTTTTTCTTGCTAGTACATCCCCGCAGTGCCGTTCGTTTTGGAGTATCTGCAATATGGAACTTGCAGACCATTCAGTATTGCCCTTTTTGGTGCTTTGACCGAAAGTGGTCAGCGTATCGGCAATTTGCTGACAGGTATATCCGTACAGATACATATAAAAAATGAGACGGACTATCTTGGCTTCATCTTCGTTTATAACAAGATTGCCGTTCTCATCTTGATCATATCCGAGAAGGGTGGGAGTAAGAAAAATCCCCCTTCGGAATCGCATCTCAATAGAGGCGTTCATGATTTCACTTTTGGTATGACTTTCTTCCTGTGCCATCATTGCCATAATGGATAGCATTACTTCGCTATCCTCGTCCAAAGTGTATATGTGTTCAGTCTCAAAAAACACTCCGACAGGCGGCGCAAGTTTCTTCAAGTCCCGTTCTATTTTAATGCAGTCAACGATATTTCTTGCAAAGCGTGATACGCTCTTGGTTACAATCATATCGATTCTGCCCTGTTCGCAGTCTTTTATCATTTCCATAAAACTGTCCCTGTGCTGCAGGGATGTCCCGGAAATACCTTCATCAGCATAAATCTTTACAAGTGTCCACTTCGGATGATTGTTGACAAAATCGTTATAATGGTTTTTCTGTAGCTCATAAGAAGATGTCTGGTTTGGATCATCTGTGGATACCCTTGCATACACTGCCACACGGAGTTGGACATCGGATTTATGTATGTTTTCTTTTTCACGAGCTGGGATAAAGTCAAGTTCATTTGGATCAATGCCCTTGTAGCGTTCACGGATTCTGCGTTTTCGCTCGCCTGCATCAATGATATTTTCTTCAATTTCCTTCATGGTGATATCCTTTCAAAACAATATGCCCTTTATTATATTTTTTTCATTACAAAAGAAAATAAACCACAGATTAAGCATTTAACCTGTGGTTTATTCTTGGAGAACAAAAAATATGTTTTAATTTGTGGCTATTCATTTTTTCAAAGGCTCCAGCGGTTAGTGTGAAGAATATCACGTAGGGAACGGATAAGTTCAAATATGAGCCTTTTTTCATTTTGGGAACATTCTGCTAACAGCAGGTCAATATCTGTTTGGTAATCGGTTGGGTTGTGAAGCTGATTGCCAGTTAGCAGTTCGTCCATTGTTATGCCGAGTGCATTGGAAATACGGATTAATGTTTCGAGACTCGGTTTCTTTTTTGCTGTTTCTATGTAGCTGACATACGGAACGGACATATCAATCAGTTCTGCAAGTCTCTCCTGTGTGATTTTCTGTTGCAAGCGGAGTTCCCTTATTCTTCTGCCTATAAGTTCATAATTTACCATTTTTTCGCACCTCCTTCCGGGTATGTTTTGAAGGGGTAGGCGGTACACTTTTTTATGAAGTGGACTGGTACTAGTCCCATTAAATTATGATAAGCGATTACATTTATTACACAAAGGACTAATTTGAGTTCAGAAAGAGGTATGGAGATGGAGCAGAAGATTAAGCAGGATGAGAGTATCCATATTGGAGAAAATATCCGTAATATAAGAAAGCAGCACAATATAGGACAGACAGAACTGGTAAAGAAGCTGCACTTACTTGGAGAGCCGATGACTAGAGAAACACTTGTAAAGATTGAAAGAGGGATACAACACATAAAGGCATCGCAGCTTAAAGCAATCAGGGATGCTCTTGAAACAACATATGATGAACTTTTGAAATGAAGCTTTCGGACATTGTCTGAGAGCTTTTTTGGTTAGTGGTAATTGTTTGATATATTTCTAATCTGAAATATTTTATTTCTTTCTTGCAAAAAAAGATATAGGCTGGTATAATATTAAGGTATGTTAACCAAACTGCTATAGGAGATGTTGAAGATGGAAGTGAGTTATAATAAATTATGGAAATTAATGATTGATAAAGGTTTAAAAAAAAGTGACTTGCGTGCTTTGACTGGAATAGGGACTAACACATTGGCAAAGTTAAGTAAGAATCAACAAGTCAGTATGGATGTTCTTATGAAACTATGTAATAAATTAGAGTGCGATATATCGGATATCTGCGAATTTAAAAAAAATGATTAATGGAGGAATATCTTAATGAATGCAATAGATTTGTTTGCTGGTTGCGGTGGACTTTCAAAAGGATTTATGGATGCAGGTTTCGATATTATTGTTGGAGTAGACAATGATCAAGCGGCGTTAAATACATTTGCTAAGAACCATAACGGCGCAGTTGCCATGAATGCAGACTTGTCACAGCAGGAAACTTTTGATGAAATTAAAAAGATTGCAGGAGAAAGAGAAATAGATGTTATTATTGCAGGACCGCCATGCCAAGGTTTTTCATTAACAGGTCCAAGAAACTTTGATGATAAAAGAAATAAGTTATATTTAGCAGTAATTGAGATGGTAAGACAATATAAACCTAAAGGATTCGTTATTGAAAATGTACCGGGGATGGCAGCTTTATATGATGGACAGATAAAAAATGAGATATTAAAGCGGTTTAAGAAGATGGGCTATAACATAGATTGTAAAATTTTATGTGCAGCAGATTATGGAGTCCCTCAGAAGCGGAATCGTTTAATTTTTATGGGAATTAGGAAAGATTGTGGAAAGCCGATTTTTCCAGAACCTAAATTTAATGAAGAAACTTATAGAACCTGTCGGGATGCTTTAAGTGATTTGCCAAGCCGTACTGACGAGTTGGGAGAAGAAGAAGATGTGTATATTTCTGAACCAATGACAGAATATCAGATTTTGATGAGAAAAAATTGCAAAGTGCTTTATAATCATGTTGCAACAAATCATACACAAATGGTTAAGGATACAATTGCGTTGGTTCCTGAAGGGGGAAATTATAAAGACCTTCCATCAGGTTGGGGAGAAAGTCGTAGGTTTAACGAAGCTTGGACAAGATATGATGGAAATAAGCCTTCAAAAACTATTGACACTGGTCATAGAAATCATTTTCATTATGAATATAATAGAGTTCCAACGATAAGAGAAAACGCAAGGCTTCAATCATTTCCAGATGATTTTGTCTTTACAGGAACTAGGACACAGCAGAATAGGCAAGTAGGAAATGCTGTACCACCATTATTAGGACAAGCATTGGCTGAAATGATTTTGAAAATTTTACAGGAGAATGGCGATGAGCAAAAATAAAAAGATAAAAGCTATAGATTTGTTCGCAGGGTGTGGCGGATTATTAGATGGTTTTGAACAATCAAAATTGTACAATACAATTGCTGCTGTCGAATGGGAAGAGGCTCCATGTAAAAATTTATGTAATAGATTAAAAACGAAATGGAAAATGAAGGACGCAGAGCAAAGGGTGCTTCGTTTTGATATTCAAAGAACAGAGGAACTGTTTAAAGGTTGGAATGATGAGAATTATGGGATATCAGAGGGGTTAGATAACTTAATTGAAGAAGCAGGTGGGATTGATATTATAATTGGGGGACCACCGTGTCAAGCTTACTCCATTGCAGGAAGAGTTCGAGACGAACATGGTATGCGAAATGATTATAGAAATTATTTGTTCGAAAGTTATCTTAAAGTTGTAAAGCGATATAGCCCAAAGGCTTTTGTGTTTGAGAATGTCCCCGGAATATTGAGTGCAAAACCGGGAGATAGACCTATCATAGAGATTATTCGTGAAAGTTTTGATGCGGCTGGATATTCGGTTCTGTCGGATTTACGAGATGCAGTAATTGATTTTACAGAGTATGGAGTTCCACAAAATAGAAGCCGTATAATCATTGTTGGATTGAGTAAAGAAATATATGGTGAAGAATGTGAAGCAATGCTTCAGAAATTTTATAAGGAACTTTTACCAAAGTATAAAGTAAAAAGAAAGGTTACCGTGAGAGAGGCAATTGGAGATTTGCCTAAGTTACACCCACTGCCAAAGGCGGAAAAATATGAAGGGAAAAGGATATCTCATTCCTTGCCAGAACCGTTTGTGGCGAATCATATAGCAAGATGGCAAAGCCCAAGAGATATTGGCATTTTTGAATTGCTCACAAAAGATATTGAATCAGGAAAAAATGAATATGTGTCTACAGAGGCTTTAAAGAAGCTATATACTGAAAAAACAGGGAAAGTATCAAATGTTCATAAATATCATGTGATTCGTTGGGATGAACAAAGTAATTTAATTCCAGCACATTTGTTTAAGGATGGGTTGCGACATATACATCCTGATTCTTCGCAATTACGGACAATAACTGTTCGGGAGGCCGCAAGGTTACAAACATTTATGGATGATTATATTTTTTACGGAAGTAATGTTGATACCTATAAAATGATAGGGAATGCTGTGCCACCTAGATTTGCGAAATGTTTGGCAAAAGCGATAGGCGAATTAATATGTGATGCAGAGATTTAAAAGAGGAGGCGAACAAAGTGGCATATACAACCAAACAAGCTGTTGAAACATTTAAATATTATTTAGGAACGGCTGTAACAAATAAATATGTTATTTCTGATACAAAGGATAGAGGCTTTGTCATTGAATTGCCTAATGCTGAAAAGGCTGTTGTATTTATATACCCACTAGTGCATAAGCAAGATAATACAAAAAATTATTTTGACACTAGAGATAGTGGAGCATATGAAAGAAGTGTCGCATGGCGCTATGCAAGAAATAATGATTTGAAATATTTTTGCCTTGGAATAAATGATCAAGTGGACAAATATAACGAGTACATATTTAGTCTTGAATGCGATGAAAAAGAAATAGAAAGAATATCTGGAACTAAAAACGGTTCAAGGAGTGGACCGGGAAATCAAATTATAATCCCTAATGATTATATACCATCAAAATCATTTGAAAGAATACGAAATAAACTTGGAATATTTATTTCGGTTTTTCATATGGATTCTTTGATTGATTACCTTGAAAAATATGATAATAGACCATACCTTTCGGATGTTAATATGGTAGAAGTTATGGAGGAAAATGAGTATCAGCGAGCTGCGAGAATATTGAATGAGTATATTTTGGAGTCAGGAATTGTTTACGAGAAAACAGAAGATGAATTGGCTTCAATATTGGACGAATTTAGAAGAAAGTTTGCACCTAAAAGACTCATGGAACTGTCTGATGAAGATTTGTTGCGTGAAATGTTTTATACAGCGGAACAGACTAATGACAGTATGTGTTATTGGTTAGAGTTTCAGAAGGATTGTAGAAGTCAGTTCGGCAGTGTGACGGGAGGGACATCGCTTAAGTTTGGATTATATCAGAACAAGGAAGGTGAGTGGATTACAGGCAGTCCGGCAAAAAAGGAGATTATTTCATTTGATGAGGCCGTTCAAATTGGAAAATCTATCCGAGATAAATTGGCAAG
>ERZ777011.2929-NODE-2929-length-12155-cov-89.041653_pt1 | contig 12155 bp, 8 predicted proteins | sample MGYA00374964_ERZ777011 | MGnify/ENA primary metagenome ERZ777011 (study PRJEB29310, sample SAMD00008975) | mouse gut metagenome | study: EMG produced TPA metagenomics assembly of the Metagenome analysis of fecal microbiota from mouse which was promoted...
CCTAACTTTCAATATTTTCAAAGAACTTTTATGATTTTTTACCGGACACTAATGACAAAATATTAAAAATCAAACTTAAAACTATATCGCACTTGCAATTCATGTATGTGCAGAGACTATCGTCCCAAAAGGTATCTGCGCCAGAAGTCGTGGTTGGACTCCACGAAATGACGGCCCTGGTAGCCGCGGTAGCCGTGCATGCCGTCCGGATAAACCATGTACTCGAATTTCTTTCCGGCTTTCTGCAACGCGTCAACAAGAAGCAGAGTGTTCTGGAAATGCACATTGTCATCTCCGGTGCCGTGCGTCAGTTTCAGCATCACTGCTCCCTCAGGCATATCAACGGCGGTCTGTCCGTCCTGTGCGACAGCTGGCACTACATCAACAGGATAGCGTCCGGCATAATCCAGCACGCGTGAAACCGCATATCCTTCAGGATTGTTCTGAGGAGTGTCCATATAGCGTTCCGTGTAATGCGAATCATACAGCGCCCAATCATACACTCCCCCGCCTGCTATTCCATAATGGAACTTGTCCGGAGCCTGCATCAGAAGCATGGATGTCATGGTGCCTCCGAAAGAGAAGCCCTCCACTCCTATCTTGTCTCCGTCAACATAAGGAAGAGACTTGAGCCAGTCTGCCCATGCGCAGAAATCCTTGATTTCCCAGACAGTCAGCTGGCGGTAAATCATATCCAGTCCGGCACGTCCGTTATGTCCCGCTGCTCGGGGGTCAACCGTTATCTGTATTATGCCGTTTTCCGAATACCACTGGTTCGCTTCAGAAGGGCTGGTCCAGCGGTCACGCACCAAAGGAGTATCCGGCCCGCCGTAAATGTCAACATGCACCGGATATTTTCCGGTAGGAGAGAAATCCTTTGGATAGACCATCATTCCGGGAAGGGTGAACCCGTCCTCTGTCGTGATGTGCACAAGCTGCCCGAGGGCATATTTCGAGGCATCATAACTGCCTCCCGCCATATCAGCCACTACACGGCCTTCCAGGGTATTTTTTCCCTCCGCACCCTTCTTCATCCTGGCAGAAGTATTCGCTCCTGCTATGTCCGTTCCATGTCCATGGGAAGGCACACCGGAAGCATTGCGGAACACAGCAACGCGTACTGGTGTCACGGAATTGGAATATGAGGCGGCAAAATATTTCCCGTCCGGAGAGAAACGTACAGAACGGACATCATATGCAGGATCAGTCAAGGCAGTTACATTTCCTTTGGAATCCACCTTATAAAGAGCCTGCCTTACGGTCGCGTCACGTTTTGCCGTGAACCAGACCTCCTTTTTCTTTTCATCGGCACGCAGCACCTCGACATCCCAATTGGTGCCGTCAGTCAAGCGACGGAACTCTTTTCCGTCATACGAAAGGAAATATATCTGCTGCCATCCGGTCTCGAAGTTCCTGACCATGTACAAGCCCCTGTCGGTGAATACCATGCCGTTTATCCAGTCTATCCACGCGTCAGGATATGTCTCATGATAAATCAGGTTGCGGCTTCCGTCAACGGAGTTTACGCTATACAGGTCAAGCGTATTCTGAAGCCTCGGCATGCGTGATACAAAAAATTCACGGCTGTCCGGTCCCCAGAAAGGCGTGCCGAAATACTGGTCCTCAGAAGGGTCAAAATCAGCCCATGTTATCTCTGGAGCGACATCCTTTTTATCAGAAACAGCGCATGCTTCCGGTTCATGGCCAACACCTTTCCAGCACTCTGAAACATCAACTATGCCGATTCTGACCTGCGGATTCGTCTGTCCAGCCTTCGGATACCTGGTCTCGCTTACCGAACCGCCGATGCCAAGGCGCGTAATTTTGGGACTCTGGTACTGCACCCCGTCAGCATCCCCCTCTGCATAGGAGGCAAAAGGAGAATATATTGGGAAAAGAGGCACACAGCTGTTGTCAAACCTGTAGAACCCAATCTTCCTGCTGTCCGGAGACCACCAGAATGCCCTGTAGCGGGACGGACGGCCGAAAATCTCCTCATAATACACCCATGAGGCATAGCCGTTCAAAACCAGGTCAGAGCCGTCATGGGTCAGCCTTGTCTCCTTGCGGGAAGCTATATCCATGACATACAGGTCATTGCACCTTGTATAAGCAAGTTTTGACGAATCCGGAGAATAGGTGATATTCACAGCCCCTTCGGGCTTTACCGGAAAATCGCTGTATTTTTCCGGAGCGGACACACCGGTGCGCCTCTTGCCGCTGCGGGCGTTCACGACGAAAGCAGTGCTGTCTGCAAAAGTGCCGTCATAAGTGAACAGGACTTCTTCATTTCCGAGCCATTTCCACGAGAGCGGAACCTTGTCAAATTCCCTGGCACCGGCTGCTGACTGCGTCAAAGCGATGAAGCAGGCGGCCGACAAAGCCAGCATAATGATTCTTTTCTTCATATGTCTTCAATTTATTTTTCCTTAAATATCACCGCGTGCCTTGCGGGATGCCTTACACAGCAAAAAGCTCGTCCTTGAAATTCACGAGATATACCTTTTCCGTTGCCCTTGTGATGGCTGTATAAAGCCACTTCAGGTCATCTGCCGTCAGTTCCTCCTGCCAGAAAGGATTGTCAATGAAAACACATTTCCACTGTCCTCCCTGCGACTTGTGGCAGGTTATGGCATCGGCATATTTCAGCTGAAGGGCATTGTAGTATTTGTCCTCACGCACAGCCTCATACCTCTTTTTCTTTGCAGTTATGTGGGCATAATCCTCATTCACCCCCTGGTACAGCATATTTGACTGCTCATAGGTAAGGGACGCGCTTTCCGAATCGAGGGTGTCAAGAATGACCTTGGCCGTCAGTTCCTGGTCATCATAATCGGGAAATGATATCCGCGCCTCGGCAAAATGAAGCCCGTACCTCTCCTCGTAACGCGATATCTTCTTCAGCTTCACGATGTCCCCGTTCGCAATATAATCCATGTCTTTTATTGAGCCGCTGAACTGGTAGCAGTTCTTCACTATCATCAGCTTGTCATCCCTCACAAGCCTCTCTTCCTTGAACTGAACCGCGGAACGCACACCCATATTATATTTTATGGCACGCCGGTTCGAGCGGCACAGGATTACGGTCTCATCTTCCCCGTATTCAGAATAGGCATCTGACAAAGTTTCTATCAGCTCACCTCCGCCTATGCGCACAATATCCGGAAAACCTCCGGTCTCAAGCAGCAATTCATCCACAGGCAGCACCCCTATCCCATTTTCAAGTTCACCTATGAGTGTCCTTATCAATGTGGCATTGTGCAATATTCCGGATTCGCTCTGCTGGCGCACCACAGTCCTCAGTTCGGCAAACGACACGCCGCCCATCATAACCATATAGTCGCGTGAAAGGGCCGGACTGGCATCAAGCCCCACAGGAGGCAGCTGGGCTGAATCGCCTACAAGAATGACCTTGCACCCGACTCCCGCCCTGACGAAAGATATCAGGTCTTCAAGAAGATTCCCCGAACCGAAAGCCGTGCTTGACTGCTGCATTCCGGACTCTATGCCTATCAGGGAGACCTCATCCACAATGAATAGAGTGTCACGGTCTTTGTTGGGGGCAAGGGAGAACTGGCCGAAACCGTCACCTCCGACGGACTTCTGCCTGTATATGTGCTTGTGAATGGTAAAGGCCGGCTGGCCGGCATAAGAGGACAGGACTTTTGCGGCGCGTCCTGTAGGCGCAAGGAGCACGCATTTGGTCTTATGTTCCTTGAGGAAGCCTATGATTGCTGCGATTGCGGTTGTCTTTCCCGTGCCGGCATATCCGTTCACGACAAGTATATCGTCATCGTCAGAGCCTATGAATCCGGCAGCCTTCCTCAATAGGGCGTCCTGGCACGGAGTCGGCGTGAAACTGAGCCTGGACACGAAGCCGGAATAAAGAAAATCAACATGCCCCATTGTCATTTCCTCCTGTTGAAAATCATTGACATGACGACAAGGACAGGATAAATCTCCACACGTCCGAGGAACATGTCGAATGTAAATATGAATTTTGACATGGCAGGCTGGGCTGAATAATTGTCAAGGCATCCGAGAGGCCCCAGACCTGGTCCCACACTGCCTACGGAGGCAATGACTCCCGATACGGCCTCGACAGAATCTGAGCCGCACAGCATGACCGCTACTATGGAAACCAGAATAACCAGCACATAAAGCACGATGTACATCATCACGGCATTGACGGTCCCGTCCGGAAGATGCTGTCCGCTCAAATGGACATGCGACACTGACGAGGGATGTATCCTTCGGCGAAGTTCGTTTCCGATGGCCTTCACCGATATCATAAGGCGGTCAACCTTGATTCCGCCTGTCGTAGAGCCGGAACATCCGCACTGGAAAGAGACGAACAAGAGGACCACTCCTGCAAGCCACGGCCACGATGCGTTGTCGCATATTGCGAATCCTGCGGTTGACATGTAGCTTATCACTGTAAAAGACGCATCCATCAGTGCCCGGCCCCAGCCGTCATATCCGCCCTGCATCTTAAGCGACAATGTGATTATCAATGACATGACCGCGATTGAACCGAAATAGTAGGCCACGACTGAGTTCTTCATCGGCTTGAATGAACGTGTCACGAAAACAGCGAATATAAGTCCGAAATGCATGGCGCAAAGGGCCATGAAGAACATCACAATCATATTGATAAGGTCTGACTGGAAATGTCCGACCGAGAGGTTCCTTGTGCTGAATCCTCCTGTTGCGACAATGCTGAAAGCATGGTTAAGGGCATCAAAGCACGGCATGCCAGCTATCCAAAGCGAAAGGAAGCACGCAAGCGTAAGAAAGCAATATACGACTGTTATTATCCAGATTATCTTTGCCGACTTGTAGCGGTATCCCACCCTGGCAAGCGAGGAGAGTTCCATATTAGTAAGCTTGAGACGGTATGGGCTTGCATCAGGCATGACCAGAAGCAGGAAGGCCACGACGCCAAGGCCTCCGATGTAATGTGTCGAAGAGCGCCAGAAGACCAGGCTGCGCGGCAGGGCCTCTATGTCATTAAGGATGGTGGAGCCAGTGGTCGTGTAGCCGGAAACACTCTCAAACCAAGCATTGATAAGGGTGAACTCCCCTCCCCACAGGACATATGGAAGCATTCCGAAAATGAATGAGAGAGACCATGAGAGGAAGATTGTCAGATATCCGTCATGAAGAGTAAGGGCGGGACTACGCCTTACGAAAATGAAGGGGAAAGCCCCGACAATCAGCGTCACTACAAAGCTGATGAGCAGAGGTCCAAGAGCGGAGTCACCTCCGTCCCATATTGAGACCAGTATGGAAATGAACATGAACAAGGCACTGACCAGCAGCGCCTTGCCTACATTTACGGATATCGCCTTGACATTCATCCCGTTTACAGTTCTGCCGCCTTTTCTTCCGGAGAATCCTGCCCGGCATCAGCTGTTTCCATGCTCCTGTCACGTTCCTCTCTCATAGCCCTGATTCTCTTCTTGAGTTCAAGATTCTCTTCTATCAGTTCGGAAAGGCCGGAATTGATGTTTGCAAGCTGGTCGTCGCCTCCGAATTCATAAGTGTGCCTCACACCGGCCGCCCTGTAGCTGTCAACTCCGTCAGACATCCTGTATATCGGCCTCACATAGTCGGCAAGCATGAAATAAAGCAGCAGCATTACAAGCATGAGTCCCGCTCCGACAGAGACCACCCCGGGGATTATGCTGCGGTAGAATCCAGCATCAAAGTCCGCGGAATCATTCTTGAGTTCTTCATATATGACCTCATTGAGAGCTCCGATGTCATGACGCAGCTTCACGAATCTCGGCTGCAGGACTCCGAAGAACCACTCTCCCGTGTCCACATTGTCGGCAAGGAACACCCCGTCGAATTTGAGCGAAGTCACCATGAAAGCGTCAAACGATGCCACCAATGTGTCAACCATCGGCAATGCCCTCTGCGATGAGCACGAACTGCGCAGGGAGTCGGTCAGTGACACGAAATAATCCATGTCGAAGTCCGGCATTATGGAAATATCGTTCTGCACCACGACAGCAAGCATCTGATGGTTGTATTCCTGCGTAAGGTCAGCGATTTTCTTTGATATGTTTATGCTGCGTATGTCAGATGCAATCAGTTCGGAGACATAGCTGCTCATCCTGCGGTACTCCAATATTGAAATAACGCTTGAGAGCAGGAGTATAGCCGCTATGGACCCCAATGCGCATACAAGCCGCAGTCTCATTGAGGGCCTGCGGTCACGTTTTCCTCTTATATGTTTATTCCACATTCCTGTGATTTTTAGACTTTGTTTATAATTGCTTTCGTCAGCGTAGCCAAGCAGGCCTGATTTGCTCCCGGCCCAATAATTTTGGCTTGCAACCCGGCATTCCCAAACAAGGCAGACAAGCATGGCGTATTCAAGACTGCAAAAATAATCAAAAATATCAGACACCGGATGCATTGCGCGGCTATTCGGCAAGATTCTGCCCAGCAGGGTTCAGCAAGACATTTCCCAGTGATATCGTTTAATTACATGTCATGGACTTTTGCTATATTTGAGCTTATGCTCATATATCGCCTGCGTCTCGGCATAATCAAAGCAAGCTTTGCTTCTGCTCTCGACTTTTGCTATATTTGCGCATCTATGATGCAAAGTCACGATTTGCAAGAAATATCCGCATAATGAAAAGAACTGCATTTTGTATGACGGCCATGGCCGCAACTGCAATTGCCGCATTGTCGGCATCATGTACTACAGGCACTGCCACCCAATCAAACACATTTGAGCCTACATTTCAGCCGGACCCGGAAAGCATCCTGTTTTACGACAGGCCGGCATCAGCATGGGAGGAGACTCTTCCTCTCGGAAACGGCAGGCTCGGCATGATGCCGGACGGAGGCATATCCAGGGAAAGGATTGTGCTGAACGAGATTTCACTCTGGAGCGGATGCGAAGCTGATTATTCAAATCCGGATGCAGCGGAAAGCCTGCACGAAATAAGGGAACTGCTCCAGCAGGGGCTCAATGCGCAGGCTCAGGAAGTCATGTACAACAGATTCGTGCCGCATAAGCCGACTGGAGGCGGGACATACGGAAGCTATGAAGTGCTCGGCTGGCTCAACCTGGACTACGGGAACGATTGCATGGAGACTCAGGACTACGCAAGATGGCTTGACATTTCCTCAGCCACTGCCTGCACAAGCTACAAGTGCGATGGAAAAGATTACAACAGAAAGTATTATGTGTCACGCGACAAGGATGTGATTGTCGTGGAGCTTGAAGTTTCTGAGCCTGAAGGACTCGATTTCACAGTCTCAATGGACCGGGACGGGCGAGGAAAATGCACACTGACTTCAGACGGGCTGATAAAGCTCGAAGGCTCGCTGGACAGCGGCAAGGATGACGTGCAGGGAATGAGATATGCCGCATATGCAGGAGTGATAACTGCCGGAGAAAAAGCTAAGGTACACAATAGCGGACATACTTGCATCAGCGTACATGATGCTGACAAGGCATGGATCATCATATCTGCAGCGACAAGCTATTTTGAAGGGGACGGATATGACGCAAAGGCACTTTCGCTGCTTGAGGATGTCATGGAATCTGCCGGCAGAAACAAAAGTTCCAAAGCAAGATGCAAGGCTATGAAGAAATTATATGACTATTCCGTAGAAAGCCACAGGGAACTATACGCAAGGACATCACTTAGCATAAAATCTGAATGCGGCACGGAATCCATGACTACAGAGCAAAGGCTGAAGGCATATGCGGAGGGTGCGGCGGACAATGCGCTTGCCACCTTGTATTATAATTACGGGCGTTATCTGCTCATATCAAGCACACGTGAAGGAAGCCTGCCTCCGAATCTTCAGGGCCTGTGGGCCAATACGTTCGAGACACCATGGAACGGTGACTATCACACAAATATAAATGTCCAGATGAACCACTGGATAGCCGAGCCGGGCAATCTGCCGGAACTGCATCTTCCTCTTACGGAGCTGGTCCTCAACCTGATTCCGAGCGGTGAAAAATCAGCCAGGGACTTCTATGGTCCGGACGCCGAAGGATGGGTGCTGCATATGATGACCAACGTATGGAATTATACCGCGCCAGGTGAGCACCCTTCATGGGGAGCGACAAACACCGGAGGAGCATGGCTATGCGCACATCTTTGGGAGCATTATGCCTATACCCTTGATAACGATTATCTTGCAAAGGTATATCCCGCTCTTGAGGGAGCCTCAAGATTCTTCCTCTCAACCATGGTAAGGGACAGGAAGAACGGCTATCTGGTGACCGCCCCGACCTCCTCTCCCGAAAACGAATTCTGGTGCGACGGCAAGAAAGTGAGCATCTGCATGGGCCCGACCATGGACTGCCAGCTTGTCAGGGAGCTTTTCAGCAACACGTCATCCGCAGCAGAAATACTGAGGGCGGAAGGACTGTCTAACATCCCGGTTTCTTTCACAGACTCGCTTGCCGCTGCCATTTCGCAGCTCCCGCCTCACAGCATAAGTTCCGGAGGATATCTGATGGAATGGCTTGAAGACTATAAGGAAGTTGACCCTCACCACAGGCATGTGTCCCATTTGTACGGCCTGCATCCGGGCAACCAGATAACGCCGTCTTCAACTCCGGAGCTTGCCCAGGCATGCCGGAACACATTAAACAGGCGCGGAGACGAGGCAACCGGCTGGAGCCGTGCATGGAAACTGAACTTCTGGGCAAGACTCGGTGACGGGGACAGGGCACTGAAGCTTTTTCGGAGCCTGCTTCATCCGGCATATGAATATGCAGACATCAATGATGCGGAATCTGGCAGAATCAATGACGGAAAAGTCTTGCGTCATGTAAGCGGCACATATCCGAACCTTTTCTGTTCACATCCCCCTTTCCAGATTGACGGCAATTTCGGAGGCGCTGCCGGCATATCTGAAATGCTATTGCAAAGCCATGAAGGATTCATCAACCTGCTCCCTGCCCTGCCTGAGGAATGGAAAGAAGGCAGCCTGAGAGGATTCAAGGTACGCGGAGGAGCGGAAGTTGACCTCGAATGGAAAAACGGAATGCCGTCATCAATGACGCTGACAGGAGGAGCGCAGCCGGAAAACAGGCTCAAAGTCCCTTCAGGCATGAGCATGACAGCAGACGGCAAGCCTTTGGAATGCAATGAAGGATACGTCACACTTACTGCACGCCAGGGAGAAAAGGTCTCAATCTCATTTAAAGAAAAAGAAATTTTATAAAGAAACAGAAATATCTTTTATAAAAAATATTTAAATCTCAAACCGGAAGGCTTCCCGAGATGCCATTATTACTATGTTTGCAATGGTGACACAATGCACCGGAACATAGTTTAAATCCAATGGATCATGGGAAACAACATTGAAAGCGGCCGCAAGGGGCTGGAGAAGGGAGACGGGAATAGGCAACGGTATGTGGATATGATGTCCGATGCCGGATTCAAGGCAGTTTTCGGAGACAAAGGAAACAAGGAGGTACTTGTTGACCTGCTTAACCTGCTGCTTCCAAAGCACAGGAAAGTGGAAGAAATCACATATGCCACCACTGAGATCCAAGGGCTGACTCCATCAACCAGGGGTGTCCGCTTCGACCTCAGGTGCAGGGGCGCGGACGGAACGACATTCATCGTTGAAATGCAGAGGGGAAGTCAGGAGTATTTCTTTAAAAGATGCATAAGCTACACCTCCAAAGTGTATGACGCAGACACGGAAAAAGGCAAGTCCAAAGACAAGAGTCCCGGTTATGACATACCGCCGGTATATCTGATTGCTATTCTTGAAGAGTCTATGCCTCATGCGGATGATACTCTGTGGACAGATGAAGTCGTATCAAGATATACTTTCATGGAGACAAGGACCAAAGAATTTGCCGATGAAACGATTTTCACTATCTTTGTCGAACTCGGACGTTTCAAAAAAGGACTTGACGAATGCGAGACGCTCATGGACAAGTGGTGTTATTCATTCAAGAACATGGGGACGCTTGAAGACATGCCGCAAGAAATGGAGAAAGATGTCTTCGGAAAGCTCTTCGACTGCGCGGAAATAGCCGGGTTCGATATGGAAAAAAGACTAATCTACGAAAAGGACATGTACACTGAACGCGACAGAATAGCAAGAGAGGCATTCCTTGAAAAGAAAGGACGGGAAGAAGGAAGAAAGCATGGACTGGAGGAAGGGAAGATGGAAATAGCCGGTAGAATGATTGAAGCCGGAATGCCTTTGGAACAAATAGCATCACTTTGCGGATTGACCGAAGAGAATGTCCGCGAACTGATGAAATGATTTACGGCCGGCCAGTATTCCGCGACATGTCTTGTCTTATTTCATGAAGGCTTTTACCATCATTATTTCGTGGCCGGATGTGTTTACTATCCTGTAGGAGAGGGCTGCGGCTGAAACGACAAGAGTTTCCGCATAATTCAAATGGAAAGTCTCCCCTGCCCGGGTCACGACATCGGCACTCTCACCCTCGACAAGATTCAGCACATGGCATTTTCCCTCTGTCATGACATCTACGGAGGAATTGATTTTATACCTGTGTATATCGTAAGAATGGTTCCTGTGGGTAGGCATGTGCCAGAACTCCCAATCCGGGCCTTTTTCAATCAGAACTGGATGGCCACATGCTCAGCCTTGATTTTGTCTCCTTTGCGGTCAAAGCATAGATTATCCATTGCACGCCTTATGTTAAGCGGCCTCGGTTTGCCGTCCAGGTCAAGTGCCAGCCAGTCATACATCTTGAAAGTGAAGATATAAGGAGTAGTGCTTATCTCAAGTACAAGATTGTTGCGTCCCGAACTGTGGAGTGTTCCCAAAGGAATAAGGAAAAGGTCATGCTTATGCGCAATCTCCGAATTGATGTACTTAGGGACATCGAGCGGAGTGCCTTTCTCTAAGCTTTCGGTAAGGGCAGCCCCGAACTGCTCCGGCACTATGTCATCCTTAAAGCCGAGATACACCTCGGCCCCGGGTTTGCAGTCAAGAATATAATATGTTTCCTCCTGAGTCAGGACTTCACCGAAATTCTCCTGTATATACGGTTTATGCGGATGGCACTGGATTGACAGGTTGCCTCCGTCAAAGTTGTCGAGATAGTCCATGCGTATCGGGAACTCATCGCCATAAGACTCATAGCAATCATGACCGACCACATCCTCACCGGCCACATACATGACAGAGTCAAATGACATCTCAAGCATCCTGTTCCCGCTGCCGAGAATCAGGCCGTTCTCAGGGACGATCAGCTCAAACGACCAGGCATAATTGGGAACATCCTGCGCAAGCGATTTGATATTGTCCCTTATCCACTGGCCGCCCCAAGCACCCGGCTCAAACCAAGGACGCACACGGAAAGCATTTTTGGACATTTTCACAAGACACGCACGGACATCATTGCCTTCCGCCCAAGTGACAGCAGACTCGCGCTGGGCATCCACAAAAACATCTATATTATTGAAAATATTTTTCTTATGCCTATTCAGAACCACCCAGTCAATGAAGTAGAAACGCTTGTACATCTTCTTGGGAGCATCCGGGCAATCCGCCCCCAGATTCGTCACCGCACCTGCACGCGCCCTGAACTGAATCTCATTCTTCGGTATGTCAAGATATACCAGCAGGCCGTCCCATCCGGCAAGCGCAGCACCTATGCCGACAACAATGTTCACCTGCGCCGCATCATCCGGAACAATGGACCCAAACCTGTCCATATTGAAAAAATCCTCTATCGACAGAGGTGCACGGAAGCCGAAAATCAGGTCATCACCGCTGCGGTATGGCTCTATCAGAGCATCAATTTCCTCAGAAGTCTTCATCGCAGCTGAAGTGTTCCACCATACAGGCTTCACACCTATGGAAACGAAAGCCTTGTTCAATTCCTCAGCAAAAATGTCAAATCGGACTCCTACATACCCGTCAATCACAGCCTTGCCTCTCCCTGCTATTCTGCGGGCCAGAGATTCATAGTCACAGTAAATCTTTCCCTCGCCAATATCATGGACAGGATATATGTCATAACCCTCCGCTTCTTTTTTCTCGACAGGCAGCAGATACTGCGTCGTTTTCCTGAAATCCGTCATATCAATCATTTTTATATCTGTTCATAATAAATAATTCCAATCAGTAGTTGAACTACTGTAAAACAGAGTTAAACATGAGCCCCG
>ERZ777011.2933-NODE-2933-length-12136-cov-3.211241_pt1 | contig 12136 bp, 8 predicted proteins | sample MGYA00374964_ERZ777011 | MGnify/ENA primary metagenome ERZ777011 (study PRJEB29310, sample SAMD00008975) | mouse gut metagenome | study: EMG produced TPA metagenomics assembly of the Metagenome analysis of fecal microbiota from mouse which was promoted...
AACAACCCTTGCCGCCGCGTCCGCTTACTATCCATGCGGATATGTTCTGTTCGGGGTACATGCTGTATATTAGAAAACGGTTGCCGGTGTATATGGGATCGACGCCGCGAAGGTCGGATATTATAACGTTGCCTTCTGTGCGAGTGTATTTGTGTACCATTTCCTTGAATTTTTCGGTCTGTTCGTTGTAGACCTCAATACGCTCGCGCACATCGGGGAGAGCGAGTATTTCCTCAGTAGTCATAGTGCGGCAGGCGTCTATCAGTTTTTCCATAAGCTGGTAGTTGGAGATAGTGAACTGGCGCCACCTTCCGAGACCCGTGCGGGGGTCCATCAGGAATCCGACAAGTATCCAGCCCTTGGGATTTAAAACCTCGTCTGCTGTGAGGTTGCCCGAATCGACTTTGTCAACGGCCTCCATCATATCGTCAAACTGGGGGAAGCGTTCCCTGCCTCCGTAGTATTCATAAATTATCCGGGCGCAAGAGGGGGTGATACGGCTTTCGCCCTTGTATTTTCCCTTCAACTCATTTCTTTCGTGCTCGCTGGAATGGTGGTCAAACCACAGTCCGCAGCCCTCCACAAAAGGAACGTTGGCAAGGCAGTCATTTTCGTTAATTTCAACAAGTCCGTCCTGCAAATCCTTTGGATGTGCGAATTTCCAACAATCAATAATTCCGGCCTCTTTGAGGAGAGCGCCGCAAGCGAGTCCGTCAAAATCGGAACGTGTGACTAATCTCATAGCTATACACCCTTGTATTTATAGTAGTAGTTATTATGGTCCCTCTCCAAGGACTATTACATTCTACAACAAATACGGATAATTTACAATACAAAACATCTATTCACCGTTCCTGAGAAAGTCAAACTGCGACATATAAAGCTTGTAATATTCTCCTTTGACAGCCATCAGTTCGTCGTGCGAGCCTTTTTCGACGATCCTTCCGTCGTCCACATACATAATGCAATCCGCGTTTTTGATGGTCGAAAGACGGTGCGCTATTATAAACGAGGTCCGCCCCTTAAGAAGCTCGTTCAAACCGCGCTGGAGAATCTGTTCGGTCTCGGTGTCGATGCTTGAGGTCGCTTCGTCTAGGATAAGTATTTTGGGATCGGCAAGCAGCGCGCGCGCGAAGGATATGAGCTGTCTTTGCCCCGCGGAAAGCCTGCTGCCGCGCTCGTTTATCTCGGTCTGGTAGCCGTTTTCCATTCCCATTATAAAATCGTGGGCGCATACCGTTTTGGCGGCGCGGATAACGTCGTCGTCGCTGACCTCGGTGTTACCGTAGCGTATATTATCCATTATAGTGCCGGAAAAAATAAAGCTGTCCTGCATCATTACTCCCATCTGCGTGCGCAGAGAATGGATAGTTACGCTTTCGATGTCAACGCCGTCGATAAGCACCTTGCCGAAGCCTACATTGTAGAAACGGCTTATGAGATTTACTATCGTCGTTTTGCCTGCTCCCGTCGGACCGACTATTGCGAAGGTATCTCCGGGCTTCGCGGTGAAATTTATGTTGTTGAGTATGGGGTGGCCGTCCTCGTAGGCAAAGCACACGTCCTTAAATTCCACCTTTCCTTTTATCGGGGGCATAATTCCCGCGTCGGGCGAATCCTTTACGGAAACCTTTTCGTCTATCGTTTCAAAAATACGCTCAAGGTACGAAACAGCCGTCAGAATGGAGTTGTAAAAGTTGGCGAGCGTGTTTATCGGCTGCCAGAAGCGGCTTATGTACGCTGTAAAAAGAATCAGCACGCCGACGGTTATCTTCGTGCTTCCCTGAAGCATCCAGCCGATTCCCAGCACATATATAAATGAAGTCGTGACGACCGAGATAATGTCAACGCACGGTCCCATAAGGAAGTTGAATTTTACGGCGCGCATCCACGAGCTTCTGTAACTGCCGCTCAGGGTATTGAAAATATCGGTGTTTTTTTCCTCCCTTGTAAAGGACTGCGTGACGCGTATACCGTTTATGCTCTCCGCGATATAAGCGTTTAAGTTAGACTGCTTGTTGCTCTGTATCTGCCATGCGCGGCGCTGTTTCTTCTTGATTAATATGACTACCGCGGCAAGCACGGGCAGACCGCAGAGACAGATGAGCGTCAGCCTGACATTTGCCGTCAGCATGAAAATAAGTATGAAAACAAGGTTGCAAAGATCGGTCACAGTGTTAATGATACCGTTTGAGAGCAGGTCGCTCAAATTGTTTACATAGTTTACGACGCGCACCTGTATCTTGCCGTGCGGACGGTTATCGTAGTAGGAGAAGGGCAGCTCCTGCAAATGTCCGAAAATATCGGAGCGCAGGCTGTGTATGATGTTCTGCCCTATGCTGTTGGTTATTTTTATTTTTATGCGCAGGCATATCGCCGAGTAAAGCGCGATAAGCAGCGTAAGACCGGAGTAAATAAACACTGTGCGCATATCCTTTGCGGGAATGCATTCGTCCATGACCTTCTGAAGGAATTTGGGGATGAGCATTACGAGCGCGGAGGATGAAAGCATAATGACTATAGCGAGTATCATCTGCTTTTTATAAGGAAGAATGTATTTTCCGAGCCTTTTGAGCTGGTTGATGTCAAAGCGGTCTTCAAGGACTTCGTCCACATCGTATTTATTACGCGCCATAATTTTCACCTCCGTATATTATGTTCCGGGCTGACATTTCTTTTTTCAGCTCTTCAGGAATCTCGCCATACTGAGTTTTGAAGGCTTTGGCGTAATATCCTCCCTGAGCCATCAGTTCGTCGTGCGTCCCGCGTTCGATTATTGTGCCCTTATCCATGACGAGAATAAGGTCCGCGTCGCGGATAGATGAAATCCTGTAAGCTATGACGAAAATAGTACAGTTTTTCTTGATATTTTTAAGCTGCGTCTGTATGTAGCTTTCCGTTTCCATATCCACGGCGGAGGTCGTGTCGTCGAGTATAAGTATGGACGGTTTTTTGAGCAGCGCGCGCGCAAGCGAGATACGCTGCTTCTGTCCGCCGGAAAGACCGACGCCGCGCTCGCCCACTATCGTGTCGTAGCCGTCGGGTAGCGACTGTATAAAGTGGTTCGCGTCCGCCATGACAGCCGCTTTTTTGACTTCTTCAAAAGGGCAGTCGGGGTGCGCGTAAGCGATATTTCCTTCTATGGTATCCGAGAAAAGGAATACGTCCTGCATAGCCATTCCGATATTGTCGCGCAGATTGTAAAGGTCCATTTCCTTTATGTTTGTTCCGTCGATAAGTATCTCGCCCTCGCTTACGTCATAAAAACGGCAAAGCAGATTCATTATCGTTGATTTGCCCGCGCCCGTCGAGCCTATAATGCCGACCGTCTGACCGGGTCGCACGCAAAAGCTTATATCCTCGACGATGTCGGTGTCGTCGGCGCGGTAAGCGACGTTTTTAAATTCTATCGCGCCCTCGAACCGGCTGCGTTCGGCGGTCTTTTCGGGAGTTTTTATCTCAGGCTCATGGCTGTATGTATCATATATTTTCTCCACGGAGGTAGTGAAACGGTGAATGTCGTTGACCCACCATCCAGCCATACGGAGAGGCACAGTGAGCATCCACAGATAGCCGTTGACCTTTACCATGTCTCCGAGCGTTATTTCTCCCTGTATTACCATGTAAGCGCCGTAAAGCATAAGGATTATGGTAAGCGCGTGTGAGAGTATTTCAAAAATCGGAAGAAAGCGCATCCATATGCGCGAGGCGGCAAGCTGCGCCTCCCTGAAACTGTCGTTCTCCTTATTAAATTTCTCGATTTCAAAGTCCTCTTTGGCAAAAGCCTTTACGACGCGGTTGCCGCTGACATTTTCCTGTACGAACGCGTTAAGCGAAGAAAAGCAGTTGCGCGTGCGCTGGAAAGCGGGCTTTACCTGTTTTGACTGAAGGTATGTGGTCAGCGCGGTAAAAGGCAGCACCGCAACCATGCAGAGCGCCAGCTTCGCGTTGACCGTGAATATCATTATCAGCGCGAAAATGAACATAAGCGAGTTTTCGTAGACGACGTAAATGACGTACGCGACAAAATGGCGTATCGCGTCCATGTCGCCCGTCTGCCTCGACATAAGATCGCCCGTTCTTTTTTTGTTGTAGAAGGTAAAATCCTCTCTCAGGAATTTGCGGTACACGGTATCGCGCATCTCATAGAGGATGCCCTGAGAGCATGATTCAAACACGACCTGATAGAAGTACCTCAGCGTACCTCTTAACGCTGTCACTCCAAGCAGGATAGCTATCATGTAAGGGAGCTTGTCATACTGTCCTCCGTTTATAACGTCGTCCACTATCATTCCCGATATATGCGGATTGATTATCGCGATGAAGGCAATTACCGTCGTCAGCACAAGCCCCAGCGCGAGAAGCCATCTGTATTTTTTAATAAAGGAAAGGAACCATTTAAAAGCAGTCATTTTCGCCGCCTCCTCTTTTTCTTTCTTTTATATAATATATATTTTTATACGGTTAAAATAAATGTAGTATCTTGCAGGTTTGATGTATTATTTTGTCTGTTTTGTTTTACTTTTCGATATACATCTAGTACAATGAAAAGAACGGAGGAGTGAGGATGGAAGAGATACTTTTTGAGGAGCTTAAGCCCACGTTTCTTTTCGCGTGGAAGGGCGTAAGGCGCAGGGACGAGAAGGAATACCACAGCCACGACGGACATATAGAGATAAGCTATGTCATATCGGGCAGGGGACAGTATAAAATCGACGGAGAGGTATATGACGTTGAGGAGGGCGATATAATGATATTCAATCCCGGCGTATATCATCAGGCGCTTGCCGCGAAAAGTCAGTTTACCGAGCTGTTCGTGGGATTCTGCGACGTGGATATGAACGGGAGGAAGAACCGTTTCGAGCTGCCCGATATGCCGCTTATCCATACGGAGGGCGAGCTTAAGCAGCGTCTTGCGAGGATAGCCGCGTCCATAGATACAGAGAACGCGGAGCAGAAGCCTGGCAGATATTTTATGCTGAGGACATATCTTGAGCAAATGCTGATACTTATTGCGAGGGAGCAGGTAAAGCCTGTAAAGTACGGTAAGGGTTATTCCTTTGAGTCCGTGAGCAAAAAATATGTGACGGAGCAGATAATCAATTATTTTGAAGAACATTACGCGGAAAAAATATCGCTTGACGCAATTGCCGAGAACATGTATCTCAGTCCTTTTTACATTTCCAGAATATTTAAGTCCGAAACGGGGGATACGCCGATACATCATCTCATAAATATCCGGCTTGAGCGGGCGATGGAGCTTCTGAAATCGGGAAGCTGCAACAGTATACGCGAGGTCGCGGAGAGCGTCGGCTACGAGGACGTTTATCATTTCAGCAAGCTTTTTAAGAAAAAATACAATGTTTCGCCGTCCAAGGTAAGGGCGGATTGAATGGAATGTTGACAAATCAACAACTATCGCGTATAATTTGCCGTGTGATTCAGAAAACATATAATGCGGCGGATAAGAAAACGCCGCGGATCAGGAGGAAACATGAGCATACGCATAGTGACGGATTCCGCATCAGATATCTCGGACAGTGAAAGAAAAGATGTGACCGTTATTCCGCTTAAAGTTAGATTCGGCGATGAGGAATTTATGGACGGCGTAGATATCAGCCATAAGGAATTTTACGAGAAACTTATCGAGACCGAGGAGCTTCCTATAACGAGTCAGGCGACTCCTTACGATTTTGAAAATGTATACAAGGAGGCGCACGCGTCGGGCGACGCTCTTATTGTCATAACGCTTTCTTCAAAACTTTCGGGGACATATCAGAGCGCGGTAATTGCCGCCGCCGATTACGGCAATATATATGTTGTTGACAGCGAGAATGTCACGGTCGGAGAGCACGCTCTCGTGGAGCTTGCGCTCCGTCTCAAGGATTCCGGCATGGAGGCGGAGGATATTGTGAGCGCCCTTGAACGCGAGAAAAAGAACATACGGCTTGTAGCTCTTCTCGACACGCTTGAATATCTCAAAAAGGGCGGCAGAATTTCAAAGACCGCCGCGGTCGCGGGAAGTCTTTTATCCATAAAACCCGTTATCGCGATAGAAAACGGAGAGGTCGTTATGCTCGGCAAAGCTCGCGGCTCACGCCACGGAAATAATCTTCTTGTCCAGAAAATAAACGAATCAGGCGGAATAGATTTCGATAAGCCTTATATTCTCGGCTACACGGGTCTTAGCGACGCGCTTCTGCGAAAGTATATCGCCGACAGCGAAGCGCTTTGGCGCGACGAGGCGGACAGCCTTGAGATAACGACTGTCGGTGCGGTGATCGGAACCCATGTCGGACCCGGAGCTATCGCGGTGGCATTCTTTGCGAAAGCAGAGAACTAGGGTTCATATCAGATAGAAAATAAAATGATTTTGAAGTAAAACACATTGACCTGACGGGAAATGTGTTTTATTATTTGTAGTAGAAACACGTTAGAAATTATTAGAATAGGAGGATATGATATTAGGACAAGAAATATTAAGAGACTGACTGCTTTTATTGTTGCGGTATTCCTCTCTTTTGTCAAAGTGCTTGTATATGTCGTAAATGCGCAGGATGCGGGCGGTACGAATGTATGGAATCCGGGCGGATTTGTTCCGGCTTCTGCAAAGGAATATGTCAGTGACAGCCTGCCGGAGATTATGGCTTCCGCAGTCTGCTTTGCGAGAGATATTAAAAATGATGATTCCATAGATTATAATTTAAAGCTTGGTGCTCCGTATATCATATACAATTTTGACGAATATCAGGACGAAATTTATTACTATCCGCTTCTTGAGGACGGAAAAACGGAGTTTCTGCTCGCGGTGATAGGGACGGAGGGCGGTTACGTCCATGAGCTTTCAATGGGAGGAGAAATGATTTATTTGCTGAATGAGTTAGATTATCCTGACAGTGAAGTTTTGTTTTATGTAATTGACGGCGAGCTATGCTATGAGACGAAAAACAGCGGAGAAAGAAATCTGGATACATCCGCTGTGTATCGGTCCGGTGCAAATCTTGACGCGGATGAGCTGTCGTTTTTACCTAAAAGTTACGAGGAAAAGAGTCGTATAATATCAGATAAAATCAGTAACTTTAAGGCGGTGACTCCAGTGAAGACTGATACAGAGCCGTTTGACAATTTGAGATTCGGAAAAATAATTCCTTTGAGAAGTCCGCAAAGGCAGTATAATACGGAAATGTGCTGGGCGTGTGTGGTGGCAAACATAGTAAATACGCTTAACTGGACATATTACACGGGATATGACATCTGCAACCGTATGGGAATCGGCTTCTATTCCGGCGGCGACATAGAGGATATGAAGCTTGCGCTTTCATATTACAGCGTCGATTACAGGAGAACGGACGACTGCATAAGCTGGGAAAACATGAAGAGGAACATCGACGGGGGCTATCCTGTCGCGGTGCTTACGGTCGATACCGCGGAATATAAAACAGGGCACACCGTTACGCTCATGGGCTATGAGCAGGGGAAAAAGTACAGCGAGAATTATATGTATTTCTGGGATTCGGTAGATGGTAAAAATAAGGATACTGGGGCACTTAAAGATTTGGGGGACAATTACCATAAAGTAAATTATGGAGAATATATTTTCTTTGTAAAAGGAGATAAAGCATATCAGTGGATACAGACACTTTCAATGTATTAGTCAGGGGGTAAGGTTATGATAAAAAAATTGATGCTTATATTTTTTACAACGCTTTGTCTTTGCACTGCGTGCGGAGAGGCTTCTGTACAGCGTACACCGACAATTTCAGAGGATAAAATTGACTGGGATAAATATTATACTTATAAGGATATATATACACTTTCACAGAAGAGGATAGAAGAAGGGGAGGTTATATATCTTGAGGACGCGGACAGTCTGGTTGACGACGCAATAAAAGAGTGCCGTATTCAAATGAGCAGAGAACGGGAGAAGCATTTAAGCGGTAAAAAGGAATATAACACGGAGGAAGACTATAAGGCTTATGACAAATTTTTAAACCGCAGAGGGTATTATATTTCTTTAATTCCCGTAACAAGATATGACAATAATCTGAATATGCTGTGGGATTGTTTTGTTCTGTATATTTTTGGCGAAGATACGAAGCCGACAGGCTACGCATATGTCAGCGAGCTTAACGGCAGGCTGGAGATTAGAATAGAACTTATGAGAGAGGAACAGCTTATTTACGCGGCACGGAGCAAGCCGGATAGTGAATTTATTATGATTCAAAGCACAAGGGGCGGCTCGATATATCGCGAACAAAAATTGCTAGGAGAAGATAATTACATATATGAAAATAACCAATATATTGAATCGGGAATAACAAGTGCCATAAACTACAAATGCGACGGCGACATTTTCCATGCTCTTCCCGAAGAGATGCGTTTTTCTTATAATGAGTTGTGCGATAAAGAGAATCTGAGGTGGATAGAATTTGAAAAGGTGGAATGAATTGGACTTTGGAGGAAATACGTACGAACAATACGATATAGATAAGTAATCTGAAGGTAATTAGTTTGAGAATAAGAAATGGTGATAAACAAATGAATACAAAATACAATATGATTATTATTAAAGGCGAAATAAAGACATCTGAAATAAAGTCATGCATGTACAATAGAGCTACTCAGAAGTGGGATGTCAAATTTAATAGTGAAAAAATATATCCATATGCGTATTATAATGTAGAATGGCTAAAAAACCCTAAGGTTTTAAATACGAATATGTATCATATTAGCAGAGGAGGACGTGAGTTCTTTGGCATTAAGGCTATATATGAATTTAAAGGTACATACGAGTTATATTGGCATATTTGTTTTGACAATGGTAGTGAAAGAGATTATCTCCGGAGTGAATTACAAATTATTGAATCTTGTCTTAGTCAAGACAAATGTGCGAATGTATTTCAATACATAAAGCAAATTGCACGTTTGAATGATATTAAGAATAAAGAAACTGGTGAAAAGTTATTGGTTAAGAGATTTGACAAAATCTCTTTTATAGGCAGTGATGTAGCATTAGCTAAGTATTTAGATCCGTCGTCATTGCAATCTGGGGAAATGAGGAGTGAATGTATACCAATTTTTCCGTTTGGATGCAATAACAGTCAATATAAGGCTGTAAAAAATGCTATGGAGAATCAGATAAGTGTTATACAGGGACCGCCCGGAACAGGTAAGACACAAACGATATTGAATATTATTGCTAATTTATTAATGCAAGGAAAAACTGTGCAGATAGTATCCAACAATAATCCGGCGATTGAAAATGTATATGAAAAATTAGCCTCTTCCAAGTATAATTTGGGTTTTGTTGCCGCGATATTAGGAAGTTATGAAAACAAGAAACAGTTTATTGAACATCAGGAGACAAATTATCCCGATTTTTCTTTGTGGAAAACAGAAGAAAATCCAAACGATTTGTGGAATAGAATAGCAGAGCAATCAGCTCAGCTAAAAGTTGTTTTTGATAAGCAGGAGAAACTGGCATGTTTAAGACAGGAGATTTCACAGTTGCTCACTGAACAGGAATACTTCAATCAATACGTCGATGAATCCGATGTTAATACAGAAAGCATAAAGTTCAAAAAAAATCTGTCCTCAAGGCATTGGATGGCGTTGTGGCAGGAGTGTCAGTTGATTTCAGAAAAGAAAACAGCAATAGGATTTTGGTTTAAGATAAAGGCTTTTTTGAAATATGGGGCAACAGATTGGAATTTCTATAATCAAGGTATTTCAAAGATAATTACAACTTTTCAAGCTATGTATTATAATGCAAAACAAGCGGAGTTATCTGCTGAGATTGCAGACATTGAGAAGTACTTAACTAGTGTGAATAAGAATCTTCTTCAAGATTTATGCAGCCAATCAATGGTTGTGTTAAAAGACAAACTGGCAAGAAAATATGGAAGAAACGACAGTAGAAAAATTTTTTGTGAAGACAATTTGTGGAATAAGCCATATGAGGTTTTGGATGAATACCCAGTTATATTAAGTACGACATTTTCATCAAGGAATAGCTTAAATTCAAGTGTAGTATACGATTATCTTATCATGGATGAGGCATCACAGATAGATATTGCGACTGGGGCATTAGCACTTTCATGCGCAAAAAATATTGTTATTGTCGGTGATACAAAGCAGCTTCCTCATGTTGTTACAGACGATATAGAAGCGGAATCAAAAGTTATATTTGAAAACTTTAATGTGAATGAAGGATACCAGTATACAAAGAGCTTTCTGCAATCCATTTTGGAGGTTCTGCCAAATGTAACACAAACATTGTTGAGAGAGCATTATAGATGTCACCCTAAAATAATTGATTTTTGCAATCAGAAATTTTATAGGGGTGAATTGATTATAATGACAAAGGACAATGGAGAAGAGGATGTCTTGTCGGTGGTGCAAACAGTTGCAGGAAATCATGAACGCAATCATTATAGCCAACGTCAGATAGATGTTATTAAAAATGAAATTATACCAAAATATAATTTAGACCCAGAAAATACTGGAATTATAGCGCCGTACAAAAATCAGGTAGAAGCATTAAGCGAGGAAATAAAAGGTATTGATGTTGCTACAGTACATAAGTTTCAGGGCAGGGAGAAAGAAAATATTATTATATCTACTGTAGACGATGAGATTTCTGATTTTGCAGATGATCGGTATTTAGTTAATGTTGCGGTGTCAAGGGCAAAAAAGAGATTGATGTTGGTCGTAACAGGAAATAAACAAACGAAAGAACGCAATATAATAGATTTGATAAATTATATTCAATATAATAACTTTGAGGTGACGGAAAGTAAAATTTATTCAGTTTTTGATTATCTCTATAAACAGTACACGAAAGAAAGAATGACATATTTGCAAAAAAATAAAAAAGTATCAGAATATGATTCAGAGAATCTGATGTATTCATTGATAGAGCAAATTATATCTGAAAGCAAATATTCAAGTTTTGATATTATTTGCCACTTTCCATTGAATATGTTAATTAAAAATCTAGAATTGTTAAATGAACAGGAATGTCAATATGCAATGAATCCGGCAACACATTTGGATTTTTTGATTTATAACAGAATTGGTAAAAAACCTGTCTTGGCGATTGAAGTTGACGGATATGAATATCATAAAGAGAATACAATTCAGGCTTCAAGAGACATATTAAAAAATCATATTATGGAACTGTATGAAATTCCGTTGCTGAGATTTAAAACTAATGGTAGCGGCGAAAAAGGAAAAATTATAGAGATGTTGGATAAATTGATTGAATAACGGGGGTTGCATCTGGTAGCCAGAATGGATACAATCATCGTGGAATCAATATATTTTGCGATCGGAGATACGACATTGGAACAGATAAACAGAATTTTGAATAATCCCCAGAATATCAATACAGATTTTGTAATTCATATAAAAAGCCAAAATGAGCTGAACGAGTTGATACGGATTCTGGAAAAACATAAATTTGAGATTGAACTGAACTTGTTTTCGGAAAGTTTGGGAGAGTGGATGAAAAGGGCGGGAGAGACCGATAAATATAACACCTGCTTTAGGATAAAGAACCGCGAGAATGACAAATGTGTGGCGTGGAACCCTTCGATCGAGCACTGGCGGTTATACTGCAAAGATATTATTGAGCTGGAAAACGGAGAAATCGTTTTTAATGAGGGGAAATACACGCAGGAAACTGCTGAAATTGAAGCAGGTAAAATTATGGAAGAGATCGAGGAGGGAGGATATCTGAAAAACATATACGGAGAAATGACCGAAGAGCAGATTACTGCCGCTTTGGTCGGTCGTAAGTAAATTTTGCCGCAGATTAAAATTAAAAAAACATGTAAAACGCCGGACAATCCGTATTTTTTCCGTCATAATTGCATTTTTTCCGTGTTTGTGGTAAACTAAACAACAGGAGTATGCGATAGGTGCGGTATGGAACAGATAAAGGAGCTTACGAAGCGGCTTATAGCAAACAGCTTTAAGGAGCTGTTGCAGCAGATGCCCTTTGAGAAAATTACAATAAAGACGATAACGGATCACGCTAATGTGATAAGACCTACCTTTTACAATCATTTTCACGATAAGTACGAGCTTGTGGAATGGATAGTTCAGGAGGAGATACTCAAGGCGGCGGCGTTAA
>ERZ777011.2934-NODE-2934-length-12134-cov-3.782432_pt1 | contig 12134 bp, 12 predicted proteins | sample MGYA00374964_ERZ777011 | MGnify/ENA primary metagenome ERZ777011 (study PRJEB29310, sample SAMD00008975) | mouse gut metagenome | study: EMG produced TPA metagenomics assembly of the Metagenome analysis of fecal microbiota from mouse which was promoted...
CGTCCAAGGCTTTTGTTGCAAATTTTTCGGGACATTTTCAAAAATGCTTGACACTATTTTAATTTTTTTCCATGTTTCCTGACATCTATTTGCCTGTGTCTGCGCTTCTCTTCTCAAAGTCTTCAATGTACTGCACGATCAGCCTCACTGTGCCCTCTACCCCCAGCACGCTGCTGTTGATGCAGAGGTCGTAGCTGTCGGCGCGGCCCCATTTCTTTGAAGAATAGTAGTTGTAATAACTCTGGCGCTGCTTATCCTTCTTGATAATCATATCCCTGGCCTTTGCCTCGCTTAAGTGGTATCTCTCCATAATACGCCGGATCTTGGTCTCATTGTCGGCATATATGAACAGCTTCACCACATTATCACTGTCTGCCAGGGCATAATCCGCACAACGGCCTACAATGACGCAGGGGCCCTCCTCGGCAATCTTCTTAATGGTGTCGAACTGCGCCAGAAAAACCTTGTGGCTGATGGGCATATCCACAAAGGAAGACGCGTTGTAACCGAAGGAATAGGTGTCCATTACCAGATTATACAGAAAGGAATTTGTGGGACGCTCGTCATGATTCTGAATCATTTCCTCACAGAAGCCGCTCTCCTTTGCCGCCCTGGTCAAAAGCTCCTTGTCGTAACAGGTGATACCGAAATATTCCGCTACCTTTTCACCGATTTCACGCCCTGCGGAGCCAAACTGCCTTCCGATTGTAATCACTGTATTCATTCTGCCTACCTCTCTTCCGCCTATAGTCTGTAAATTGCTTCACCTGCTATAATTATACACTAAATTGTCACGTTACACAAGATATTGACGCAAAAAAGCATCACAGAATCAGCGCAGCCCGGATGCCATTACCCCGCCATCGTATGCAGCAGATGCAGGAAATACTCCGGCAGGGGCGCACAGGTCTCGATGTATTCCCCCGTAGAAGGATGCCTGAAGCCCAGGATCTTTGCATGCAGTGTCTGGCCCTGTAAACGGTAAGGGCATTTCCGGCTGCCGGCATAGACCTCATCCCCCAGCAGCGGATGGCCGATGCTGGCCATGTGGACCCGAATCTGATGGGTTCTGCCCGTCTCCAGCACACATTCGATATGGGTGTAATCCCGAAAGCGCTCCAGCACTCTGTAATGGGTTACCGCCCGCTTCCCGTTCCGTTCGTTTACCGCCATTTTCTTTCGTTCCGTGGGATGCCTGCCGATGGGCCTGTCTATGGTGCCGTTATCCTCCTTCAACACACCCTGGCAGATGGCCTCGTAACGCCGGACCACGGTATGTTCCTTCAGCTGCCCGGCAATACAATTATGGGCGGCATCATTTTTACAGACAATGACTGACCCTGTAGTGTCCCTGTCAATGCGGTGGACGATGCCGGGACGCATAACTCCGTTGATCCCGGAGAGACTGTCCCCGCAGTGGTACATCAGGGCATTGACCAGGGTGCCGCTGTAATGCCCCGCCGCCGGATGCACCACCATGCCCTTGGGCTTGTTGACCACGATCACATCGTTGTCCTCATACAGAATCTCCAGGGGAATATTCTCCGGCACAATCTCCGGCTCAACCGCCTCCGGCAGCTCAAATTCCACCCGGTCCTCCGGCCTTACCCTGTAACTGGCCTTCACGGGTTCACCGTTGACATTGACGTTGCCGGCACTTATCATTTTCTGAATATACGAACGGGACAGGGTATCCATCAGCAGCGCAAGGCACCTGTCGATTCTCTCGTTTTCTTCCCTCTCCGTGATTTCAAAGCAAAATCTGTCCATATCCTATTTCATTTCCCTGTATTTATTCTGTTTAAAATTCAGAAATTCCAGATCCTTCTCCTGGAACACAAACAAAAACAGGATAAACAACCCGATTACGGAGACCACGATATAACAATCTGCCACGTTAAAAACCGGGAAATTAATCAGTACAAAGTAGATAAAATCCACCACATAGTCAAAACGGAAGCGATCTATCATGTTTCCCAGCCCACCGGCGACCACCGCCGCCAGCAGAATGTGCACGATTCTGAACTTTTTTTCAACGGGCAGCTTGAACAGGAAAAACAGGATCACCGCCAGAAATACGAAACCGACAAAGAGGATAAAAACTTTCTGATTCTGCAGCATGCCGAAAGCCGATCCTCTGTTTTCCAGATATTTTAATTCCAGCACACCGTCGATCAAAACATAGGCCTGACTGTCTTTTAAGTGCAGTATTGCCAGATATTTGGTAAACTGGTCCAGCACAAGCAGCAGCCCCGCCACAACCAGATCCACCAGCAGCATAATTATTTTCATCCGTTTTTGATTCTTTTTAAGCATGGGCATCCTCTTCACTGAAATATATTTCATTGATTGCGGCCAGAATCTCTTCCTCCGTCACCGTTGTGTCCGTCACCGCCCGTCCTATTTTTTTCAGCAGCACGAATCGGATCTTTCCCGATTCCATCTTTTTGTCGGATTTCGTCAATCTTAAGACTTCCTTGGGATCGATCCCGTCCACTGTAATAGGCAGGTTAAAGGGGACAAACATATCCCTGATCTCGTAATACTCCTCCATGGACAGCAGCTCCCGCTTCCAGGAAATGTACGCCGCAGCCACCGCGCCCAGAGCCACGCATTCGCCATGAAACAATTCAAAATGCTTTGCCTTCTCCACGGCATGTCCTATGGTATGGCCGAAGTTCAGCAGCGCCCGGTCACCCTTCTCCGTCGGATCCTTTTCCACCACCAGCTTCTTCACCATACAGCTGCGCATCAGCATTTCCTGCAGCACATCCATATCTCTCTCGCAGATCTCATACATATTTTGAATCAGCCATTCGTAAAATGCCGCATCCCGGATCAGCCCATGCTTCATAATCTCCGCAAAACCGGAAAAATACTGCCTGTCTTCCAGGGTCGTCAGAGTTTCCAGATTCATATAGACAAGCCTTGGCATTTTAAAGGCCCCTACCATATTCTTGTATCCGTCGAAATCCACACCGGTCTTACCGCCGATACTGCTGTCCGCCTGGGATAACAGCGTGGTAGGCACCTGCACAAAATCTACGCCCCTTAAGTAGGTGGCCGCGATAAAGCCGGTGGTATCCCCCACCACTCCTCCCCCCAGGGCCAGCAGCAGATCCTTTCTGTCAAATTCCTCTTCGATCAGAAAACGGTATGCTTCCCTGACCGTATCCAGGGTTTTATTTTCTTCCCCCCGGGGAAAAGCATACTTTACCGCCTTCAGGCACTTTCCCTGCAGGAGAACAAGTACCTGGTCCCCGTAAATTTCATCCACCTTGGAGTCCGTAACAATACAAACCCTTCTGTTTTCCAGCCCCAGAGCTTCCAGCTCCGTCAAAAGCTCCTGAAATCCCCTGGTAAATACAATATCGTAGCAGGGCTTCTTTTCATACAGAATCGATAATCTCTCCGACATGTTTCCGTTCTCCCGATTGTAATATGATATGATACTCATTCTAATATGATATGATACTCAAAGAGCCCGCAGGGCGGACTCTCACGTTTCCTCATTCCGACAGGAAAATTCCTGCAGACCGGAGGATACCGGCCTAATGATTGTTGTTGATCGGCATATCAAAGGAACCGCCGAAAATATCCTGAAAGTCACCTGAAATATCCACGCTTGCAGGGGTAATAATAAAAATGTAATGAGAAACCTTCTGCAGATTGCCGGAAATGGCATAGCAGGAACCGCTGGTGAAATCAATGATCCGCTGGGCAATATCCACATCCAGCCCCTCCAGGTTCAGGACCACGGTCCTGTTGGCCAGAAGGGTCTCCGTAATCTCTCTTGCATCCTCCACGGATGTCGGCTTAATCACACATACTTCCATGCCGTTGCTGCCGGCAGATCTTCTGGCCGCAGGCTGCTTGATAGGGGTGATCTTGCTGGTGGGGGCAGTCTTTCTCACGGCCCGGTCGTCTGCCGGCTCGTCCTCCTTCAGCTTCTGTGATTGTGCCTTTCTGGAAGGCGGTGCCTCTATCTCCTCATCGTCGTCAAGATAATCTTCGTCGAAGTACTCGTCGTCATCCTCGCCGTTCAGCTTCATGTAATTTAAGAACTTGTCCATTACTCCCATATTTACACTACCATGCCTTTCCGCTCACCAAAGATACCGGTTCCGACTCTCACATATGTAGAGCCCTCCTCCACAGCAACAGAGTAATCGCCGGTCATCCCCATGGACAGCACATTCATACTAATATTATCAATGTTTTTATCGTATATGTCAACAGACAATTGTTTCAGGCGCTTAAAATATATGCGATTTTCCTCCGGTGTCTCCGTAAAGGGTGCAATGGTCATCAGTCCCTCCACCCGGATTCCCGGCAGTTTTGCCGCTTCCTCCGCCAGGGCGCAGGCCTCCTGTACCGTCACGCCGAACTTGCTTTCCTCCTCCGCCACGTTCACCTCCAGAAGGATGCGGACGGTTACCTGTTTTTTCACGGCCTCTTTGCTGATTTCCTTCGCCAGCTCCAGAGAATCCACACTATGGATCATCCAGACCTTCCCTACAATATATTTCACCTTGTTCCGCTGCAGGTGGCCGATCATGTGCCAGCGGATGTCCTCCGGCAGAACGGGCATCTTCTCCATCAGCTCCTGCACCTTATTCTCCCCAAAATCCCGGACTCCCGCCTCATAGGCCTCCCGGAGCATCTCTAAAGGCTTGGTCTTGCTCACCGCAATCAGACATACCTGCTCCCTGTCCCGTCCGGTCCGCGTACATGCCTCTATGATTTTTTCCTCTGTTTGCGCTATATTTTCCCGAATCATACCACTGTCTTCTCCTCATGCCGTCCCCGGCAGCTCTCCCGATTTCCGCGGGCAAAAGATATTTGCCTGCGGAGCCAATACCTTTATTATATACGATTTGCCGCAATTTACAATACCCTGTCTTTCGACAGGGTATTGCAGATATATCGCTTTGCGTTCTCAGGTATTTTCAGGTATTTTCGTCTAAATATAGCTGAACGCGATTATTGATGGCCTCCGCCGTTGCCTTGGGAGATTTGTTTTGCGTTACCATCGTTCTGAGCTCTTCCATGAGAATACTTCTGATCTGGGAATAACCGGATGGTGCCGCCGTACAGCTTTCCAGAAACGCTTTCGCCTGATGGAAGGGAGTCTCTCCGTCCGCAAACATCGGCATTTCCTTCTCACTATACCAATACAGATACCTGCCGGATTCCTCTACTATGTAATCCTCCCAGACCGGCCTGCGGACGCTCATGGACCAGGGCCAGCCTATTGATTTCGACTGTAATTCCTTTCCAAACAGGGTCTCCAGGAAGTAAGCGGCCTTCTCAGGATCTGCGTTGACGTTTACCACCAGCACTCCGCCATAGGCCTGGAGGTAATTCCCTCCTGTACCTTCCGTGGGATACCCGATTATCCGTCCGTTTTGCGTCCCGATCTGCTCATAAAATGTAAAAAGATTCGTAATAGAGTGGAAATATCCTCTTACAAGATCCTTTCCCTCATTCAGCCAATCCTCCGTATTCACACTGGCAAGGCTCAGATCCGTACTGAAAAGCTCCAGCAGACGAAGGAATCTTTCGTCGTCAAAATGGCATTTCCTGTTTTCCCAGTCTATCAGAAAGGAATCCGCCAGGCTGAAATTTAAAAGAATCAATAAGCCTGTGTCCGGCTCAATATACTTTCCCATACCGTTAAAAGGAGAATCACGAAGTGCGCAGGTCAGTGTTCCCTCCTCCATCAGGCCTATAATGTCCTCCAGCCTCCAGGTATCTTCCGGCCAGACATCCGCGCCTGCCACAAGAGTCTCCGCGAATACGGCAGGGGGGATTCCGTAAAGTGCTCCGTCAATCGTTCCGATTTGCAGGGCTCCGGGCAGAAGCTCTTCTAAAAACGCTTCCGGGAGCAGCTCCCCAATATCAAGCAAAGCACCCTTCTCTTTCAGCATGTACATATCCTCTAGGGAAACAAACAGCAGATCCGGTCCCCCTCCCTGCGTCAGCTCCGCCAGGATTCTGGCACGGTTCTCCTCCGCAGAAGCATTTTCATATTCATAGGAAAATGCCGGAGTCTCCATGGAGGCAGTGCGCGTACAGGCAATCACCAGTTCCGAACTCTCTCCTAAGTAAACCAGATCGCTCACCCGGACAGCCTCTGAGTCCGTCGGTTTCTGTTCCTGCAGCGTCATAAGCCATTCCTTCCGCTGGCCTTCTTTCATTTTATAGCTGCTCAGATAAAGAACGGGTGTCTGCCCTTTTCGCGGCACCAGCAATATATGAAAAGAGTTTCCCAGACCACTCTCCTTCAGGTCGAACACCAGATCTCTTTTGCCGCTGACCACATTCCACTTTACAATTCCGTTCGTTTCGATCGTTTGGGTTCTATAGTATATATCGTTCCCCTGCATCCCGTATATCTCACAAATGTCAGAAGCAGAAGCCTCTGTCCGGGCTATAGAGACCAACTGCTTCCCGGCTGTGTCCGCCAGCAGGAATTCATAGCATCGTTCCGAACGGTTATAAACAGGGAAAATGATTTCTCCCCCCGGGGTACGTAAAGATGTCGTCAACTGCCGGGTTTCCTCCAACAGGAGTTCACCGTTTTGATCAAACAGAAAGAGCCGGACGTTCTGATTACTCTCCGGTTTTCTCACATAGATGTTGCCTTCCCTGTCACAGCGCCAGTCAATATCCTGACACAATAGCAGCTCCCGGGCTTCCTCCTGCGCGACGAGCCCTTTTTCCAGATACTGCTCCCAGTACTCCACAGCCCTGTTGTCTCCTGCAAGATCCGTGTAAATCATCTTGTCTTCGTTCTGACGGTACATTCCCTCGCCGTCCTGCTCAAAGCCGGCCCACCGGAATACATAATGGGCTTCATCGAGCATGTCCATGCCAAGCAGGGCACCCCGTTTTCCTTTCAACCCCAATTCCTCCGGGGTAAAAGATTTCACTCTGGATTCGCCGCTGACCGTGTCATATAGTTCCAGAAAATATTCCGACTCGGATTCCCTGCTGTGGCACAGATACCAAAACAACTGTCCGCAGACACCGGCATCCCGAAGGTATGTTTCCTTACCGGCATCATATGTATGGCTTATGGGCAGGTATTTTCCTGCCCATAAAGCCTCATCTGTCGTTATTTTTTTCGGTGGGGCAAACCCTTCCTGCATCCAGGTTTCCTGCCCTTCCTCCGACGGGGAAGATAAATCCGCTGATTCCTCCGGAGACGGGGTATTCTCCCTCTGGCCGCAGCCGGAAAAAAACGTCAAGATCAAAGAAAACAGCAATACTGAGACATACTTTTTCATAGTGGAAATCCCTCCTGTACCATAAGAATTCCTACCGTCAGCGCCCTTCATCTCACTCCATCCCCGAATACGCTCTCCGCAAGCTCCCGGCAATACTCTAAGGAAAAGCTTTCGTCCTGTTTTGAAATCTCATTGCGGGCCGCAAGCTCCTCCGTATACTCTGCCAGAGGATAAACCGTCACGCCGCCAAATCCCTTCTCCAAATGGCAGACCACAGGCAGCACCCCATACTCCGTAATAACTGTGTCCCCGTTTTCATCCAGGCCAATGGTGACCTGCGCCAGGCCGCCTACCATGCGGTTGGCGACACCCGTTCCGGTACCGGAGGTCCAATTGACAAAGTTGCCCAGAGAATAATAGACGAGCGCCTGATTTCCGTTATCCGAGGTTATCAGCTCTATGGGCTCTATCACATGGGGATGGGTGCCAAGGATCAGGTCCGCACCGTTTTCCGCAAGGATTTTGGCCCAGCTTTCCTGATTCCCGGTCTGCTCCAGCACATACTCCTTTCCCCAATGGGGACAGACTACCACAAAATCCGCCAGCTCCCGGGCCCGCTTCAGGTCCTCGATTACCCTGTCCTCCTCAAGCAGGTCCACCGCATAGGGCATGTCCTCCGGCAGCGGGATTCCGTTGGTGCCATAGGTATAATTCAGAATGGCAATACGGATTCCCTGCTGTTCATACACGTAGATTTCCTGTTGTGATTCTTTGCTGCCATGAATGCCCAGCACCGGCGTGTCGGGATAATTCTCCTGCCAGAAGGACAGGCAGTTTAAAACTCCCCGTTTCCCTTTATCCAATGCGTGATTTGTGGCGTGAAGCACCACATTAAAGCCCGCATCCATCAAGGCATCTCCCAGCTCACAGGGCGCATTAAAGGCCGGATAGCCGGACACTCCAAGCTCTGTGCCGCCGATAATGACCTCCTGATTCACCAGCGCCAGATCCGCCTCCCGGATTTCCTCCTGGAGATTTGCAAATATGGCACTGAAATCATAGCCCCCTTCCGGCTTCTTCCCGCTTTCCGCCAATGGCGTGTGCAGCAGGATGTCCCCTGCCATCACAAGCCTGATCTCCGGCAGCGGTTCGGGCAGCTCCTGTTCTGTTGCCGAAGCCTTATCTGATGCGGCAGTCTCCGAAGCTTCTTTTTCTGTGGAAATCGTTCCGGCATCTGTTCCTGTTGCCGAAACCTGCTCCCCGGACTGTATAAGCACCGCCCCGGAAGAAACCGCCGTTTCCGGTACTTCTGGCTGCGCCAGACTGCCGCAGCCAGAATACACCGTCCATGACAGAAGCAGACATAAAAAAGCTCTCCTGATTTTCTTGTTGTTATTCTTTTTGCTTATCACTGTAATTTCCCTGCTTTCTGTATTCCTCACGGCATGCCGTAAAGCCAATTACAAGGCTTTCTTTATTCTCGGCGCGGCCCAACACCGCCGAAACCGGTTTTCCGTCTTTTTCGGCAAATACCAGCGGCTGCCTGCCGTCCAGAAATCTTTGATACCAGGCATCGTATCCGTAAAGTCCGGAATTGTCCGCTCCCAGAATATCATAACACATTGCAAGGACGTCCTTTAATTCCTGCTCCGTTTCTATTTGCTTCACGGATACATGCACGGCCCTGTCATGTACGGACTTCTGCCGGACTTTTTTCTCCAATGCAGTTGTATCCTTTCGGTGCAATGTACTCTCTTCCATGCCGCAAGGCATGTAATCTTCCAGCAGGGAAGATGTCTCCTGATTCATCCCAACCTCCATGCCGCAGCCTTATTGTTCCAGATACTGGATAAACTGGTCGTCCGTGACTGCCGCCGCATCCAGCACAATATAATCATACACATTCAGGCCGTATTTTGTATTGGACTTCACAATGGCATATTCGTCATTCTGATACAGAATATTGATCTGTTTAAAGTCCGCATACCCTTTGTTCATATTATAGACGCCGATCAGCATGGCCCGCTTGCTCACCACATAGGTCTCCTGTCCGTCCAGCTTATACAGGATGTCTCCCGCATTTAAGAGGGAGCTGTCCAGATAATACTCCTTGGTCTCGGAGGAATAGTTATAAACCTCCACCTCCAGCTGCTCGCTGGAAATCGTTCCGTCCTCCAGATAGCACTGCCGCATAATGCTGTCTCCGCCGCTGTTTCCCCCGGGAATCAGGAATTCCTCGGGAATCAGGTAAAAGTCCTTCTGCACAATGGCGGAAAGAGGAATCTTTAATCCCGTCTCATCCTCCACGATCAGCTCCACATCCAGGAACCTGTCGTTGATAAAGGTAACCATGGAATTGTTAAACTCCAGCTTCAGGTATGTATTGCCGTCGGCATTGGTAATCATAAATACCTTTGCCCAGGATTCATACTGATTCTTAAGGAAACGCACCTTTATATATTCTTCCTGCATCAGCTCCGCCCCTCTTACCGCATCCACAGGAATTACCAGGGACCAGTTCTCGCTGGTAGTCAGCTTGTATACCGGATCGTTCACCGCCATCAGGGAATTGCCCAGCATCTGCTTCTTTTCGTAGCCGCTTTCCTTTGTGTCAAAGGTGGCCGCCGTCACATTCTGGGCCTTCAGCTCCTCATAGCCGTCCACCCAGTAGGCAACCACGCCTGTAACCGGTGCATAATAATAATTAATGGTGTTTGCGCCGGCGGCCCCGTTCAAATCGGCAATATTCTTCAGCATGTTTACATTTGCCAGCTTGAGCACCGTATTCCGGAGAGAATTTTTAAAGTCATAGACCACGTCATAGCTGGCACTGTCATATCCGTGGGAGAAATTGATAATCTCGCTTCGAAATTCCGCCAGCTCCCGGTTGCTTAAGGTATTCGTCTCCGGGTCTGCCGCCTCCAGCTCCTCGCTGAGCCGTCCCGTCTCGTCAACCACGTAGACCAGGCCGTTTTTGGCCAGCCTTTCGCCCTCCCTGGCAAAATAATTGACATAGCCTGCAGCCTGATTGTAAACCACGGTTTCCTCCCGGAGGACCACCCCCCGGTAAACATTGTCTACCGCGAGAGATCCCTCCTGAACCTCGTAACGCACGATATGGCCGGTCTGAAAATATATGATGACACAAACCACCACATAAATGAAAATAACGCCGAAGATAATCATACCGATATTCAGATTTAATGGCTTTCTATATTTTCTGATCTTACTCTGCTTTGCCACCCTCTGCCGCCTCCACGTAAGCGAAAATCTTCATTCCGTTCACAATAAAGCCCCGGCATTACCGAGGCTTTCTGCTTTTCTACCTTATCTTTTGTCTTTTCCAACCTTAGTCTCTTTATAGGGAAATCAGTACCTTATCCTTCATACCGGCGGGAAGCTCCGACTCGTCCATGGAAACGCTTAAAATAAATGTCACGTCAAACCTTTTACTCAGGGATTCCAACTTATCCACGGTTGCCGTAATATCCTGTCCTTCCAGACAGGCAATCTTTAAAAAGCTGTCAAAATACATCTGCTGCAGATCGTGGTCCTGAGAAATAATCCCGCAGACCAGCCCGATAAATTCACTGCTGTTTTCAATCATATACTGGGATACATCAATGAGACGCACCCGGTTATTGAGCTCGTACATATGTTTCGTGCTCTTGTCAAGATACACGATATTACCGGAAATCTCTTTTATTTCACTGTTTACCTTATCCAATAACTGCTTTGTCTTGCCCTTACCCTTATTGCCTACAATTAATTGAACCATTGGAAACCCTCCTGTAGTATGTGATACATTAATTATAAGGGATATGCCCTTAAAAAACAACCCTATTTCTGAATCTCCTCCAGTAAATCTGCCATAGACACGTACAGCTCCTGTGTAGACGGGACTCCCATGGCAACGGCTATGTAAGGCGCTCCGTTCACGTCCCTGGCCAGCAGCATCAGGCAGTGCCCCGCGGCCTTGGTAGTGCCGGTCTTGCCGCCGATGACGGTAACACCGGAAGGCGCACTGTAACCGGAACCGGTCTTGAGAAACTGGTTTGTAGTAGCCCGGTCAAACTGCTTCTCCTGTCCGTTCTTGTCATAATAAACGGTCTGGTATCCGGTCATATGGATGATCTCGTTAAACGTCTCGTACTTAATGGCCTCGTTAAACATCAGGTACAGGTCATAGGCCGTCGTATAATGATTGGGATCCGTCAGGCCGTGGGGATTGGCAAAATGGGTGTTGGTGGCACCGATCCGGGCCGCCTCCTCATTCATCATCTCCACAAAGTGATCCACACTGCCGCCCACATTCTCGGCGATCAGCATGGCGGCGTCATTAGCGGAATAAATCAGAAGAATCCGCAGCGCCTGGTCCATGGTCATGGTATCCCCGCTTTTGAGCCCGCACAGCACGGCGCCTGCTTCCGTTATATTCACCGAATTACCGGCAGTCAGCCGCTGGTCAAGATTGCCGTACCTTAATACCACCAGCGCCGTCATCACCTTGGTCAGGCTGGCAGGATTTAACGTCTGATGGACATTTTTGGCATAGATAACCTGATTATCATTTACGGACAAAAGAAGGGCGGCTGATGTTTTGGACATATCCGCATCCGTTCCTTCCGTCACGTCACCCGTAACCACACAGAGGTTCCTGGAAAACGGAACCGCAGTCCCTGTGTCCTGTCCGGAAATAACATTAAAGCTGCTGATATTGGAACCGGCACTGTAAGCCATGTCAAAAGCGGCATTGCCGCATCCCGAAAGCGTGAGGGCCATGGCCGTCAGCAGACAGGCGATGCCTGTCCCATATCTTCTATTTGTACATTTCACGCCACTCTAAATCTCCTCTGTCAAGGGACTTAATCAACAGTTCCGCACTGGCCAGATTTGTGGCCA
>ERZ777011.2935-NODE-2935-length-12133-cov-3.934675_pt1 | contig 12133 bp, 10 predicted proteins | sample MGYA00374964_ERZ777011 | MGnify/ENA primary metagenome ERZ777011 (study PRJEB29310, sample SAMD00008975) | mouse gut metagenome | study: EMG produced TPA metagenomics assembly of the Metagenome analysis of fecal microbiota from mouse which was promoted...
ACTTGGCGCAATTATCTTTAAGAAAAACCAGGATAAGTTCATTTTGAACCTGTGAGGAAGACATGATTAAAGCGGAAAATGTGTCGGTGAAGTATCTGATGACCTACGACCGGATTCAAAGCATAAAGGAGTATCTGGTGCAGCTGGTGAAAGGGAAGATTCAGTATGAGGAGTTTTGGGCGCTGAAGGACGTGAGCTTTGAGGTAAAGAAGGGGGAGGTGCTGGGAATCATCGGGCACAACGGCGCGGGGAAGTCCACACTGCTGAAGGTGATTTCCGGTATCCTGAAGCCGACAACCGGGAGAGTACAGGTGAACGGGACGATAGTGCCCATGCTGGAGCTGGGAAGCGGGTTTGACTTCGATCTTACGGGCCGGGAGAACGTGTTTCTTAACGGGGCCATTTTAGGCTATTCAGAGCAGTTCCTCTGGGAGAAGTACGAGGAGATTGTGGACTTCTCGGAGCTGGGGCAATTCATTGATGTGCCGTTGCGGAACTATTCCTCCGGCATGGTGATGCGCCTGGCATTCTCCATTGCTACAGTAGTGCAGCCGGATATTTTGATTGTGGATGAGATCCTGGCTGTAGGCGATGCGGAGTTTCAGGAGAAGAGCAAGAAACGGATGCTGGAGCTGATGGGCGGTGGGACTACTGTGCTATTTGTGTCGCATAGTCTATCCCAGATTCGGGAGATGTGTAGTAGGGTGGTTTGGCTGGAGCGCGGCACAGTGGTTATGGCTGGAAATGCGAAGAGTGTCTGCGATGGATATGAGGCGGGTTAGGAGAATACGTCAATGAGTGAACTTTATAATTACGAATATTATCATAGCTGCTGTGGTCCGATTGCGTACGAAGAGCCCGCACACTGGATTGAGTTTTTTGGCGGTATTGCAGACCGGATAGTAAATGACCTGAAACCTAAGACTGTATTGGACGCCGGATGTGCTATGGGATATTTAGTAGCAGTTCTCCGTGATCGCGGTGTGGAAGCTTATGGGGTAGATATCTCCGAATATGCGATCTCAAAGGTCAGAGAAGATATAAAGCAATACTGTGCAGTAGGTTCCTTAACGGAGCCTTTGCCCGCCTGTCTACCAAAGCGATATGACTTGGTTGTCACAATTGAAGTCTTGGAACATCTTTATGAAGACGATGGGCGAAAAGCGATTCAAAATCTTTGTGAACTGTCTGACCAAATCATTTTTTCCTCTACGCCGGATGATTTCACGGAGCGCACCCATTTCAATGTACAACAGCGGGAATATTGGGCGCGTTTATTCGCAGCCGAGGGATTTTTCGATGATTTGAACTATAGGCCGCAGTATATTAGTAGACAAGCTATATTTTTTAAAAAGTGCAATGACTGTGTTCTAATAGCAGACAATTTCGAACGATTTATTAGAATATTGGAAAATCAGTATTTATCCCAAGCTGATGAGTTATCCAAACAGATTCAACGGGTAAAGAATCAAGATCATACAATTCAAGAGCATATTATCGTGAATCATGAACGGGATAAGAAGATTGCAGAACAGCTGACGATGATACAGGAGCGTGATGAGACAATCCGGGAGCACATTGCCATGGTTCATGAACGAGATGAGAAGATCGCGGAGCAGTTGTCGATGATACAGGAGCGTGATGAGACAATCCGGGAGCATATTGCCATGGTTCATGAACGAGATGAGAAGATCGCGGAGCAGTTGTCGATGATACAGGAGCGCGACGAGACAATCCGGGAGCATATTGCCATGGTTCATGAACAAGATAAAAAGATTGCAGAGCAACTGGCGATGGTCCAGGAGCGTGACGAGACGATCTGGGAGCATATTGCTATGGTTCATGAACGAGATGAAAAGATTGCGGAGCAACTGGCGATGGTCCGAGAGAGTGATGAGACAATCCAGGGACATATTGCAATGATTGAGGAACAAAACAGGTCAATAGTGGAACTGAAGGGACGGCTCCTTGCGTGTGATTCAAAAATTGAGACGCAGGATTTACAGATTCAGAGGCAAAAAGAAATTATTCAGAGATATACGCCGCCTTGGATAAAGAAGAAGTTGACATAATTGCAGTGTTGCAGGGAGAAATAGAGAAATGGTGTTAGAAGGGAATATACGGCGGGCAGGGATTTTTGTATTCTATGACAAAGATGGAATTGTAGATCGTTATGTGGAGTATCTTTTGCAGGATTTGAATCAGAATTTGGACAAATTGGTGATCATATGCAACGGAAAGTTATCCGTAGCAGGTCGGGAAAAATTACAGAAGTTGTGTGACCAACTGTATGTGCGGGAAAACACCGGACTTGATGCGGCTGGGTTTCAAGAGGGGCTCCTACGCGTTTATGGCTGGGATGAATTAGAAAAATATGATGAAGTTGTTTTAGCGAATGATACTTTTTATGGACCGTTTCAGCCATTTCTTGGAATTTTTAAGGAGATGTCAACTCGTGATGTAGACTTTTGGGGTATGACGGAACATCTCGAAGCCGTGGCACCTGGGTTTAATATGGCTGGAATATGTCCGAGCCATCTACAGACATATTTCATTGCGATCCGCAGCAGCATGATTAAAAGCCGGGAGTTTCATGAGTACTGGGAGAAAATGCCTATCTACTCTGATTTCAGTCAAGTCGTCAGAAAACACGAAACTGTTTTTACGCAATATTTTCGTGACCGAGGATTTTGTGGGGAGGCGTATGTCGACCTGACGGGGTTGCGTGGTACGGCATTATCCAACATAAACTGCTATGCTTTTGCCCCTGGTCAGTTGGTTCGGGAGCATCACTTCTGTGCGATTAAGCGCAAAAATTTTATCTTGGAACAAAGTGAACTTCTTGTTCACAGCGGCGGAGAGGAACTGCGCAAGGCTCTGGACTATGTGCAATGGAATACGGATTATGATGTTGGGATGATTTGGGAGAACTTACTTCGCCTCTATGAGTTACCTCTGCTTAAACAATCTCTGCATCTGAACTATGTCCTTCCCTCATATTCTCAGGGCGAAGAAGAGCATGCCAGCGTTGTTATATTGGTCGGTTGTGTGCATGCGGAATTGTTTTGTGAGTGTATTGGATGGCTTCACTCCATCCCAGAGGACATTTCGGTCTCTATTTTGACAGATACAGGAGAGAAGCGTGATAGGTTGGAGGAGCTTTGCCCAAAGATTCAGGTCATACTTTGTCCGGAAATGGACTGGTGGAATCATATCGAGAGCTTTGAGTTTGCATGTTATTTGCATGATGCGGCGGTACGTTCCGTTGGGACTCACCAGATAACAGGGCGCTCCTATCGGTATTTGCTTCAAGAAAATTTGCTGTCTAGTGCAGGATATATAGATAATATTTTGCAGGTGTTCAAAAATAATCCTCAACTTGGCGTTCTTGCCCCCCCGATGCCGCTACACAGTTCATATTTTGAGCAATTTGGACGTTATTGGGCAGATTGCCTCCCCAATGCAAATCAAATAAGCGATGAATTAGAGTTACAACATAAGCCTGGAAATGGCGCCTACCAACCTCTGATGACTGATTTTTCTGGATGGTATCGTGTGGCCGCAATTCGGCAGGTTTGCGGAAAGGTCTTCGCTGACCAGAGGGCAATGTGCCGGATAATGCCGCTTATTGCGCAAAATTCCGGCTTTTATACAGGCTGGGTAATGACGGAATATTTTGCATCTCTGGAAATTGGCAATTTGCATTATATGTCCGAGAAGCTATGTGCAGTTTGGCATAATGTTGTGCCATATAAATATTTTGCGCAATTAATTGCGGTTGCCGGGACAACGCAGTCAGGAATGCCTATGATCGGGGTGCGCGGCGCGATAAAAATATGGATAAAGAAAAGATTTCCTAAGTTTTATAAAATAATTCTGAAGTTTTTCAGGCATCATTAGCTTTTAAAAATGCTCCAGAGAGGAGAGTGCAGAATGGCAAGTGCCACTGTCAAGAAACAATTGATCGCAAAAGTACTACTTGGGGTTATTATATTTTTTGTCCCGCTACTGATTTGCATATCCTTTGAACAAGAACGGGTAGTAAGTTTTATGCCAGAAACAGAAGTTGTGGGAATAGTACCCCCAATTAATGATGAACAAATAATTCAACAGGTTTTTACTCCATCTACATCAACAATTTCTGAAGTTGCTGTACAGGTTGGGACATATGTGCGAACAAATGATTTTATATTGAGAATGGAAATAGCACAGGTAGGGAGTGAGACTGTACTAGCTTCGTGCGATGTAGATGCGTCAAAATTTGTGGATAATGACTTTGAAAAAATAGAATTTAAAAGACTTCGTGTTGATCCAGAGAAACAATATATCATTACATTTTATTCAGATGGTGCAAACGATACGAATACAGTCTCTTTCTATCGTACAGGTGATTTTACATCCAATGAACAAAACTATGCCTGTATAAATGGGGAGAGACAAACGTATAGCCTAAATCTGGCGGTATATGGAAATGATGCAACATTATCACTCTTACCCTGGCTATGTATGATATTCTTGTTGGCTGGAGCATCAACAGTAGTATGGATTGCTGGCCGCACGAGGAGAAAGATAACTGACAGGTCAGGTAATAGCATTATATCAGCGAGAAATATTAATAATTTCTTTTACATACCTAAAGAGATAGATGAAGAGTATTCAATTAGCGCTATGCTACTGTTAACCAACTGCCTTGTTCTGGCTTTAGCATTGGTGGGAATGGTCGTCTACACTTATGTGACAGGTGGATATCCCGAGTTCTATTCATCCCGCTTGGTATTCTATTTGCTTGTAATATCGCTTGCAATATTTATCTATTTAATGGTAAGTAAGAGTCCTAAAATTATATATTTGCTGATAATCGGCTTAGGCGTTGTCTGGATTATTTGCGACCGAGAATACAATATTATTGATGAAGGTTCTCATATGTATATTATCAATTATATTGTTGATAACCATCGTTTTCCTCTAATACAAGAAAACTATGAGGCGGTGCAGGGACCAGTTTACTATTACTTAATGGCCATTCTGTTTGGCTTGATCCCCCAGGAGATCAGGTACTTTGCTTGCCGTCTAGCGGGACTGGGATGTCTTATTATCTTTGGATTTGTAAACAGATTATTGATTAAAAAGCTCGTGCAATGTGGATTGATTTTAGTTGATCTTCCACTGCAAAATATAATTTGGTTCCTGTTTATGCTTAATCCACATATTCTAATTCGATTGACTCGTGTTTCTAATGAGAGCCTAGCTGTTTTACTTTCTGGGATAATCATTTATCTTGTTGTAAATCAGTTGCTTGACGGCGCTGATAGGAAAATAACATACCTTGTTACCATTCTATGTGCGATTAATTTTTTGACAAAAGCAACTACAATCTTCCTTTTTGTTGGCGTCATTATTGTAAGTGTTTATTATAAACATTGGAGAGATATAGCAGTTAATATCTTTTTACTACTTGTATTGATTTGCCCATGGTTTATATCTAATTATATAACTTATGGGGAACTGACCGCAATGTCTGGACACTTGGAATTTGTGCTGCCAATTGTAAATCCTGAAAAAATACCAGTTGACATCTTCTCAACAATACTTTCATTTTTTGACAACTACTTTTTTGCAATTGAGGCTGGCTATTGGTTTTACTATCCCCAATTATCAGCTTTTCTGAGCAGCTTATGTCTATTCTTATTCTGTACAGCTACGTTTATTGCAGGGAAAGCGTTGGTGATCTTCTTTGCCGATCATTTGCGATTTAGGTATGATATATTAGAGAAAGAAAAAATTATTGTAATTACTCTTGTAGCGTTGCCGCTTGCTAGTATGGTGATGCACTCAGTTACTTCTGCGGTTACTTATGTCAACTCATTGGGATGTAATCGGTATTTCTTAATTCTAAATGGTGTTTTTTGTTGCTTGCTCTTAATGGGACTATCTAATGTTAAGCTTAATGCACAAAAATATATTGCGGGAATGGCCTCTTTTGTGCTATCAGTCTTAACAACGTCCATGATTTTCGGCTATTTAAATATTATTTTACAACAATAATCTAAGAATTGCTTACATAAAACAGACTACTGAAGAAAATAAAGGGGAATTTTTGAAAGATATGATTAAAAGGATTGCGCATACAATTGCAATTTATATTTTCATTATTTTAATTTCTACTGTGATTTTTATTTTGTTGTTTCACGCACCAATATTAAAATGGCTAGATGTTTTCTTCTACCGTGGATGTGTCTTCCTCCTCCTATCTGCCGTGATATCAGCTGCGCTGACGCTCCTGGCAGCAAAAAAACTAAAAAGGTTGCAACTCGAAGCAAAAGATGCCGTAGTTGTATTTTTCCTTTTTGCAGGGTTCACCCTGGGATGGTTCACATTACTTCCAGTAACAGTAGAGAGATCTGTATCCGTCTTCATGTTAAGCTATATGGATCAAAACGATGAGACAGGTATGACCGCGGATGAATTTGGAGACGTATTTTACGAAAAGTATATTGAGGATTTTGGCGCATTTGATAAGCGGTTTGCTGAACAGGAACTCTCTGGTAACATGGTGGCGTTGGAGGATGGTAGCGGCTATGTTATTACGGAAAACGGTCGTTTTATTGTCAATCTGTTCAGGCTTTGCGCCAATTTGTTTGACACGGAAAAATGGCTAGTTTACCCAAACGATTATTGAGGTTGCCCATAATGAATTGGAAAAAACTAAAACCTGCTGCCTACTCGCTTAACATGATAAAGCTGATGCGCCCGAAACATTATTTAAAAAATGCATTGGTGTTCGTATCAATAACCTTTAGCCAGAGGCTATTTGATCCTTCAACTTTTATACAGGTGTTCGGTGGGTTTTCCGCTTTTTCGCTGCTATCCTCTTCCGTATACATATTAAATGACATACGGGATGTTGAAGCGGACCGGCAGCATGCAGTTAAAAAGAACCGGCCGATTGCATCTGGAGTTATAAGCATACCTGCTGCATGTACCGCTGCAACACTTCTCATTGTAGCATCAATAATAATCTATGTGCTGCTTTGTGGATTTAAGTGGAAGAGCTTTGCACTGATGGCTTGCTATTTTCTTGTAAATCTTGGCTATAGCCTGGGCTTAAAGCATATCCCCTTTGTGGATATATTTCTACTAGTGCTTGGTTTTTTGCTTCGGGTTCTCTATGGAGCAGCCATCATTGGAGAAGGTGTCTCAAACTGGGTTTTATTGACCGTTATTTCGATGTCCTTTTACCTAGGACTGGGTAAACGAAGAAACGAACTTAAAAAAAGCGTGGAGACAGGAACTACAACTAGAAATGTGCTTAAGTTTTATTCTTTTAACTTCCTGGACAAGTTTATGTATCTCTGTCTCTCTTTAGCAATTATATTCTATGCCTTGTGGAGCGCGGACGATATGATAATCGAAAAGTACAACTCGGAGAAATTGGTATGGACAGTTCCGTTTGTATTGTTACTTGTCATGAAGTACAGTGCCGATGTAGAGTCGGATTCCTACGGAGACCCTGTTGATGTTATTACTAGTGACAAATCCTTGATTATTTTGGGAGCAATATATATCTTGATTTTGCTGGCATTAATATATGTTCCCAAACTATAAAGCAGGAATTGAAATGAACGTATACGATTTTGATGGGACCATTTATAATGGGGACAGCACAATAGACTTCTGGGTATATTGCTTAAAAAAACACCCTAAAATACTGTGTGCATTACCTTCGACGGCTGGAGCTTTTCTGCTGTTTAAACTGCGGATTTGTAGTCGAGAAAATTTCAAAGAACGATTTTATGGATTTCTGAAGTATATACCCAATGTTTCCAGCACGGTTTATGCGTTTTGGGATATCCATATGGGTAACATAAAAGATTTCTACCGGAGAGGGCGCCGAGATGGTGATGTAGTGATTTCCGCATCACCAGAGTTCTTGATTTCCGAAGTATGCCGCCGCTTAGGAGTGGCATGTATTGCATCAAAAGTTAATCCTGCTACAGGAAAATTAGAGGGCCCCAATTGCCGCGGAGAGGAAAAGGTTCGGCGGTTCCGAGAGGTATACACAGGAATGCAAATCCAAGAATTTTATTCAGATTCTACTTCGGATATATTTATGGCAAGAGAAGCGCAAGCCGCATTCCTGGTTACAAATAACATTATCAAGAATTGGAGTGTATAGAATGGGAACCACAATTGTTATTCTGTCAAGCGTTCTTCTTAATTGTGCGGCGCAGCTCTGTATGAAAAAAGGCATGATGACAGTTGGAGAGGTTACAGACGGCCTCCGGGGATTTATTGAGCTGCTCCCAGTCATGCTTGTGAACGGATATCTGTGGATCAGTGCGGGATGCTATGTTGTGAGCATAGCACTATGGCTGGTAGTGCTCTCTAAGGTAGACGTGAGTTATGCATACCCTTTTTTGAGTATTGGTTATGTTCTATCTGCGTTAGTGGGCTATTTTGTATTTAACGAGGCTGTTACTCCTATCCGTGTTCTTGGAATTGTTGTGATATGTGCTGGTGTTATTTTGATTTCAAGGAGTTGATTTTGTGCGTACAATCATTTTTGGAGGCAATGGTTTTGTAGGACAGTGGCTGATTCAGGATCTCTTGAAGGATTCTGTTGATCTGCTTTGCTGCGATATAGGGGATGCCCCAGTCCAAAACGGAATTCCTTACATACAGGTGGATATTCGTGACAAGGAACAGCTTCAGAGGGTTCCTTTTACGAGTGAAGATATCGTGGTTAATCTGGCGGCAAATCAATACCATACAAAGGTCCCGCGGAAACATCGAGAAGAATATTTCTTCCATACAAACACAATTGGCGCGGAGAATATTATCAAGACTGCGTTTGATAAAGGATGCCGAAAAGTTATTCAGTTTACTACAGATATGACATATGGAAGGCCCCAGTACCTCCCTCTTGACACGAATCATCCACAAATTCCCTTTGGGCCATATGGGCAGAGCAAACTGGCGGCAGAAAAAGTCTGTAAAGATTATCGATCCCTAGGGATGCATATTACTATCTTCCGGCCTCGTATGATCAATGGCCCAGGTAGGCTGGGAATTTTGAAAAAACTCTTTTGGCTGATTAAGAGGAACCTTCCAGTTCCAACCATTGGGAGCGGAAATAACTGCTATCAGATGGTATCTGTACATGATTGCGTCTCCGCAATTCGATGTGCCATACAATGCGGTGTTCCAAACGCAGAATATAATCTCGGTTCGAAAAATCCGCCTTCAACGAAATGTTTGTTGCAGAACCTAATCCATTCTGTTGGCTCCCGCTCTTGTGTAATTCCAACTCCAGGAATGTTCGTTAAGAGAGTTTTGGGAATAATGGGCTCGCTAGGGCTTGAATTAATGTACAAAGAACAATATATGATTGCTGACGAAGACTATATTCTTGATATTAGCAAAACAGAGAAAGAATTGAATTGGGCGCCGAAATATGAGGATACTGATATGATTATACAGGCGTATGAGGAATATATCGGGAGGTAAGAGGGGTATATTGTGAATTATCCGGGAGTTCTAAAAAAGATTGTCTCTGTTATAGCTTGCGGTATTATTGTTTCTACGCTCATTATTGCCTTTTCAGATGTACGTAACATCTCTGACGTTATTTGCCAAATGGATGTAAGATGCATACCTCTCATCCTCATCTTAGTCCCACTTAATTATTGCATAAAATGTCTCAGATATCATTATTATCTTAAACTTGCAAATATCCATGTGTCAGTAAAAGATGAAATTATTACCCTTCTGGCGTCTTCGGTTATGGTCATTACTCCTGGAAAAGTAGGTGAAATGCTGTTAAGAGGATATCTATTAAAGCAACGGGGATACGCAGTTCCAATGCTTACCATATGCGCTATGACATTGGCAGATCGTTTGACAGAAGGACTTGCCATGGCGATTTTAGCGGCAGTTACTTTTTCAAAAGATATTAATTATTGGATTATCTTAATCATTGTGACAGTTCTCGTTGTTATGGCAGCAGTTCTACAAAATAAGCGACTCTTTCTGAAAATACTCCAATATGCAACGAGGCAGTTGCCACGATTAGAAAATAAGCTGGCTACTGTACGCCGCACTTATGAGCAGTTTTATATCATTTTCAAAATTGTGCCTATGGCAGTGTCTGTCTTATTGGGAACAATTTCTTGTATCTGTGAAGCGGGGGTCATCTACTTTACAGTTATTTCCATGGGTAGTTCGGTCTCCTTACAAAACGCTGTATTTGCCTTTTCGTTTTCAGGAATCATTGGAGCAGTCTCTATGATACCGGGTGGTATAGGCATTGCAGACGGCACAATTATGGGATTACTCATATGGTGCGGTTTGGAAAAAACAACCGCTGGAATGGTTACAATTATTTCGCGATTTTCAACCATATGGCTGGGTGTGCTTGTTGGATGCGGACTGCTCTTAATAATTCATCCGCTTCAAGAAAGTGAATAAATATTACTAGCCGGGTTTTCTCTATAAGTAATAATTCTCTTTGTGTTGCTTCCCAAATATTGCAGCATAATATAAGCATTTTTATGCTGTAAAATCCACTAAATTTGATGATTTTCATGCAACTTCATCAATACATCTTTGTGGGGACGCCTATCCCAGGTTCGAATTTCTTGTTTACATTTTCTCGACAAGTTGACGAGAATTTATCCTATAGCAATATTCAAAATGCAAATCAAGAGATAAGACGTGGGAGAAAAATGGTGCAAAAGCGCAGCGAATGTAAGCGTATAGAAAGCAAATGTCGTCATTTTGGAGGCGGTGATGAACAACATAATAGTAGAACCAGTTGAAAAAGGTATGCTAGCGAGTAGAATAAGGGAATGAGCTATTCAAAGGATTATAGGGAACGGACAATAGAATACAGGCAGGCGGGGCACAGTCTGGAAGCAACCCATCAAGTCTTCAAGGTATCCAAATCGACGATACAAAAATGGGAAAAGTAGCTGAAAGAAACGGGGGATTTGGGAGCTGTCAACTCCAACTGGAAAATGACATTTTTCGCCGGAATGGAATGTCATTTTTGGGCGGTCAGCATGCGGTGGGTATGCAGCCTTGATTACCCGTTACTTGTCGGCTTGAAGCCCGTCAAGTCCTGATTTATCAGTGCATTTTAGACTTGACGGGCGAACGACAGGTATAATTATTCAAAGGATGCATATCTTTACCCGCCATTTTCTTACATTCCACGTTCGGCGAAAAGTTACAAAATCGCACCGGCGCTGACAGTCTACTCTTTGTTTACAGCATAGCAAAATTTGAGTTTATTTTCGAGGTGATTTTACAGAAAACCTCCAGTCGAGTAGAATAGAAAAACATCATAAACCTGACTGGAGGTATCTGGTAATGAGCGGCCATATCTTGATAATGAACCAACTTGTGCTGTTTCAACAATATTTGGCAGAGGAGGAGCGCGAGCAGAGTACGATAGAAAAATATATGCGAGAACTAAGACTTTTTCAAACCTGGTTGATGGAGCGACCAGTAACAACAGAAATTGTAGCACGTTGGAAAAGTCATTTGCGTACAGCAGGGTATAAGCCGGAAACAATCAATTCCAAGCTCTCAGCACTGAACAAATTCTTTAGTTTTATGGACTGGCCAGAATGCCGAATAAAGTACCTGAAAATCCAGCGGAAGCTATTTCGTGGTACAGAGAAGGAATTGACTAAAGAGGAGTATATGCAATTGCTAGAAACTGCGAATAGTGGAGGGAAAGTGCGTTTGGCGTTACTTATTGAAACCATCTGCGTCACTGGCATCCGAGTCTCAGAAGTAAAATACATAACAGCGGCAGCCGTTGAGAGGGGCCGGGCAGACGTTGCGCTGAAAGGGAAGATACGCACGATCTTGCTGCCTAGCAAACTATGCTGCAAGCTTCAAAAGTACGCCAAAAAGCAAAAAATCACTTCCGGCGAGATCTTTCTCACCAGAAGCGGCAAAGGCATCTCCCGCCGCCAGATCTGGGCAGAGATGAAAGCATTATGCAGAAAAGCTAACGTGGCTCCCTCAAAGGTATTCCCCCACAACTTGCGGCATCTGTTTGCCCGGACCTTCTACCGGGCCTGCCGGGATGTGGCGAAGCTGGCAGACGTATTAGGCCACTCCA
>ERZ777011.2937-NODE-2937-length-12114-cov-3.722282_pt1 | contig 12114 bp, 13 predicted proteins | sample MGYA00374964_ERZ777011 | MGnify/ENA primary metagenome ERZ777011 (study PRJEB29310, sample SAMD00008975) | mouse gut metagenome | study: EMG produced TPA metagenomics assembly of the Metagenome analysis of fecal microbiota from mouse which was promoted...
AATTATTTGACGGCGATATCTTGGGGCAAACACTATATGATATTTGCAATTCCACTTCGTGTGTGATAAACTATTTATGTCATTCACTTTTGGATGACCTCCCTTTGCTTATTTAGTGCAGCTGCCAGACCGCACCTTTATTCTATAGCAAAGGGAGTTTTCTTGTCTACATCATCGCCATTAGGCTTTTTTTGAACCACTCGCCTAGCGAGTGGTTTTCTGGTTACAAAAATAGGCCCCGGGGAATTACCCCGAGGCCTTCATAGTTATAGTATATATTTCGACGGAAATAGAAATCAGAGCGAACTACTGCTTTTTCAGCTTTTTAGGCTCAACTTGGGGCAGTGTGGACTGCAAAGCGGGATGAACCATTGTGCCATTGATTGTGAGTTGCTTCCACACCTTTTTCATGCTCCACGCTTTGACAAAGAGCGGAATTGCTATCAGAAATGGCACAATCAAAAAAGGAGTGGTAATAATACAAATGATGGCTGCAATCATATACGTTTTATAGCGGTTTGTGTTTTGATATAAACGGGCAAGTTCGATATTTTTAGGCGTACAAGCGTTCAGCGCATCCAAATATTTTTGAGAAGAACTGGTGCGGCTCCTGCCCTGCACATAGGACACGGCCTCTGCAACAGCTTGGGGGGCTGTAATATCGGTTTTCATGTAAAGGTTATCAAAAATTTCCCCGTCCTCCGCAGACCAGATATTTTCGATCCGGGCTTGTACCTTTTTCAAGAATGGGGCTTTCAGTACATCGGGGGCCTTATGCGCTTTGATTGCGGCGATAAACTCCTCACAAGCAGATTCATCTGCTCTTTCATAGCCTCGGCAGGCTTGGGTCAGTTCCTCCTGCCATATTGATTCAATACGCTTTTGCATCAGTTCAAGAAACGGCCCCTTTAGCTTTTCCTGCGCTTGGTATTGACGTATTTGATCTGCAATCTGATTGCAGGTTTTTTCATCCGCAGTCTGATACCCTTCGCAGAGCCTTCGTAAGCAGTCATTCTCCAACCGATCCAAGGTTGCACTCTCCGTTACCCCATATTCCCGCATATAGGTCAATATACGTCCCTTTGCCGCTTGTGCCGCCTGTTCAAAGGAGTGTGCTTCTTCATTGTACTCCCGTGACAAAACTTCCTCTGTTGTACTTGACAAATCAATGGAAAAGCGTTGGGCAGCAGCATATGCAGCCTTTCTGTCTTTTGGGAAATGGATGAAGATGTATTTCAGCAACTCTGCGTTCCAAGGACATAACGTGAATGCTTGTACTAATAATTCCTCTCGCTTTTCAGACAGATTCTTTGCGTTTTCAAAGAGTGCATTTGACTTATCCTCGTCAAATATAGATTGAAGATAGTTTTCTTTACGCTCATTCAAAAAGTCCATGTGCGCAGAGTATGCGGTAAATAAATCGGCAAGGATACCATTCAGTAAGGCGTCTTGGGTGGCGGAATTATTGTAAAGGGAGCTTTTGTCCATAGATGCCGATATTGCAGAGCCAGTATTACCAATGGCATTCCACAGCGAGTGGCCCGCAAATGATGCAAGGTTCTTCATTCCGGCCTCCGCCTGATTCCGCAGCCAATAATCGCTGTGAAAGCTGGTATAGGATTTGTAATGGCTACGGCCAGCCTTTCGATCAGCGCGATATTCCTTTTCAGCGTTTTGCTTTTTCAGGATAGCGTTAAACTGTTTTTCTATCATTTCCAGCGCAGATTCGGATTCTCCTAAGCCAATGCAGCATTTCCAATAGCTTTCCTCGCTCATATCGTAGATTTCACAGGCGGCGAGCTGACTGAACAGGGGACGGAAAGCCAGTTGGTCAAGCAGTGATTCTGCAAACGGGAGGTAGCCGTCCAAAACAGCTTGAATATTTCCACACTGTTTGTACCATGCGCTGAACCGTTGGGCCGCTGCCAAACAAGCCTGATTTGAGGCATACCACATATCATAGTATCGCTCTGTGGCATCCTCAAAAATGACTGTTTGGCCCAGCAAGTCATATTTGAGCATAGTATAATCTCTCCTTGGTAAGAATTTTGATCGCATGGGAAGGAAACTGTCTTTAACATATTGCCTACCTTGTCCATATAGATGCAGTATATCATACTCTCACCCCGTAATCAAGTCTATATACTCCTAATAACATCCTTTAGGCTGTTGAACATCTGCAAAATCTTGTATAAAGTTATGGAGAAACAAGCTAAAGGCGGGAATACTACAAGTATGCAGAAACAACAGATTATGCAGGCAACCGCCGACAGGATTCGGCATCTGCGAAAGCAAAAGGGTATCAGCCAAGAGGAACTGGCTCTGCGCGCCGGAATCAATACGGTGTACTATGGGCAGATAGAGCGAGGCCAGAAATGTCCTACCGTGGATACCCTCTACAAAATTGCCGTTGGACTGGAAATCCCTTTGCCAGATTTACTTCGTTTTGATATCCAAGCCGCTGATTCTGAGGATATGGACGTCAACGCATATATGGAACAGTTGATTAAGAGGATACCGCCGAGCAAAGTAACTCAAGTTGTCAGGATTCTGGAGGCTGTTCTTGATTTGCTTTAGGACAGTTGATGATCCTATGCTCCAGATAATCCATCATCAGATTAACGGAAGAACAGAAGCCATCAATAAATGCAGCTTCCCGTAGGGTGGAAAGCTGCGCTGTATAGATATCTGTCAGTTCCTCCAGTTGGTCTTTCCCTTGCTGATTTAGCTGGTCATAAAGCCGTTTCTTTAGCAAAATGATTTGTTCTAACAGATTGTAGTATTCTGATTCTCTGCAAGGCTGTTCCAGATTCATAAGCCGCTCGATCATAATGTTACCTCGATAAAATCTTAAAGGCGGGAAAGTAGCCGTTGGACAGGTTCTACAATGCAGGACAAGATTTCGTCCTGAATCCGGGTATTAAAGTCTGCTTGGAAACCGTCAAGGGTAGCTTGCGCATCTTTCTCAATGGTTTGAATAACCTCATAGCAGCTAAAGCCATGCCGCATGAAGCATTTAGCAACGAATTTTGCAAACCCCGCCTCATAGTCCGAAGGGTCCCACACATCATAGCTGATTTTGCTGTAATAGGCATTGGCAGTTTGAAACGAATACATCATAGAGAGTTCACCACAGATTTTAATAGCTTTCCTGTGGATTTCGGAGGCGATTAGATAGCTTGCCATCTCGTCTACAATCACAGCGTTTTCGGAGGTGCGCAACAGCTCCAGCTTTTCCCGCAAAATGTCCAGCCGATGGTCAAAATGCCGCCTGAACTCCTGACAAAAGCTGTCACTCCCGGATACGCTTGTACGGCAGTCCATTTTCTGTCGGGCCTCGTGAATCGCCCTGTCTATGCGCTTTTGGGCCATGTCCTGGCACTTTCCTTTGGATGAGATCGCCTCGCTGGTATCGGCGGCCATCACATTTGCCTTGGAACGATCCAGAGAAACGATATTCCCCCGATACGATGCGCAGTTGCCCAAATCCTTCAGCCAAAAGGCAAAGTCTTCTGCGGGGGTACGGGGTTCCCCGGCCGCTAAGCAAGCATCTGTCGCCACTGTTTCTTTCTGTTCTTTCAAGAAATTGTTTTCTTCATCCATTTGAGGTATCTCCTTTTTCAAATCATTTTGCGACTTTCTTGCCGCTATAGCTATAATATATAGTTCAAGGCAACGTGAAAGCGGGGGCATCAGCACCGCAAGAATAATTTCAACCGCAAACTGCTTGGGCGTTAAATATACCTGTGCGTAGATTCCTGAATTTGTAACCAGTACAAGTAGAAACTACTGCTTGAAAGTAACATACGCAGATTGGTGGGCGGATTTGCTGGCTGACAAAGCAAGCTATGAAAGCTGTAAAATGCTTCTATACTGCTTGTCAGACGGGAAATATGCACAACGATCTGCGTATGTTGCTTCAAACAGCGATTGTTATTATGATTTCCGAAAATTTGTGGTGGAAATTTGGGCTGATGTATGCTATACTAAAACAAAAGAAGCCTTTGGAAAGTGTGGTATTATGGGATTGTTACCAATGAACGCTGATATATTGCCGCCGTCTGATGATCGGGTATTTAAGTTGATATTAACGCCAGAAGAATCCAAACCAATCTTGATGGATTTGATTTCTTCCATCATTAAACGACCCGTGGTCGGTGTCGAAGTCCGCAACAGCGAGATACCTCCTGAAGATATTCAGGAGAAAGCAGAGAGACTTGATGTAAACTGCCGTATTGACGATGGTTCCCAAGTTGATTTAGAAATGCAGGCCAGCCGGATACAGGAAGATTCTGACGGCAAACACCAGAATTTGAAGGGCAAGAGCATATACTATCTATGTGATCTCCATTCATCTCAGCCATCCAAAGGTGAGCGGAGGTATGACAGATTGGCCCGGACTTATCAGGTGACGTTCTGCTCTTATACGGTGTTTCCTGAGCGGACGGCGTATGTCAATTCGTTTTCCATGCGGCATGATGAGGACAATGAACTGCTGTCGGATGCCATTCATGTAATCTACGTTGAGTTGAGCAAGCTCCAAGAGATTATAAAGAAGTCTGTCGATGATATGACGGATTTGGAGAAATGGGCAATATTCTTTCAGTATGCTGGTGAGCCTACACATAGGGAAACGGTAAACAAGGTCATAGCGTCAAAGGAGGTGCTGCAAATGGCCGGGAATCGCTTAATGAGTATCAGCCAAGACGAACGGGAACGGGCTGTATTTCGTAGCCGTAGAATGTATCAGACCGACCTGCAATCAGACTTGGCTACCGCAGAGGACAGAGGAAAGCGTATTGGTCGAATGGACAGTAAAATTGAAATTGCCCGGAATGCTCTGCGGATGAAAATGGCAACTGCCGATATAGCAGCGCTCACAGGGCTTACTTGTGAGGAAATAGAGAATTTATGTAAAGAAATCTGACCAACAAACGAGAAGCTGGGAGTGTATAAAGCACTCTCAGCTTTCTTCTCATAGATAGCCTATCTAAGCCACCAGTTGATGGTGGCTATTTTTACTTGTTAATTAGGTTGAAATAGTCATGGATAACACATTATCGGCAACTTTTCTTCGTGGATAAGGTGTAGCATTAGGCACGCCGGTATATACACCTTATTTATGCTCAAATACTGAACTGAATATCAATCCCATATTCGTCTGAAATATACACAACATCAATCATGGTGACAGCCAGAGCGTGCTTTTCCTCAACGGTCAAAGAATCCCAACGGGCCATAGGGTCAGCCAGCGGAGCGGTGTCGATATCCTTGTGTTTCCTGATCTTTGCCCGTAGCTTTTCTTCCAACTCGGACTTTGTGGTGTGAAGGACATTTACCCGGTCTTGGATGTACCCGAAAAGTATGCTGTCCGCATCTGCCAGCTTGTCCATCAGCTTGCGGATTTCATCATCAAGACGGATAATCTCAGCCCTGATACTTTCCGCCTCGGAATCTGGCTTCCGCTGTTCAGTTTTAGCGATTACAAGGGCCTCTAATCGCTCCTTCATGGCCGTAAAGACGATCTGCTCCACTTCATCAGGCCGGGTTTTCAGACGCTTCTTTACACAGCCATTCGCTCTATATGCCCCATGATCCCCGAAGTACCGCCATTGCTTGGTCTTGGCAGCGTTCCAGCTATACATGAGCGACAGCGCATAGTGACAATGACCGCATTTAACCAGCCCTACCAGCCATGAGTTTTTTGCGCCGTTGTTATTGGGGATACGTTTGTTACGTGATTTCTTGTCCTGTACCGCAAGCCACGTTTCAGCGTCTACTAACCCTTCATGGTAGCCCACCTTGATGTACTCGGAGCCGTCTGAGCGTTTATGCCGGAAACAACCATGGGTACCATCGTAGGCTGCTACATCGTCAACAACCTCGTAGCCCTTGGAAATAAAGTATTGGTACACATCTTTGTCAGCCCTGACGTACAGAGGGCTTTCAAGAATCCGGGAGAAGTGGCTCTTGTCCATGTTACTCTTGGCCGTTCTGTTGACATCAATGCTGTTGCTGCGAAAGTAATTGAGGACATCGGCCAGCGAGATTTCCGGGGCCTTGTAAAGTTGGTAAGCCATCCTGACCACATCGGCCTTGTCGGAGGGAACCAGCACTGAACCGTTCTTTCCATTGACAGTCCTGCGCTCCGGCATATAGCCGTAATAGAATTTACCCCCCTGATAAAAACCTGTCTCCAGTGAACGGGTACTGTAAGCGTCCGCTACCCGTCCCGCTATTGTCTCTCGCTCAAACTCCGCAAAATTCAGCAGAGTGTTCCGCATCATGCGGCCCTCTTTCGTGGCCGTGTTAAACGGCTCCGTAAGAGAAAACACGCTGACGCCGTAGCTGTCGAGCAGATCAGTCACATTGAGATATTCCCTCATGTTGCGGCTGAAACGATCATACTTCTTTACGATAATACGCTCAATCAGGCCCTCTTTGGCATCAACCATCATCTGCTGAAATGCTGGCCGATGCTCAATGTCTTTGCCGCTCTTGCCATCGTCACAATAAATGTGGTATTCTTCCCCCTCGCCTAAAGATTTGATGCAGTCAGCTTTCTGGCTGTCGATGGACAAGGAGTTGTTATCTTTGTCCCTATCACTCACTGAACGACGCACATAAATTGCAGTTATCTTTTTCACAATATCAACCTCCATAAAAAGGCAGGCCGATAATGCGTTATCCACCAGTAATATAACACAAATCGTCCTGCCTTACAATATTAACGTGATAATTCCGGCTTCAAAATGTCATAAATCCTGTTGATTTTCTGCCGTCTTGAAGTCTCGTTCATATTTTCTGGGATATGTACTGTAACTTTGATTCCTTTCGGAAGCGCAGTCTTGACAGCAGACCTCACATCAGTTACAATATTTTCAGTTGCGATATTATGTTGTTTTTTCATCCCATCACCTCCATTATCGGGATAGTTCTACATCTATTTCATGTGTTTTCTCATGTTGACGTTGCCGCATACGCTCCATATTGCGGGCCAAGATGGCACGCTTCAAATCACCAGCCGAGGTGCGTTCACCGCGCTGTTCTCTCTGCCAGTCAATGCGGCTCAGTCGAATGGTCGGTTCGCGGTCACACACACCTTGGACTTTAAGGCTTTCATGGCTGACCCGTTTATCCAATCCGTTTCGTTCATAGGCCCGGTTTTGTATCAATGCCCACTGTTCACGCCAAATGACGATGTACTTTCTGTTGTCATGTTCCCGGTCTTTCTTCTTGCTGAACCCCTCTGGCCCGACAGTCCGAGTTGGAACAATGATGTGAACATGGGGGTTGTTTCTGGATGGATCAGCTTCGTTCTTCCCCTCATGGATTGCGGCTATCGCACACAAACCTTGGTTCACAAAATTGGTCTCAACAAAATCACAGACAATATGAATCAACTGACGGAGCGGCAGTTCATTAGGAAGGGAACCTTTGAACTCCCGTGCGGTACGGGCATCGTAGCGAATCTCCGCCGCTTCAATCTTGTCACAAAGGCACTGGAGATCATAAAAATCGGGCGGGGCATTGGAGGGCTGGAAAATCCTATAATCAAGAACGTCGTGCCGCTGTCGATAATAAGTCTTGCTGTTATAGCTGTCATGCAGCTTGCGCCCGGTGATATAGTTAGCCAGTTTTGTAACGGATCGGCCTTTTCCACGGCTGATGGCCTGAGCCTCTAAGTAATAATTTGCCATAAGCGTTCACCTCTGTTTGGCGTTTCGTATCTCTTTTTGTGTGTATGTCCATTTACACATCGGAGACTTATAGATTAGTCTGCTTCACAGATTAACGCTCCTACAACATTCTACAACGAGATTTTTTCTTGAGTTGCTCCACCAGTTCTTTGTCAGCGGATAACACCGCCATAAATGCCTCCAGCGGTTCAAATCGCACTTTGTTCTCAGCTTCGGTTCCCGCTTCAATGTCACAAACTTCCGGGAAGTATTTGCTGACCAGTTCACCAATAATATAATTCCGGCGCTGTACATCCCTTCTTTGTTTGTCCTGTGCTTGCTTCTGAGCTAAACGCTGTTGGTGCTGGGATTCTGTAATACGCTTGGCAGCTTTTTGACTGCGTTCCTCAATCGTCAGCATTTTTGCACCTTCGTTCCTTTTGGGATTGTCAATAATGAGTGTGATTGAGTTATATATAGATGCAAATGTTGTCTGTCCTTCCGGGGTGGAGTATCGTACATAGTTTGATAAATCAATGTGTGTCTGAAATTTTTCCACACGGCAAAATCCGCTTGGTGTTAACAGCAGAATATCGTCCAAAGGCGAAAGTTCATGAGGATGGACGATCCAATCCCGTAGTTCGCTTATCTGTACGCTATAACCAGTGGTTTCCATGGAATCATCTAATTGCATACCTATGCTGTTTTGTCTGTATATGCAGGTTCCAATCAGTTCAGCAAGATATTTCTGTGTATCAGCGTCATCAGATCGTAGGATTGCTTTGTATTGGCAATTATCAAAAATAATGCGTCGTTTATACTCGCCGTAAATACTGTCAAGTTGGGCCACGCTCTGAATCATTAGACAGATATTTACGTTCTTGCTCCGCAAGGTTGACATGGCAGATGTAATCATTTCCAGTTTCCCAAACCTTGCAAATTCATCCATGAGCAGCAGTGTTTGGATAATGCCTGCTCCTGCTTCGGTGTACTTCTCCGGCCTGCGCTCCAAATACCGGATAAGCTGGGTATACATCAAGTTTGTTGCGCCACTCCACTGTTCTATCCGGTCCGCTGGAATACGCAGAAAGATATTGTACTCATTTAGATTATTCCAGTTGAAACAATTTGCTCCCTCTCGTATACCACGAAACGCATGAGCGATATATGGGTCAGCCACAAAAAGCGCGAGTTTATTTCGTAATCCTCGATCAACGATAGCCAGTGTCTTTTTACTTATGCGAGCTTCTCCAAGAAGTATTTTCACATTCATATCATCACTTTCTGCCATCTCCTTGCAGAGCAGAGAAAGCGGCTGTTCTAAAATTTTGCACATAGTCTCGCTAAAGCTAAGACCGAGTTGAAAGTAATAAAGCAGGGCCGCCGCTAAAATACCCCGTTCGGTATCTGACCAAAAGGGTTCTTTTACATCGGCTTGAATCGGGATAATAGCCAATGCTATTTCTTGGATGTTGTTGATCAGATTACTGCTGTTATCCTGTGTCAGCCACCAAAACGGGTCATAGCTGGGGCCATCTATCTGCGTGGGATCAAAAATGATATACGGACGTGCAATAATTCCTTGCTGGAACATTTTTTCTGACATATTCGCATAGAAATCTGACAATTCACCTTTAATATCTGTAGCACATATCGCCCCTTTCCACATTCTCAATGTTGGCTTGGCAACCCCGGCACTTTTGCCGCTGCCACTGCCCCCAATGATAACGATGTTTCCCTCCTCTCCTTGTGACATTCCAACATAATGCTCTTGATTTTGGCTACCAAAAAAGAAACCAGGGTCATAGTCTCGCTTCAAGATCATTCTTTTCGGCGCATTTTTTTCGATTTGCTTCTGTTTTAGAAACGACATTCTTTTTATCGAAATTTGCCCCATGCGATCAACGCCATAGTCATCACTACGGACTTTACCAAGGTGTTTAGGATGCTTTTGCCCCTTTTCTTTCTTTTTTGACACTTCCCCTTTCAACCTCGCTTTCCAAATGGAATTGTCCATCAGAACGTATGATTGCTCACCTCCAGAGAAAACTTTAATAGTGGTTACGCACAAAGGAATCGTATCACATCGTGTTTATACAAATCCATGGACAGCTTCGGTACATTTTCGTTACATTTGAAATACTACATTTTTCAACAAGAAGGTTTTACATTGTGACATGGAGGACTTTTATCTTTGCCATTCGGGATTCAAAAATCACTAATGATATTGCGTGGATAATTTTAGACTGTCTTTTTAGAAGTGCAGGCTGTAAGCATGAGTTTTCGGAAATGGCCGCCAAGAGTTGGATGAGAGGAAATAGAAATTGCAAGGTAAGCAGATACTTTCCAGAAGGAAGTATTAACTATGAAGAAGCTTTTCGCTTTTTTAGGAATAGGCCGGAAAACAAATTGTGGAACCTCCAACAGGTATTCCAAAGTAAAGTTGACACTGACAGTCCTATTGATGTGAATACAAAAGATTTAGATATATTTTGTTGGAGCCTTGTAAATCAATTTTTGGACTTGCTTGGATTTCCAAGGGTAAATGTTGATACGCCATTAGAGATTGCATCTTCTGAGGCCGGTCAATTACTTAATACGCAAAGTGCGGATATATCTAAGGATCTTGCTTCAGGTCAATCACATGAGGTTCCGGGTAGTATGTCCATGATTGGCGGCACAGATATTTCCGTCAAAAAGGAACCGTCAATAAGGTCAATGATTCTACCGCACAGTGATGATTGTTGCTATCACTGCATCCACTGGAATGGAAATAGAAAAACATTTGGAGCATATACAACGCCAACCTACGGATATTGCTTGAAGTATAATAAAGACAAGCAGCTATCATCTACCATAGCTTGTGTGGACTTTGAAAAACGTGAAAAACAAATGGGAGAATGGTGAATTTCTCCTTTTACACAGATGAGCAATCCGGAGTTAAATTGCGATAGTAAAGCTGCCTGCCAGCAAGAAGCAGGCAGCCTTACTTATCTTATTTTTTTGCTAAGTTCCTATAAAGCGTGGACTTTTTAACCCCGGTCAGTTCCTCAATTTCCTTGATGGAATACTGCTTTGTTTTGTAGAGCTTGACAGCCTTTTTTACAGCGTCAGGATTCGTCTTGGGTCTACCTCCTGTCCGCCCCCTGGCCCTGGCCGAGCGCAGTCCATCACGGGTACGGTCAGCAATCACATCCCGTTCAAACTGAGCGATGGCCGACATGAGGGTAAACAGGAGTTTACCCGTACTGGTGCTGGTGTCGATGGATTCTTTCAGCGACACCAGATGCACGCCTTTGCTTTGGAACAGTTCTGTCAATTCGATTAAATCCTTTGTGCTACGGCCTAACCTTGACAACGATTCAATCACTATTGTATCACCCTCAGTTATCCGGTCGAGTAGTTTGGACAACTCAGGTCGATCACGTTTAGTTCCGGTCATTTTTTCGTTGTAAATCATGTCGCATTTGTACTCTTTGAGCACGTCAAGCTGACGGTCAAGATTCTGCTGCTCGGTACTGACACGGGCATATCCAAAAACATAGTTTTTCATAGAACCTCCAACCATCCCAATAATGTATGGCAATAGGGATATAGATTTTGAAACGAGTTTTGGAGCAAAACACCCCTCAAAACCACCTGATTTTGAGGGGTATCCCAGTTTCATAAAATCAGTTCCAATAACGGTCGTTTATGGGGCGGTCATTTCAGTTCGTCCACTACCGAAACGGCTTCAAACGCCACACCAACAAAATCCTCTGGATCAAGGATGTACTGGCTGTTGTGCCAGCCATCGGATACCATCTGCTCGGCCTCCTGCTGATCGTCAGCTTCCACTTCAACAGTCCGCTTCAATGTCTCGGTAATCGCTACCTTGAATCTTGAACTACCCATGAGCAGCCTCCTTCTGGATGCCGTACACATCATCGACATAGTAGGCCCCAGTGAAGAAGTTGAAAATTGCCGTACACCGAACACCGTTATATTCAGCCAGATACTGATTGTCTCCGATTTGCCGGATGATCTCAGCCTCGCCCAACACATGGCGGTCATGCTCATGGTCTTTCAAACTGTGGATATATGCCTTGACTTTCATGCTCTGCCTCCATAAAATAGTAACTGGCTGGAGCCGATGAACACCGGCCCCAGCCATGTGTTACAAATCACAGCACCAGTTTTCTTCCTCATAGGCCGTACCGTAGGTGCGGTTGAACTCCTGCACGGCCTCGCTGGGAATGTAGGTTTCCTCGTCCGGGCAGAAACGGCCCTCGGCAATTATGAGCCGCAGGGCATCTCTCATTTTTTCCTCGTCATCGCCAAAGATGGCCTGTTCCTCGGCCTCGGTGATCTTGATAATTGCCCCCAGCCGAATCCAAAGTTCTTTCATAGACACCTCCAGCATCAGCCGATAGCGGCTCTGGCCCGGAAACAGAAA
>ERZ777011.2938-NODE-2938-length-12113-cov-2.493365_pt1 | contig 12113 bp, 14 predicted proteins | sample MGYA00374964_ERZ777011 | MGnify/ENA primary metagenome ERZ777011 (study PRJEB29310, sample SAMD00008975) | mouse gut metagenome | study: EMG produced TPA metagenomics assembly of the Metagenome analysis of fecal microbiota from mouse which was promoted...
GTAACAAAAAGAATCCCGTATTTATGCGGGTTCTGGCGTTTCGCAAACGCCTAATGCGTGAATTTATGGAAAGGAGATTGGATAATGATTAATGAAGTCAGAGCATTGCGCGAGCAGAGGAAACTTACCCAACAGCAGCTTGGGGAGCTGGTAGGTGTTTCGCGCCAGTCAATTGTTGCAATCGAGAAAGGAAAAGATGACCCTACTCTATGGTTGGCTTACGACCTGGCAAAAGTGTTCGGAATAACTATTGAGGAGTTGTTTGATTTTGAAGGAGGGGAGAGAAAATGAATAAAAAAATCAGTGTTTATACTATTTCGACCTTTTCACTGTTCTCAGCACTCATGATGGTAACTTTCATCGTCATGGCTGAGTTTGAATCGGATGCTTATGGTGCATCCGCTAAAGTTTTTGGTTGCATAGGTGGTGTAGGAACGCTCGTATCGAGTATTCTCAGCGTCCTGACAGTAAACAAGGGTATCAAATATGATGATTTCCAGATGAAAATCATCTATCGTATCCGTGATATCGTTAAGGTCATCGCAGAGATTGCAGTATCGGTAATCTGCATTATTGGGTTGATAATCAACAGCATAGGATTTGTTATATGCATTGGAATGCTAGTTGTATGGGCGTTACTTCTTGTTGAGGTAATCATCGCGCTTAGAATGGCGCTAAAATAGAAGGGGGAAGAATTATGAAATTTAGAGGTAAAAATGGATTTGTAATGTGGTTCACACTTGTATTGGTTGTGACTCTCGGTGCTGGAATGCTTATTTTGCTCGGCTCTGCAGGGGATTCCGTTGCATTCGGCGTTATGCTTGTTGTATTCGCTTTGATTACCATCATCATTGCTTGGATTATGATTCGCAACTGCATTTATGTTGAAAACGGAGAGATTAAGGTTTGCCTGGGAATGACAACATCTGTTGTTGCAATTTCGTCTATTGTTTCCATGAAGAAGGTTGTCAATGCCGTTGCTTCGTCTGGCACTTCTCTTGACAGAATTGAAATCGCTTTTATGAAGGACAACAAACGCAATCTTATCTATGTATCACCTAAGGATAAGGATGGATTCATTAAAGCGGTTCTTGATTTCAAGCCTGAAATCAAGATTTACTAATTTCACTGACAATGACTCAACGGTGGTCTTGCTCAGATGTGCCATGAAGACGGTTCTTTTGGCACCAAAGTCTTTTGTCGAATGAGAATATCTTAAAATATTGATGACGCCCCCCTCGTGAGGGGGCGTTGTTCGTTGGAAGGAAAATCGTAACAATTACACTTTTTTCTAAAACATATCCCAGGTGACTATTTTTTAAGTGGATCCTTGACATAATGAGTTTTACTCACAATTACATTCTCGGCCTTATATCTTATTGGCAGGGCCACAACAGGTATATAATTCTTTGGGATATTAAAGTGTTCGCGGAGCTTAACTTCATCAAACTTTCCACACCAAAGTGATCCCAGACCTAATTCTTCAGCTTATAACATTACATGTGTATAGCTTATACAGGTGTCGTCGCGTCCACAATCCTTTCCCTGAGGATTTTCCTGCTTATATTCTCATCATATAAAAACAGAAATACAAGTGGCGCACCATATCTACAAGGACAGCATGTGTCGAATGTGTAGTATTAAGCATTATTCAACATAATAATGATTACTTTTACCAGTGGTGTTAATGCTGCTTCTCAGGAATATGATGTAAATGGATCTGTTGATCGTTGTCCTCTTTGTGGTGTGACTCTTGATGAAAACGGTGAATGCCCTAAGTGTGGATATAAAAAGTAATATAAAATCTAATATTCTATCATTGTATAACAGATTACAGGTTTATTAGTGGACGAGAGACTTTAGATATTGATGATATAATTCTTAAGCCAGTTATAACTACAAATTCTTGCTTATTTTTCTGTAATCACGATTTTCAGGCTCCAAGTACATATTAGAAGGTCGAGTAGAACCTTACTAATATGGAAAGGAGCCTTTTTGTATGGTAGAACAGAAGAAGCAGAATCTTTCTGATCCCAAGGTACGTATTTGCGTTATTTTGTTGACAACCATAGTATTAGGCTATTTCTTAAAACAAAGGAAAGGTGATAACGGAGCATTGGCACTGGATGGATATGAAAGGGTGCTTCTGCGGGCAAGCTGGACATATAACTATAAAGATGTTGAAGAGGTTGCCAGGAATAGTGATATAATTGCAGTTGTCAAAGTTATTTCTGCAACACCCAGTGATAAATATTTACAATATGGGGTTATGCAGACAATTTACACCGTTCAGGTGATAGATGATATTTATGGCGGTATCGGGAATGAAATACAGATTGTTATGACCGGCGGAGTTTCAGAGGAAGAAAAGAAAATATATGAGATTGCGGACGACCCATTGATGAATATAGATGATGAATATGTTATATTTGCGAAGGAAAATCCGGATGGGTCGTACACGGCGTTAAGTGGATTCCAGGGCCGCTATGCTGTAACAGACGGATATGTATCTTCACTTAATGTAAGTAATGAACAGGTTGCAGCACCCAATGCATATTCTGATATTTCAGTAACTAATATAGCTTTAGATGACTTTGTAGGACAGGTCAGGCAATATATAGCTTTTGTTGAATAACAAAATACCAAAGCTTAAGGTTCTAGCTACGGAAAATCCCTCATATATAGTATTATATCGGACAAGCACAAAACCTAGGTGATAGGAGGGATTTCATTGTATCGGAGAAAAATCGCGTATTTATTTGCCTACCGGAACGGGATCCGTTCACAGAGCGTCGGCGTACTGCGGCAGTTCGGAGAAGAGGAAGCGCCGGAGGTTACGCTGGAGCTGCTGCATCTGCCAGAGCGGAACGAACGGTGGAGCATTTATTATTTTAACGAACGGGAAAATCTGTCGGAAGCCTCCTATCTGTGGGAAGCGGACGGCGGGCAGACCACGAACGAAATTGCGGCAGAGAGGTACCGCCTGTGTGCGGAGGCAGGCTCCGGAAAAGGTGTGGTGTTGCTGCCGGAGCATGTTGGCAGCGCACGGACGACGGGAATTGAATGGCCGAATACGGATTGTTATCTTTGCGGACGCTATGACGGGAGAGAGGTTACAGAGGCACAGATACGCGCCGCCTTTACCCATACGGGCATCCGGTTTTCGGCGGAGACCGTTTCTTCAGCAAAGAAACTGGTAGAGGAGATTACCAAAGCCGCAGGCGGGGAAGGAATCGCAGAGGAAGACGGTAGGTATAGCTTAGAAAAGGTGGAGAAAAAGGAAAAGTTCATCCCCTTAAAGAGAAAGGCAGAACAGAACCGGGTTGCCTGTCTGGAGGAGCTGCTTTTGACAAAACCGGCGTACCGGCCGTGCCGTGAGCCGTCGTTATTGTATTCGGTGCGGGTCTCGCCGGAGGAGCTTTCTCTTTTGCCGAAGGAAGGGAGAGTATTTGCGGAGAACAGCTTTTTGCTGCACGGGTATTATCATTATCGTCATCTGCTGTTGGGACGGCGCAGGTGGCGGGAACAGGACGAGTATGTCCTTTTGGTTCCCGGAACGTATTTTAAGAGGGATATCAGTCTTGCGGGTATGTTTGGTTTCCGGGAGTTTTTGCCGGCACAGTACGGTATGGCCCAAAACGCTGCGGCAAGAGGGATATTTGGCTATTGGTGTGCAAAAATGTAAGAATAGCGCAGGTGGTCGGTCCATTTGCCGTTAATTTCGTGGGAGCTGCGGGCAATGCCCTCATAGGAAAAGCCAAGGCGTTCAATTAAATGCAGGGAAGGGTGATTTTCTGGCATGATGTCCGCTTCTACGCGGTGGATAGAAAGGTCGTTATGTACTTCTGTCAGAAGCCGTCGCACTGCCTCTTCCGCATAGCCCTTGCCGGTATAGTCCTTTGCCAGCTTATAGCCGACGCGGCAACTCTTGTCTTCTCCGCGTGAAATGTTTGAAAAGCTTACCGTGCCAATGATGCGCGCCGGGTCCTCTTTCAAAAAGAGGTAATAACGGAGATAGGCGGAGCGGAGGATTGCCTGAAATTCCGCGCGCAGCACCTGCGCCTGAAATTCCTCAGTATAGAAAGCAGGCAGACGGCGCGGTTCCCATGGGGAAAAAAACTCTTTATTTTCTGTTACAAAGTCTAACAGCGCAGCAGCATATTCTTCGTTACAGATTAACAGCTGCAGGCGCGTCGTTTCATAGTTTAGTTTCATAAGGTCTATCCTGTCCCTTTCCTTAATCAGCTCCGCGCAGAAGAACCTCTCCGAAATACGGGAGGAGAAGTGTCCGGAACGCCTGCAGCTCTTCGGCAGGGTAGCCGGAAAGTCCGCTTTTTATCAGGTTTCCGGAGTCAAGGAACGCCTGTATGGCATAGCGCGCAGAGCCGTTCAGCCATTCTCCGATGGCAAGCAGGTCCTGCTTTGTATGAAATTCGCGTACTACAGTAGTACGGAACTCGTAAGGCAGTCCGCTTCCCCGGATGAGGGAGATGCTTTCCTCCAGCGCGGAGAGGCGGACGGAAGAAAGCCCTGCTGTTTCGGCATAACGTGCAGGGCAGTTTTTAATATCCATGGCAATGTAGTCAGCCAGATGCTCCCGGAGTACCGCCAGAAGGACGTCCGGGCGGGTTCCGTTGGTGTCAAGCTTTACCTGATAGCCAAGCTCCTTGCAGCGGTGCAGAAAGGGAAGCAGGTCTTCCTGCAGGGTTGGCTCCCCGCCGGTGACACAGATGCCCTCGAGCGTATTTTTCCGTTTTTCCAGAAAACGAAATACCTCCTCGGTATCAAGAACAGGCTCCCATTCCGGAGCGAGCACCAGTCCGGCGTTATGGCAAAAAGGACAGCGCAGGTTGCAGCGCCCTGTGAAAACCGTACACGCCAGATGCTCTGGAAAATCGAGCAGTGTCAGCTTATTCAGTCCGTGAAGCTCCATAACATACTCCTGTCTGGAATCCGTTTCCTTTAATTTTTCTCGGCGTCCTGCTCGCGCAGCTTTGCGCGCTGGATTTTTCCGCTGATGGTTTTTGGAAGCTCCGGCACAAATTCGATGAGGCGCGGGTACTTGTACGGAGCGGTCTGGGTTTTGACATAATCCTTTAACTCCTGTGCAAGCTCCGGGGTGCCGGCATAGCCTGGCATTAAAACGATAGTAGCTTTCACGATAAAGCCGCGCTCCTCGTCCGGAACGCCGGTAACGGCACATTCGGCTACAGATGGATGTTTAATCAGGACATCCTCAATTTCAAACGGACCGATGCGGTAGCCGCTGGATTTGATGATGTCGTCAGTACGGCCGATGTACCAGAAAAAGCCGTCGCCATCCCGTGTCGCAATATCGCCGGTATGGAAAACACCGTTTTTCCAGACACGGTGGTCCTGCTCTTCGGAGTTTAAATAGCCGATGCAGAGTCCGCACTGACCCGGCTTCGGAACAACGACAATTTCGCCGCGTTCGTCCGTATCAGCCTCGTTTCCGTCCTCATCCACGATTCTTACGTCATACATCGGATTCGGCTTGCCGATAGAACCGATTTTAACCGGTGCGTTTACAAGGTTCCCAAGTAACAGCGTGGTCTCTGACTGCCCGAACCCCTCGTGGATTAAAAGTCCTGTAATGTCCTGAAAACGCTTTGTGATTTCAGGGTTTAAGGCTTCCCCTGCTGTGGTGGCATAGCGCACACATGAGAAAGCATCGGACGGGATGCCGTTCTTTACCATAAGGCGGTAAACGGTCGGCGGGGCGCAGAAGGAGGTGACGTTATATTTATGAATGACGGAGCAGAGCTGTGCCGCGTCAAAATGTTCGTAATCATATGCCATAACTGCGCAGCCGCAGAACCACTGTCCATAAATTTTTCCCCAGGATGCTTTTGCCCAGCCGGTATCTGCAACAGTCAGATGCAGACCGTTATCCTGACAATTATGCCAGAACTTTGCGGTCGGGATATGTCCTAACGGGTAATATCCGTTGTGAACGACTGCCTTTGGATAGGAGGTAGTGCCCGAGGTAAAATACATTAGAAACGGGTCGGCCGCGAGAGTCGGAATCCGTTCTGCTGTTTTTGGCATTTCTTTTAAACCGAGGTCCAAACGAAGAAAGCCCGGATGGTCTTTCCGGACGGTAAAGAGCTGCTGCAGACCCGGACAGGAATCCTTTGCTGCAAGAATGCTTTCGGACAACGTATCGTCATCGGCGGAGATAATTGCAGAGATGTCCGCACTTTGGATACGGTAAATAATATCCTTCTTTTTCAGCATATGGGACGCCGGAATTACGACTGCACCCATCCGGTGCAGGGCAGGCAGAATGTACCAGTATTCGTAATGGCGTTTCATAATAACAAGGACACGGTCTCCCTTTTTTACGCCGTTTGCGGCAAGATAGCCTGCCGCCTGGGTAGAAAGGGAGGAGATTTCGCCAAAGGAAAGGATTTTTTCATTTCCCTTCGTATCGCACCAGACGAGAGCGCGTTTTTCGGGCTCTCTGTCTGCAATACGGTCAACCACGTCGTAGGCAAAGTTAAAGTTTTCCGGTGCGTGTGGGGTAAATTCGGTCAATACGCCGTCTGCATCAAAAGCAGCGGTACTGTAATCAGTATAGATTGGTTCCATGGGTTTCTCCGTTTTCTTCATAAATACCGAATTTCCGGAAACGGAAATAACGGTCTTCCAGTAATTGTTCCGTAGTTTTTGCAAGAAGCTGTTTTAAGTCGGCGGTCAGGTAAGCCTTAATTTCACTGCACATAGAAGAAAAATCCTCGAAATTCTCAGGAATGACAGTTTCTGCAACGCCAAAGCTCTTCATATCGTCTGCGGTAATGCGCAGGCACTGTGCGGAATCCTGCACACGGGAGGAATCCTTCCAGAGAATACTTGCACAGCCCTCCGGAGAAATAACAGAGTATACGGAGTTTTCCAGCATATAAACACGGTCGGCAGAACAAAGGGCAAGTGCGCCGCCACTTCCGCCTTCTCCGATAACAATCGAAATTGTCGGGGTTTTAAGACCAATCATTTCCATGATGTTTTCTGCAATCGCCTCGCCCTGTCCGCGCTCTTCGCCGTCTGCGCCGCAGAATGCGCCAAGCGTATCGACAAAGCAGATAACCGGACGGTGGAACTTCTCTGCCTGCTTCATCAGGCGGAGTGCCTTACGGTAGCCCTCCGGCTTCGGACAGCCGAAGTTTGTCTTCATACGGGAAGGAAGGTCGACTCCCTTCTCGATGGCAATGTAGGTCACCGGCATTCCGTCAAGGCTTCCGACACCGGATACGATAGCGGCATCCTCGCCAAACCGGCGGTCGCCGTGCAGCTCGATGCGGTCGGAAAAAAGCCCGTTGATATAGGCACTTCCGGTAGGTCTTCCGTTTGCACGTGCCGTTTTAAGCTTTTCATAAGGAGTCATGCTCATACTGCTACCTCGTTCTTTCTGTGCAATTTCAGCAGTGTGGTAAGCGTTTCACGGAGTTCTTCCCGCGGAACAATGGCGTCTGCAAAGCCGTGCTCAAGAATAAATTCCGCACTCTGGAAATTGTCCGGGAGCTTGGACTTTGTCGTCTGCTCTACCACGCGGCGTCCGGCAAAGCCGACCATTGCATTTGGCTCTGCAAGGATAATGTCGCCCTGCATTGCAAAGGAGGCAGTAACGCCGCCGGTGGTCGGGTCGGTCAGTATGGTAATGTAAAGATTTCCTTCAGAGGAATGCTTCTTTACAGCCGCGCTGCACTTTGCCATCTGCATCAGGGAAATAATACCCTCCTGCATTCTGGCGCCGCCGGAAGCGGTAAAGCCGATGACCGGAAGCTTGTGCTCCGTGGCATACTCAAAGGCACGGGTGACTTTCTCGCCGACTACCGAGCCCATGCTTGCCATGATAAAACGGGAGTCCATGACAAAAATAACACAAGGGTTGCCGCCGATGGAGGCAGACCCGCAAATAACGGCATCCTCTTCCCCGGTGCTTTCCGTAGCCTTTTTCAGCTTATCGGCATAGCCCGGAAACTCTAAGAAGTCCACGCTGGAGAGTCCGGTAGCACATTCTTCAAAGCTGTTCCTGTCCGTAAGCATCAGGATACGCTCTCTTGCGCTTACGCGGAAGTAATGTGCACATTCCGGACAGATGTAATTACTTTTGCGAAGCTCTTTTACGGAAAATTCCTTTTTGCAGGCAGAACAGGTCAGCCGTTCGCCCGAAAAAGCTTTCATCCATTTGTCGAAAATCATACGGCCTCCTTATCTGCAGGGAAAACAGCAAAGGAAAATTCCGCGCTGACGCAGAGCTTTCCGTCTACAAAGCCGCTGCCCTTTGCCCAGTAAAACGCTCCTTTATGCTTCGTAATTTCACATTTGGTTTCAAATACGTCTCCCGGCTTTACCGGATTCTTGAAACGTACCTTTTCCAGACCAGTAAAGAGCGTTGTAATATTTCCGTTTCCGGCGTCGTCAGCGAGCAGGACACAGGCGCCTCCATGATCAGCACGCCCGGCATCACGGGATTGCCCGGAAAATGTCCCTTTAAGAAAAATTCTTCGCCGGTGATTTTCTTTTTGCCGTAGGAAACGCCGTCCGTAACCGTTGCTTCGTCTACAAGCAACATATGGTCACGGTGCGGCAGTATTTTTTTAATTTCTTCCTGATTCATATCGCAGTTCACACCTTTCGAAATGCAAGACAAGCATTGTGGCCGCCGAAGCCGAGGGAAGTGGAAATCGCGGTAGTAACCGGATGCTTTACTGCCTTGCACGGCGTATAGTCTAAGTCACAGGCAGGGTCAGGACTCGTCAGATTGATGGTCGGCGGAAGGATGCCGGTTTCAATTGCCTTAACGCAGGCAATTGCCTCAGCAGCGCCCGCAGCGCCAAGCATATGACCGGTCATGGACTTGGTCGAGCTGATTTTTACCTTCTTTGCATCGTCTCCGAACGCAAGCTTGAATGCCTTGGTTTCTGTAGTATCATTTAAAGCGGTTCCTGTACCGTGCGCGTTAATGTAAAGGTCCTCTGCGCGGTAATCGACACCTTCTAATGCCTTTTGGATTGCCTTTGCAGTATACACAGCCTCCGGGTCCGGAGCTGTAACGTGATGCGCGTCACAGGTAGCGCCATAGCCGCACACCTCGGCATAAATTTTTGCCCCTCTTGCAACAGCATGCTCATACTCTTCCAGAATCAGAGCAGCAGCGCCTTCGCCGATAACGAAGCCTGCGCGGCGGCTGTCAAACGGAAGGGAAGCCTCGTCCGGGTTCTGTGACTGGGAAAGGGCCATACAGTTGACAAAGCCAGCAACACAGAGCGGCGTAATCGCTGCCTCGGAGCCTCCGCAGATAACGGCGGTAAGGTAGCCGTCCTTGATGGCGCGGTAAGCCTCTCCGATTGCAGTGGTGCCGGTTGCACATGCGGTAGACATGGACATGGCATTGCCATGTGCGTTAAAACGAATGGCAATCTGGCCTGCCGCGATGTTGATAATCATTTTCGGAACAAACTGCGGCGTAACCTTTTTGGCGCCGCCCTCTAACAGTCCTACATGGTTCTCGCAGGTGGTCTGGATGCCGCCGACGCCGGAGCCAAAGTAAACGCCAAGCTCACTGCCGTCGATATGTCCCTCCAGTCCGCTGTCCGCCATAGCCTCCTGCGTGCAGGCAAGCGCGTACTGGACATACGGGTCAGTCTTTCTTGCGGTATTTTTATCGAGACAGGAAAGCGGGTCGAACCCCTTTACTTCTGCGGCCAGCTTGCACTTTGAATCGGTGGTGTCAAAACGGGTAATCGGGGTAATCCCGTTTACGCCGTTAATCAGGCCGTTCCAATACTCCGGAAGCGTATTTCCGATCGGGGTAACGGCGCCTAGTCCGGTAACTACTACTCTTTTCATGGATACCTCCTACATGGCGAGTCCGCCGTCAATGCGGATAACTTCGCCGGTGATGTAATTTGCGTTGTCGCTGGAAAGGAAAAGAACCAGTCCTGCGATTTCTTCCGGCTTTGCGAAACGCTTTAACGGAATGGAAGAAAGCAGCGCTTCATTTTCCGCAAAGGCAGTGGTCATATCGGTAGCAACAAAGCCCGGTGCGACTGCGTTACAGCAGACGCCGCGAGGTGCAAGCTCCTTGGCAAGTGACTTTGTAAAGCCGATTAAGCCTGCCTTGGAAGCGGAATAATTGGTCTGGCCGGCGTTTCCCATAATACCGGAAACGGAAGAAATGTTGACGATTTTACCGGAACGCTTCTTCATCATTACCGGGTATACCTGCTTTACCGTATTGTAAGCGCCGACAAGGTTTGTATCGATAACCGCGGTAAATTCCTCCGGTTTCATGCCAAGAAGCAGCTTATCGCGGGTAATTCCGGCATTGTTTACAAGAATATCAATGGTGCCGAACTCTGCAAGGATTTCCTTGAATACGGCTTCTGTTTCGGCGTAGTCTGTAATATTGCACTGATAAGCCTTTACCTTGGTGCCGAAAGCAGAAAGCTCCGTTACGGTCTCCATTGTTTTTTCTGCACTTCCTACGTCAAGAAAAGCGACGTCGGCGCCGTTTTTACAAAAGGCGGTACAGATGGCACGGCCGATGCCGCGGGAGCCTCCGGTAACAACGGCAACTTTGTTTTTTAACATAATGTCCTCCTTATTACTTTAAAAGATCTGCGCATGCAGCCTCGAGCTGCTCCGGTGTCTCTACGGCATACGAGCGGCTGCCCGGAACAATTTTTTCAATCAGCTTCTGCAATACATTGCCGACACCGGTCTCGATAAAGGTATCTACGCCGTTTTCTGCCATGGCAAGAATGGTCTTTTCCCAGAGTACCGGATGGTCAATCTGTGCCTGCAGGGTTTCTCTGACGTTTTCGCCGTAAGGCGCTGCGGTAAGATTTGCATAGACCGGAAGGGACGGTGCGGCAAGAGAAAACTCCGCGAGCTTTTCCGCAAACTGTCCCGTTGCAGGAGACATAAACGGAGAGTGGAAGCCGCCGCCGACCTTGAGTGGAAGCGCTCTGCCGCCTGCTGCTTTTACCTCTTCGGAAAATGCAGGAAGCTCCTCCGTGCTGCCGGATACTACGAGCTGTCCGGTGCAGTTATAATTGACCGGATATACCTTGTTATAATGGGAGCAGAGCTCCTCTACCACTTCGTTGGAAAGCTTTACGACAGCTACCATGGAAGCCGGTGCCTTTTTTGCTGCCTCGCTCATAAGCGCGCCGCGCACGCAGGCAATCTGGAACCCGGTGGCAGGGGTGTAAGCGCCTCCGAACGCAAGTGCCGGAATTTCCCCAAGGGAGAAGCCTGCTGCCATGTCAGCGTGAAGCCCTGCGTTCTTTGCCGCAAGGGCAGCTGCGTAGTCTGCAAGATAGAGGCACGGCTGCGTGTTTTCGGTCTGGCGGAGAACCGTATCGTCTCCGTCAAACATCTGCGCGAGTGTCCCCGGACGGAGGCGTTCCGCCTCGTCAAACAGGGCGGCAACCTGTGCGTCTTTTTCATAAAATCCCTTTCCCATGCCAGGATGCTGCGCACCCTGACCGGAAAATAGAAATGCTATTTTAGCCATGTGTGTACTCCTTTCAGGAGCGCTTCACACTCCGTTACAAGCTCGGTGACGATTTCGGCTGCGGTCTGCTCTTGATTGACCATGCCGGAAATCTGTCCGGCAAGAAAACATCCCTCTTTGATGTCGCCGTCTACGGCTGCCTTACGGAGTGCGCCGACGCCTAGGTCGGCAATGCTCTCCGCAGTTGCTTCCGGTGCATATTCCGCCTTCTGGAAGCCGCGGCTGAACGGGTTTTTAATACAGCGGCAGGTATTTCCGCCGAAGCGTCTGCCGGTGGTGGTGGTAGAGGTGTCGTTTGCCTTTAATACCATATCCTTGTAGTTCTGGTGAACCGAGCATTCTTTCGCAACAAGGAAACGGGTGCCGAGCTGTACGCCGCATGCGCCCAGACAGAAAGCGGCAGCCATGCCGCGTCCGTCTGCGATACCGCCGGCAGCAAGTACCGGGATGGAAACCGCGTCGCAGACCTGCGGAACCAGAGCCATCGTCGTCAATTCGCCGATGTGTCCGCCGGACTCCTGACCCTCTGCAACAACAGCAGAGGCACCGCACTGTTCCATCTTTCTTG
>ERZ777011.2939-NODE-2939-length-12099-cov-3.746181_pt1 | contig 12099 bp, 12 predicted proteins | sample MGYA00374964_ERZ777011 | MGnify/ENA primary metagenome ERZ777011 (study PRJEB29310, sample SAMD00008975) | mouse gut metagenome | study: EMG produced TPA metagenomics assembly of the Metagenome analysis of fecal microbiota from mouse which was promoted...
CGGCGCACCAGGTCATGGGCTTCTCGGCGGCCAGCAGAGCCTCCACGGAGCCCTCCAGGCTGGGATACGCCTTGTTGCGGGTGTCGGCGGGGATCTGCTTGGCGTCGGTGGCCATCTTCTGGTCCCACTCGCCGGTAGTCAGGAAGATGATGAAGTCAAAGGCGGCCTGGGCGTTCTCGCTGTAGCTAGTGACGGCCAGAGAGTTGGCGCCGCCGTACACGGAAGCGTTGTCCGCGCCGCCGTCCACGGCGGGATAGTTGAAGAAGCCCCAATCCACCTGGGTCTCGGTGTTGTTGTCCACCTCGGCGGTGACGTAGTTGGCGCACACCACCATGGAGGCCAGGCCGAAGCCGATCTTGTTTTCGCTGGCGGGGAACTCATCGGGAGCGCCGTCCACGAAGTAGCCCTTGTTGATCAGGTCGATGATGTCCTGAGCGGCCTGCTCGGCGGCGGTTCCGCTCCAGCCGCCGTTGGTATCCAGCTCGGTGATCTTCTCCTCACCCAGATGGCGGGTCAGCTGATGGTAGAAGGCGAAGTCGCAGTAGGCGGAGTCCTGGGCGATGGGGCCCACGCCGGAGTCCTTGATCTTCTGGCAGGCGTCCAGGAACTCGGCCCAGGTGGCGGGCACGCTGGTCACGCCGGCCTTCTCAAAGGCGGCCTTGTCGTAGAAGATGCCGCCGATCTGGGGCTGCTCCACAATAGAGTTGAGGTGGCCCACCCACTCGATAACCTGATTGTTCAGGCAGGCGTAGCTGAAGCTGTCGTAGTTGACGGCATTAGCCATGTCGGTGAGGTCCAGGATGTTGGGATAGGTGTTGGCGATGCGCTGGTAATCGTCCTCAATGATGTCGATGTTCTCCTTGGCCTCCAGGGAGGCGGTGAGCACTTTGTTCACGTCGCGGCCCTTGAACTCGATGTTCACCTTGGCGCCGGTCTCGGCCTCGAAGGCCGCGGCGGCCTCGGTGATGACGTTGGCCTGGGGCTCGCCGCTGGACCACATGGACCACATGGTCAGCTCCACACCGTCATACTTTTTGTCGCCGCCCTGGGGGGCATCAGACTGCTCGGTGCCGGCGGGGGTGCTGTTCTCGGGGGCCTTGCTGGTTTCGCCGCCGGTCTGGTTGGAACAGCCAGCCAGCAGGGTCAGCGCCATAACGGCCGCCAGGAGAACGCTCAGAATCTTTTTCATTTCAGTTCCTCCGTTTCCAAATATGTATCGTATTCGGCGGAAATCGCTTCCCGCCCTCTACAGTTATTAGGTTAAACGCTTTCAGACCCGCTGACAATCCGATTGTTGCTTCAGTTTTTATAGATATTGTCTTTTTTGCAGTTTGCAACATGATGGAATGCTGTCTAACCCTTTTTTCGGCGAAATTTATAATTTTCGGTGGAATCGTTTTCGCTCTCCAGGTGGTTCCCACCCTTTCTCATCCTTCTTTGCAAAATTTTGGTTGGAGAGTTGCACAATCCTGAAAAAGAAGTTATAATAAAATTTGGCAGGTCTGAAAGCTTTTTACGAACATTGCGCCCCAGGGGAGGAATCGCCGTGAGCACGCACCAATATATCCTGGCAGAGGCGGATCGTGCCTCGGACCGAGGCACGGAGCGCGGCCGGTCCCGGCTGCGCTATGTGTCCTACACCCATTACAGTCAGGAGTGGACCTCTCAGCTCCACTCCCACACCTGCGCGGAGCTGTTTTTCATCACCGGGGGGAAGGGGGACTTCCTCATCCGGGAGGAGCGTTTTCCCGTGGGCGTCCACGACATGGTGGCGGTCAACGCCGGGGTGCCCCACACCGAGACCAGCCAGAACGGAAGCCCCATGGAGTACGTGGTGCTGGGGGTGGAGGGGCTGGAAACCATCGCCGGAACCGGAGGCTACACCCTGCTGAGTCAGGCGGTGGAGAGCGCCCTGTCCGGATGCCTGCGCATCCTCATTCAGGAGAGCCGGGAGCCCAGAGCGGGGTGCGACGAGATCTGCCAGCGGCTGCTGGAGGTGATTTTGCTGCGGCTGACCCGCCGGGACGATTTCGCCCTGTCCGCCGCTCCCGCCGGCGCGGGGTCCAGCCGGGAGTGCAGCCTGGTCCGCCGCTATATCGACAACCACTTCAAGGAAAACCTGACCCTGGACCAGCTGGCGGAGCTGGCCCACATCAACAAATACTATCTCTCCCACTCCTTCCGCCGGGAATTCAACACCTCCCCCATCAGCTACCTCATCTCCCGGCGCATTCAGGAGAGCCGGTTTCTGCTGGCGGAAACCGACCACTCCCTGTCCCAGATCGCCCAGATTCTGGGTTTCTCCTCCCTGAGCTATTTTTCCCAGAGCTTCCGGCGGCTGGAGGGAATCAGCCCCAACGAATACCGGCGGCGGCACCGCTGAGGGCTCAAACGCGGTCAACCTGGAATACAGCTTGACAAATTAAAATTTATTTCCGGTTTCTCTTGACAAGCGCCTGGGCAGGGCGTATAATGCCCCAAGTGTTCAAAGACAGCAGGCGCGCAAGGTAAGTCCTGCCGAGAATGCAGCCGATATGCTATGATTGCGCTGTTTTCGTGTGGACACGAAAGCGGCTTTTTCTTTTGGAACTGCCGCCTACCAACCATTTCGGAGGTGAATTCCAACAATGCCTAACGCAAAGGTTCTCAGTGAGAAGCAGGCCGTGGTGGCCGGTTTGGTGGACACCCTCAAGGCCGCCAGCTCCGGCGTTCTGGTGGACTACAAGGGCATCACCGTGTCTGAGGACACCGCCCTGCGCCACGAGCTGCGCGAGAATGGCGTGGAGTACGCCGTGGTGAAAAACACCCTGCTGCGCCGCGCTCTGGACGACGTGGAGCTGGGCGAGCTGGACGAGGTGCTCAGCGGCACCACTTCCATGGCCGTCTCCAAGGACGATCCCATCGCCCCCATGCGCATCGTCAACAAGTACGCCAAGCAGATGGGTGACCGCTTCAACATCAAGGCCGGCTTTATGGACGGCAAGGTGCTCCCCTTGGACGACGTGTTCGCCCTGGCCGAGCTGCCCTCCAAGGACGCGCTGCTGGGTCAGGTGCTCGGCATGATGCTGGCCCCGATTACCAGCCTGGCCATCGTTATCAAGGCCATCGCCGAGAAAAACGGCGAGCTCGCCGCTGAGGCTCCGGCCGGGGAGGCCCCCGCCGCCGAATAACGGCGGCTGTCCCTCAGGGGACGCAACATATTTTAACACACACTTGAAAATCAGGAGGAATATCATCATGGCTAGCGAGAAAGTCACCGCTCTGGTGGAAGAAGTCAAGGCCCTCACTGTTCTGGAGCTGAACGATCTGGTCAAGGCTCTGGAGGAAGAGTTCGGCGTGTCCGCCGCCGCTATGGCCGCCCCCGCCGCCGGCCCCGCCGCCGCCGCTGTGGAGGAGAAGACCGAGTTTGACGTGGTCCTGACCGGCTTTGATGCCGCTTCCAAGATCAAGGTCATCAAGGTCGTCCGCGAGATCACCGGTCTGGGCCTGGCCGAGGCCAAGGCCGCCGTCGAGGGCACGCCCAAGACCCTGAAGGAAGCCATCGGCAAGGACGAGGCCGAGGAGCTGAAGAAGAAGATCGAGGAGGCTGGCGGCAAGGTGGAGCTGAAGTAATTTGCTTCTGCTTTGTGCCCGCGTTTCCTAGCGCGAACATGCTTTATTTCGAATAACGACCAAAAAGGGCCCAGGATTTAGTTCCTGGGCCCTTTTTGGCGTCATGCGGCTTATTTTGATTGGCTTCAGGCGCCGCCTGAAAAGCGGCGGCGCGCCGGCGGGGGGTTTCCAACTTGGCCGGCGGCTACAGCGCGGCGTAGCCGTATGTGTCTATCATGGCGTCCAGCGGCTGGCCCGCCTTACAGAGGGGGCATTCGTCGGGGCGGTGGCTGGCATAGCCGGGCAGGTCGTTGGTATTGAACAGGGACACCACCGGGATTCCATCTACTTCCTTCACATGGCTGTAGATGGAGGCGACCCCCGCTACGTTCCCCTTGTAGTATTGGACGCAACGCATTCCCTTGCGGACTGTGCCGCCGGTTGTGACGGAGGCCAGCAGAAGCAGTACGTTTTTTCCATCCAGCATAAACCGGGCGTTCTCCCGGAAGATGAACTTTCCGTCGCGGCTCAGGTTCTCCCGGAGCAGGTAGATCTCCCTTCCGGTGTTGACCGAGCAGTTGCCGCCCTGGGTGAGCTCCCTGGCCAGGCAGGTGCCGATGACGCGGGTTCCGTCCAGGCACAGGATCGTATCCACAATGGTGTTGCGGGTCAGGTCCCGCTGGGCCAGCTGCCGGGCTACCGCCTTCGCCTCCCCGAGACAGGACTGCTGCTCGGTCACGTCGATAAAGTAGTTGGTGTGGCTGTTTCTGGTGGCGAAGTGGCCCTTGGCCACCCGCAGGGAGACGCTGCCGACACTGATGGGAATTTTAAAAAACTTGGGTTCCATGTTTTTTCCTCCTTTTCATCTCCGCAGCGGGGAGTGATTCCTCTTAAATATACCATATCCTCCGGAAAATGTCCAGATGTTTTTGTGCAGATTCACAAAAACCTTTCTTGGAGCTTATTGCGCAATGAGAACTAGGATAAAAATTATCATCAAACTATAAGATCAGAGAAAATTTCCTCACATTCCTAATGATTGCGAACCCTTAGGGGCCGGAAAACCTATAACGCGGGAGGTCTTCCGATAAGGACTGTGTAGAGGATTTGAGGCTCTACCCCACCGTCAGCTCTCAGGCCGTCATCGACCGGGCCATCAGCCTGAAGGCCGGCCAGGCCGAGCTGCTGTACGCTTACATCGACGTGGAGCCCGTGGGGTTCAACCGGGGCTTCTTCACCGTTGACGTTCGCTACTTCTACCGCGTGACCGCCGACGCCTTCGTGGGCGCCGCCCGGCCGGTGGCGATCTGCGGCCTGGCGGTATTCGACAAACGGGCCATCCTGTTCGGCAGCGAGGGCAGCGCCAAGGTGTTTTCCTCCAACAGCCGGGCGGACGACCTGGATGAGCAGAACCTGATGAGCACCAACCTGCCTGTGGCGGTGGTCAACTCCGTGGACCCCATCATCCTGTCCATGCGCCTGTCCGACCCCTGTGAGCCGCCGGTGTGCTCCTGCGGCGACGGGGCGGAGGTGCCCGCGGGCATCGCCGGGTGCTTCCCCGGGGAGCTGAACATGGGGGGCGAGGGCCGGAGGGTGTACGTCACCCTGGGCCAGTTCTCCATCATCCGCCTGGAGCGGGACAGCCAGCTGCTCATCCCCGCCTACGACTACTGCATGCCCAGCAAGGAGTGCACCGCCGGAGGCGGCGAGGAGGACCCCTGCGCCATCTTCCGTCAGGTGCAGTTCCCCATGGAGGAGTTCTTCCCCCCCAACACCATCGCCCCGCCAGATGGCTGTCAGGACGCCAAAAACTGCTGCATGTAAGCCGGTCCGAGGCCGAAAACCGACGCCGCCCGCCCCAGGCGGGCGGCGCTTCTTAAATTTCCGTGAAGATATTTTCTTTCCGGGAAAAACGTGGTAGAATAACAGGACATGAAATTGAATGCAGGAGGTCCCCGCCATGAATTGGAACGCCCTCTATGACCGCCTCCGTGCCGCCGCCCCGTCTCTGGAACTGCGGCGGGAGGAGCCCATGAGCCGCCACACCTCCTTTCAGGTGGGCGGGCCGGTGCCCCTGATGGCCCTGCCCAAAAACGAGGAGGAGGTCCAACTGGTTCTGTCCGTGGCCGCCCTGGAGTTCGGGGTCAAGCCCTTTTTCATGGGCAGGGGCACCAACCTGCTGGTGTCGGACGCGGGGGCCGGTCTGCTGGTTGTGAAGGCTTATGACGGCCTGAACCGGCTGGAGCTGCTGCCCCAGGGGGAGTGGCCGGGGCAGCAGACCATTCTGGCCGGGAGCGGGGTGTCCCTGGCCCGGCTGGCGTCCTTCGCCCTGGAGCACGGCCTCACCGGGCTGGAGTTTGCCCAGGGCATCCCCGGCAGCGTGGGGGGCGGCGTGTACATGAACGCCGGGGCCTACGGCGGGGAGCTGAGCCAGGTGGTGTCCAGCGTGGCCTCCGTGTCCCTCCCCGCGGAGAAGGCTGTGCGGGAGTACGCGAACCCAAAGTTCTCCTACCGCCACAGCCAATTTCAAGAGCAGGACGACTTCATTCTGCGGGCCTGTTTCAGCTTGAAACCCGGCGACCCCGCGGAGATCAAGGCCAAAATGGAGGACTTCGCCCGGCGCCGCCGGGAGAAGCAGCCGTTGGAGTACCCCAGCGCCGGGTCCTTCTTCAAACGGCCCGCCCCGGTGGACGGCGCGCCGGTGTATGCCGGGGCCCTCATCGAGCGGTGCGGCCTCAAGGGGCTGACGGTGGGCGGGGCTCAGGTGTCGGAAAAGCACGCGGGCTTTATTGTCAACCGGGGCGGGGCCACCTGCGGGGATATCGTCAAGCTGATGGCCCAGGTGCGGGAGCGGGTGTTCCGGGCGACGGGCGTCACCCTGGAGCCCGAGGTGCGCTGGCTGGGAATGGAGGGAGAAGAATGGAATTTCTGATCGTATCGGGGCTGTCCGGGGCGGGCAAGTCCACCGTCATGTCCATTCTGGAGGACAGCGGCTATTTCTGCGTGGACAATCTGCCCCCGGTGCTCATCCCCAAGTTCGCCGAGGTGTGCTTGGCCGGGGCCGGAGCCTACGAGCGGGTGGCCATGGTGTGCGACATCCGGGGCGGGGAGAAATTTGACGGCCTGTTTGAGGCCATGGATGCCCTGCGGGCCATGGAGTTCCGCTACAAGGTGGTGTTTGTGGAGGCGGACGGCGAGGCCATTATCAAGCGCTACAAGGAGACCCGCCGGAGCCATCCCCTGATGGAGGAGATGGGGGGCTTGGCCAAGGCCGTGGAACGGGAGCGGTCGCTGATGGAGCCGGTGCGGCGGCGGGCCGACTGCGTCATCGACACCACTTCCCTGCCGGTGCGCAAGCTGCGGGGACAGGTGCTGGACATGTTCGCCCCCAACCGCAAGAGCGCCAACGAGATGAGCGTCACCGTCACCTCCTTCGGCTTCAAATACGGCCTGCCTTTGGAGGCCGACCTGGTGTTTGACGTGCGCTTTCTGCCCAATCCCTTCTATGTGGCGGAGCTGCGGCCCCAGACCGGCCTGGACCAGGGGGTGGCGGACTACGTGTTCGCCAATCCCGCCGCCCGGGAGCTGATGGACCATCTGCGGAGCATGATGAGCTTCCTGCTCCCCCATTTCGTGGAGGAGGGCAAGAGCGCCCTGGTCGTCGCCGTGGGCTGCACCGGCGGGCGGCACCGCTCGGTGGCGGTGACTCACGCGCTGACGGAGTACATTCAATCGCTGGGCTACGCCGCGGGCGAGACCCACCGGGACATGACGAGGGCATGAGCATGGCGGAGATCAAAGGGCGCCGCGGGCCCGCCATTGTGGCCCTGGGGGGCGGCCACGGCCTGTCCGCCATTCTGCGGGGACTGAAGCTGTACACCGACAACCTGACCGCCATCGTCACCGTGGCCGACGACGGCGGCGGCTCCGGGGTGCTCCGGGAGGATTTGGGTATGCCGCCCCCCGGCGACATCCGAAACTGCATGGAGGCCCTGGCGGACACCGAGTCGCTGATGCGGCGGCTGCTGGCCTACCGCTTTCCCGACGGGCGGCTGGCAGGGCAGGCCTTCGGCAACCTGTTGCTTGCGGCGCTGGACGGCATCTCCGACTCCTTTGACCAGGCGGTGGCCCGGATGAGCGAGGTGCTGGCGATTACGGGACGTATTCTTCCGGTGACAAATTCCAATGTGCAATTAGAGGCCGTCTTTGATAACGGTTCCAGCGTCCGGGGCGAGTCCAAGATCTTCGCGGCGAAAAAGGAGCAGAACTGCCGCATCCACCACGTGCGGCTGCTGCCCGAGCGGGCTCCCGCCCTGCCCGCCGCCCTGGAGGCCATCCGGAAGGCGGAGGTGGTTCTGCTGGGGCCGGGGAGCCTGTACACCAGCGTCATCCCCAACCTGCTGGTGGACGGCGTCTCCGAGGCCATCGCCGACAGCCCGGCGCTGAAAATTTACGTCTGCAATATCATGACCCAGGACGGGGAGACGGAGGGCATGACCGCCCAGGACCACCTGTCCGCCCTGCTGGAGCACGGCCTGCCCGGAATGGTGGACCTGTGCCTGTGCAATTCCGACCCCATCAGCCGGGAGCTGCTGGAGCGCTACTCCGCCGAGGACGCGGAGCCCATGAGAGCGGACCGCCGGGAGATCGAGCTGCTGGGGGCGGAGGCGGTGTTCCGGCCCCTGATGGACATGGACTGCGGCTACGCCCGGCACTCCGGGTTGAAGGTGGCCCAGGCGGTGGTGGACCTGTACCAGCAGCGGGCGGACACCAAGATCTTTTAAGGAGGGATTGCCGTGGCCTTTTCCGCCGGCGTGAAACAGGAGCTGTGCCGTCCGCGCATCGCCCGCAGGTGCTGCGCTCAGGCGGAGGCCTACGGCGTCCTGCTGTTCTGCGGGGCGTTTCACAGCCGCCAGGCCAGGATCGTCACCGAGTGCCCCGCCCTGAAGGAGCGGCTGCCCGCCCTGTTCCGGCGGGCCTTCCGGGTGAGCTTTGACCAGATCACCGGGCGGGGAGAGGGGAAAAGCACGTTTCTCATCGAAGACCCGGCCAAGCTGCGGACCATCTTTGAGGCCTTCGACCTGGAGTGGGACGCCTCGGTGTCCCTGCACATCAATCTGGCCCTGCTGGAGGAGGAGCACTGCCGCACCGCCTTTCTGCGGGGGGCGTTTCTGTCCGGGGGCTCGGTGACCGACCCCATGAAGGGCTATCACCTGGAGCTGGCCACCTCCCACTACTATGTGGGGCGGGAGCTGCCCGCCCTGCTGCGGGAGGCGGGCTTCGAGCCCAAGGAGACATCTCGGAAGGGAAATTTTGTGATTTATTTCAAGCAGAATGAACATATTGAGGATTTTTTGACCTTTTTGGGGGCTCCGGTGTCCGCCATGGCGGTGATGAACGCCAAGCTGGAGCGGGACCTCCAGGGCCGGGTGAACCGGCAGGTGAACTGCGACAGCGCCAACCTGGACAAGACGGTGGCGGCGGCCCGGGAGCAGCTGGCCGCCATCGGGCGGCTGCGGGAGTCCGGGCGGCTTGAGACCCTGCCGGACAAGCTCCGGGAGACGGCCCGGCTGCGGACGGAGCACCCCGAGCTGAACCTGGCTCAGCTGGGGGCGCTGTGCGACCCGGCGGTGGGCAAGTCGGCGCTGAACCACCGGATGCGGAAGCTGATGGAGCTGGCGGAGGGATTGAAAGGGGAACAAACGCGGGATGGATGAGAGGGATCAGAAAATCCAAGAGCTGGAACGGCAAATGGAGGAAATGCGGCAGGAGCTGGACAGACTGAGGCTTGGGGCTCCCCAATTCCGGTACGGCCAGCCGCCAGCTCCGCCGCCAAAAACCCGGCCGCTGCGCGTTGCCCTGATCGTTGCGGGAGGCTTGGCCGCATTGGCGGCGCTGACGGCGGCTCTGGTGCTTTTGGCGTTCACGCTGATGAACGCGGCGGACGGGGAGACCACCGCGATGGCGGAGGAGCTGCTTTGGGCCGCGGCGGATGAGGACACGGACAGGGCCTACGCCTTGTCGTATCCCGGCGCCATGACGCGGGACGAGTTTGACCAAGAGTTTGCAAAGCTTTGCGCCACGTGGCGGGATGGGGGCGGCGGCGATGCCTTTGAGCTGAAGCGCACCAGCTGGTCGATGAATTCCAGCGGCGGCGTCGCCGAATACGCCTCGGTTTACGAGGTGTCCAGCGGTTCCGCCCGGTTTACGCTCTATTTGGACCGCAGGGCCCATGGGGAGACAACGGGGATCACCGGGATGCGGTTGAGCCGTTGAACGGTGCGGCCGCCGGCGGGAGAAGGGAGGGAACAGCGTGAAAAGCTATTCGTTCCACAGCGCCCTGCCGCCGGAGGAGATCATGGCCCGCCTGCGAAAACGGACCCGTCCCTGGTCCCGGCTGGACCGCTGGACCGCCCGGAACACCTGGTTTTTGCGGGAGGATGGGGAGGGGCCGCCCCGCCTCATTCGCACCGGCCCGGCGAGGAGCTATGGATTTGCCAGCCTGGCCTTGACGGCGGCGGAGGGCGGAACGGACATCGCGGCGCTTGTGGGCGCGGCGAAAACGATGTGCATTGGCGATATCGCCCTGACGGCCATGCTGGCCGGGATGGCTCTGATTCGCGTATATCTCACCGGCAGCCCCCTGGGGGCGCTGGAAGTTTTGGCGCGTTACGGGTGGCTCGTGCCGGTGATGGTATGGATGGGGAGCCTCACCCGCCGGGAGCTGCCGGAACTGGTGCGCTTTATCGAGGATAATCTGCTGGCGTGACGGTTTTAGAAGGAGGCGGCAGTTGTGAAAAACTATGAATTTCACAGCGCCCTGCCGCCGGAGGGCGTGTTCACCCGGCTGGAGGCCATCGCGAAGCGGGGCAGAAAATACAGCGTCTTCCTGGAGCCGGAGGAGTTTTTTTACGACAGAAAAGGAGATCGGTTCCGCCTGGGGTATACGGGGATTGTCCCGGCCCGGGGGTTTGTGCCCTTCTGCGGGACGGTCCGCGCCGAGGGGAGCGGAAGCGTCGTTTCCGGCGGCTTTTCCCTGCTGCGGGAGGTGGGAATCCCTTTTGGCGTCGTGGGCGCCCTGTTTTGGTCCGTTGGGCTGTGCTGGGGACAGCCGCCGCTGCCCTTTCTGCTTTTGACCGGGGTATGGCTGCTCTTCCTGCTGGGCTTTTTCTCCGCGGTGCAGCTGGTCTTTTTCCGGGGCCGCCGGAGGATCGTTGTGAAATTGATTGAGGATAACCTGCTGAAATAGAGAAAACAAGGAGGTTCCAGCCATGGCCTTTGTCCATTTACATCTCCACACCGAATACTCCCTGCTGGACGGGGCCTGCCGCATCAGCCAGCTGGTGGACCGGGTAAAGGCCCTGGGCCAGACCGCCGCGGCCATCACCGACCACGGGGTAATGTACGGCGCCGTCGATTTCTACCGGGCCTGCAAGGCGGCGGGAATCAAGCCCGTCATCGGCTGCGAGGTCTACGTGGCCCCCCGCACCCGGTTCGACCGGGTCCACGAGCTGGACGGCTCCGCCCGGCACCTGGTGCTGCTGTGCCGGAACGAGGAGGGCTACCGCAACCTGAGCTACATGGTGTCCATGGCCTTCACCGAGGGGTTCTACATCAAGCCCCGCGTCGACATGGACCTGCTCCGGGCCCACAGCCGCGGCCTCATCGCCCTGTCCGCCTGTCTGGCGGGAGAAATCCCCCGCCGTCTGCGCAATGGAGACTACGAGGGGGCCAAGGCCCACGCCCTGGAGATGCGAAAGCTGTTCGGGGAAGACGGCTACTATCTGGAGATTCAGGACCACAGGATTCCGGAGCAGCAGGCGGTGATCGCGGGCATCCTGCGGCTGAGCCGGGAGACCGGCATCCCCATGGTGGCCACCAACGACTGCCACTACCTCACCCGGGAGGACGCCGCCATGCAGGACGTGCTCATGTGCGTCCAGATGGGCAAGCTGGTGGAGGATCAGGACCGGATGCGGTTCGAGACGGACGAGTTCTACGTCAAAAGCGAGGAGGAGATGCGCGCCCTCTTCCCCAACTGCCCCGAGGCCATCGACAACACCCAGAAGGTGGCGGAGCTGTGCAATTTGGAATTTGAGTTCGGCAAATACCACCTGCCTGAGTTCAAGCTCCCGGAGGGGGAGACAGACGGGGACGCCTACTTTGAAAAGCTGTGCTGGAACGGGTTTTCCCGGCGCTACCCGGGCGGCGGGGAGGAGCTGAAGGCCCGCCTGCGCATGGAGATGGGGGTCATCCGGCAGATGGGGTTTGTGGACTACTTCCTCATCGTGTCCGACTTCATCGGCTACGCCAAGGAGCACGGCATCCCGGTGGGGCCGGGCCGCGGGTCGGGGGCCGGGTCCATGGTGGCCTACTGCCTGCGCATTACCGACGTGGACCCCATCAAGTACGGCCTCATTTTTGAGCGCTTCTTAAACCCCGAACGGGTGACAATGCCCGATATCGACATCGACTTCTGCATCCGGCGGCGGCAGGAGGTCATCGACT
>ERZ777011.2944-NODE-2944-length-12066-cov-3.032720_pt1 | contig 12066 bp, 11 predicted proteins | sample MGYA00374964_ERZ777011 | MGnify/ENA primary metagenome ERZ777011 (study PRJEB29310, sample SAMD00008975) | mouse gut metagenome | study: EMG produced TPA metagenomics assembly of the Metagenome analysis of fecal microbiota from mouse which was promoted...
CTTCCGTCTTCACTAAGCTTATATTCCTCTATGGGGAACGTAAGAGTCGCATCTCCGGCTTCTTTGATCTCATACTGGTCAAACGCAGTCCAAGTAGCTCCGCCCTTGTTGTAACCGCCGCCGCCGTTCATGAAATCGGAATCAAGATTGAAATAGCACTCCATAGAAGCAATGCTTGCGCGCTGCTCGTCTGTAAGGTCCTTCGTGTCAACTACAACTGCGTCAACACCGGGATTCGCGCTCTCCGTAACGCTTCCTGAAGCAACAGGATCAGCCGCGAAAGCCGTTACTGCCATTCCAAGCACCATTGCACCTGCCATTACAGCAGCTGCAACCTTTGAAAAAACTGATTTTTTCATTGTAATACCTCCAATTATTTTTTTGTGTGTGTATTCTACACCACCTACGATAAGATTATATCACTTTTGTTTTGGACTGGCAATAGATAATCTTAACATTTCGCTATAAAAAAAATTGCATTTATTGAATTAATTACTATTATTGACAAAGTAAAACACCCCTCCGACCGTTACCGGTCTTCGGTGTGCTTTATCTTTAGTAGTTTAAGTACAATAAAATTAATATTATCTCTCTGCTGCGAATTTCTTAACAGAAACGGTTGCTACTACTGCGAGTGCTGCAACTGCTGCAAGGATAATTGCTGTCGTTGCTGCGCTGTCTCCGGTAGGAGTATCGCCTGCCTCTGCAGAAGCCTTTACAGCCGTGATAGAAAGAAGACCTGTATCTCCCTCTCCGCCGTTAAGCTCGTTCCAAGCTGCCGCATCAATGTCTGATATTACTGCAAGGAAGTTGTTATCGCCCTTAACCCAAGCTGCTTCAGATGTAAGAGTAACGGTATACTCGCCGTCTGCTGAAACCTCAGCAACAGTTGACTGGCAGCCATCTTTAGCGGAACCGTCCTTCTCCCAGTAAGAAACGTCGCATCCGTCAACGTTGGCAGCGCCGTTGAGCCAAAGCTTGAAGCTTCCAAGTCCTGAAGCCTCAAGACCCGTAACCTTAACGGTTACGTCTACCTTAACAGCTCCGTCAATAGGCTCCATTGACTTAACAGCATGACAGCCGTTCTCTTCTGTTCCCCAAGGATTGAATACGTTAATTCTGATTCCGCTGTCATCCATAGTGATCGCGGTTCCCGTAAGCTCAAAATCGCTTACAGCGAAAGCGCTTACAGCCATTGCTGCGATTACCATTGTTCCGGCAAGAATAGCTGCTACAATTTTCTTAATTTTCATTGTAATTAAGACCTCCTAAAATAATATTATTTTAGAAAATAAAACAAGCGTCGCTCATAACCCACTTAAAAACAACGCTTTATATTCTCTGCCTAAATATTAGCACATTTGTCCTTTCTTGAGTGCGGTAAGAATTAGTCATTAAATGCAGTAAGAATTAGTTATGATATTTTATTAAATTTATTTTTACCAAAATTGCATATATTTTCCGCTATTTTCCCGACGTTTCCCATCGCAAACGGGATCAGCAAATACACATACGGATATACATACTGACTTTTCGTTTCCCAAACCGCGTGAAACAAAAAACCGCCTGCAAGATACATACATACCGTCAGCCCGAAAAAACCCGTTTCCCTGCGACAAATCAAATTGAAAATCAGCCCCGCCAGAGAACAGATATATATCAGCGCAATTATAACGGTCCCGAAATGGTTTACCGCCTCATAAACGGGTCCGCCGCCGTACAGGTTCTTAAGAAATCCCGTCTTCACATACTGCCCGCTGTCCGCGAGCGGTCCCGACCACAGCGACTGAAAAGTAGGCTCGGTCCATGTCGAGCGAAGCTTGTTGGTAAAAAATCTACAGGCCTTGTCCGGATTATTTTTAAAATATTCAAGCCTTTCCTTAATATTCTCTTTAGCAGCCGCCGAAGACCTTTCACTGTCGCGGTCATATTCCATGTATGTCTGCTCGTTATACGCGTTGCTCCAACCGTCCATTCGGAAATCATTATCCTGCAGGCCCATCGCGATCCAAAGCGTTTTGGGCATACCGACGTTCACCGGAGCCCCGGCGGCCGCCCCGTAGCTCCATTTTATAAGGGACAGCGAAAGCACTGTCGCCGCAAGCATAGCCGCCGGATAAACAAGTCGTATCGGCTTTTTATCTTTTATTGCGTAAAGAATAAAGCCTGCTCCTAACGCAATCGCTCCGATATAATTATTATTGCGCACGATACAGGACAAGACGGCAAAAACGACGCACCAGATTCCTCCGAATCTTCCTTTTCCTTTAAGATATCTTATCCCGAAATACAGCGCATAGCATAAAAAACACAGCCCGGGCGTGATTCCGTACGCAAAAAGAACAAAAAACAGATGCGGCAAAAATAAAAAAAGCATTAGGCACACATAGTTTACGGCGGGACTGTCCTCGCCCCACACAAGCCTTGCGCTGCTCCACATCGCGAAATTGGCCGCAAGCGCCATTATCAGATTGACGGCAAACGCGGCATGAGCGCCAAATCCAAGCGCGGCAAACGGGCGCCAGAATGTAGCAAGTCCAAGCTGATGAGGATACATATGCATATATTCTCCATAGCCCAGCGCAGCATAATTCCCTTGGTTAAATTCTTCCGCCGCCAAAAACACATTTCCCGCGTCGGCCCTCAGCTTTGACGGCGCGTTTATAATAAGAAACAGACCCGCAGCCGCAAAAACGGCATTGCAGGCAATGAACAATACTTTGTGCGGGATCTTCGCGATAAATCGGAATGTTACAAGCAGCACGGCGATTCCTGCCGCAACAGCAATATAGAAAAATATGCCGTTATTTTTAAAAACAATGTGTTCGTGCCAGTCCATAGGCATATAAGCGCGCCCAGCAAAAATCATTACCGTCAGAATAAAAAGCGTCAGAGCGGCTGCCGCCGCGATGACCGTTTGCAGAACTCCGTATAAGCCCTTTATATTATCTTTCCCCATAAAAACTCCCTTATGTACGCGCATTCAATCATTAATATCGTAAAATTATAGCATATACGCAGGAGGTACGCAATATGTCGGGAAAAGAAGCGTCAAAATAACACAGGGAGGCTCCGCTTCCGGAGACTCCCTTCATTTATCATATATCTTCTATATATCTATCTTTTTATCATTCCTTTTCCGTCAGATGAAGCATCGGGTCAACGGGAGTTCCCTCCTTGGTAAGCCCGAAATACAGATTACTTCCCTCGACCGCGAAATACTTTGTAGGCTCCGCGATCCTGCCAAGCTCGGTTCCTGCCGCAACGGTATCGGAAATCCCTACGGAAAGATTGCCTAACTGTCCGTATACTATCTTGTAGCCGTCTCCTATCGAGACAACCATTGTCGTTCCTGTAACGGAGTCAACATAAATATCCTCCACGATTCCGGGAGCCGCGGAAAGCACCGGCGTTCCCACCTCGGCGCTTATCACGATCGAGGGGCTGCATTTATAAAGGTCGAGCGTGGGGAAATAGATCGTATTGTCCATATTGTATCCAATAACGATATCTCCCTCCACGGGCCAGAGCAGGTTGGAGTTTTCCCCAAAATTCAGTACCGGAGCGTTTACCTCCGCAGCGGTGGGGTTCTGGTCAACTCCCGCGGGAACTCCGTCCGTCTCAGGCTCGGTCACGCCTTCGGTCCGCTGCTCCTGAGCGGGTTTTGTGGGACGCTCGGTAGGTTTCTCCTGCTTCTTTGTGGGCTTTTCAGTTTCTCTCTGAGCCTGTCTGTCAATGGTCGTGGGATCGACTTTGTTAGTACCGTCCTCAGCTACATTAAGATCAATGTAATTCGGTTTTTTGCTGGACGTGGTGCTCTTTACTATGGACACCACTCCGACCACCAGCGCGGCGATAATTGCAAGACTGGCTACGATTGAAAATATCTTTTCTCCGTCGATTTTTTTCTTGTTTCTTCTATTCACAGTTACCTCCATTCGTGCAAACCATGCACATATCAAAATTAATCTCTGCTTATAGGTTTGCCGGATAAAGGTTTTTTATACATTTTTAAGCTGAATATTTTTGTAATAATAATTAAGAATTTCCCTGTAGCCCATGCCGGACGCCGCCTTTGCCCTTGCTCCCGCAAGCGACAGTCCATAGCCCGATCCTTTTCCTTTTACGGTAAAAATAACCCTGCCGCCCGACGAGGAAACCATAAAGTTCGACGACGGAAGTCCAAGAAGCACGCTTATCTCGCTGCCGGAGGCGGTAATGTTTCCGACCATCAGTTCCCTTACATAGCCCGCCTCGTCCCTGTCCACTATCTGAAAGGACGCCGCCGCGCTTTTGTCAAATATTATATCGCCGTTCCATGCTTCCAGGGCTTTGGCAAGCTCCTCCTCGCCGTATTCGATCAGATTTATGTAATCCTCCGACTTTAAGTCCTCCGGGCTGTCCACCGAAACAAGATAACGCTCGCTTCCTTTTCTTGTTTTGCCGGAATTGACGCTGTGGAAGTAAGGCATAACCACCTGACCGTCGCAGGTAACGCACTCTCCTCCCGTTTCATTCACGGCAAGCCTTATCAGGTCATAATTTTCCTTGTACTTATCTCCCCAAAGGTTCTGCATATCCTTGTGCGTAAGTGTTTTGAGGGCAAGGTCGGCGGAATTAACCATTGCCCCATCCTCCTTCACATATTCCGCGTAGGTTCTCACCACAACGGCAAAAGCCTTCAGGAATTCCGGACTGTCTCCCGCCTTATAGTATGCTGCAACCGTTCTCGTGACGTAATCCGTCACATCCGTGATTTCCGTAGCCTTATCATAATTCAAAATAACCTGTTTGGCGCTCTCTTCTTCCTCTGCCTTATCACGGGTTCCGCTCATCAACATTGTGATAATGTACGGCACTGCAAGACACGCGGCAATATAAATTATTGTATACAAAAAAGTTTTTTTCATATGATACAGGCTCCTTCCGGTAATTATATGTCATTTTGCGGACAAATATTCGGTTTACAGCTTAATTCAAGCCTCCCGCGGGCAAAGATTTTCATTGAAATAATAAACTCGTGTTGATATAATAAGCGAAGGTATATACGGAGTTTAACGAAGCGGTCGCCAGCACCGCTTACATTATATATTTATGCGGCTTTTTATGAGGTATTTCCATGATGTCGGACAACAGGCCAATAGGCGTTTTTGATTCGGGAGTAGGAGGCATAAGCGTGCTCGGAGAACTGATAAAGCTTATGCCGAATGAAAAATACATATATTTCGGGGATTCGCGCAACGCGCCTTACGGCACCAAGCCGCACGAGCTTGTGCGCGAGCTGACATTCGCCACGGCTTCTTTGCTTATTCAGGCGGAGTGCAAATGTCTTGTCATCGCGTGCAACACAGCCACCGCCGCCGCGGTCCGTCCCTTGCGTGAGCTTTATCCCGGCGTTCCCGTAATCGGGATCGAGCCCGCTATAAAGCCCGCGGTACTCGCCGATCCTGGCGGTCATGTCCTTGTTATGGCTACCCCCGTCACGTTAGGCGAGGATAAATTTCACAGACTTATGGCAAAATATGACCGTGATGCGCTCATATCAACGCTTGCCTGCCCCGGAATCGTTGAATTTGTGGAAAAAGGGATCGTCGAAGGGCCGGAGTTGGAAGCATATCTTCGCAATCTTCTGGCAGACTATACCAGCACGCCGCCCGATGCCGTCGTTCTCGGATGTACGCATTATCCTTTTGTTCGCGACAGCATATCCAAGGTTCTGGGGGCGTATACTAAGATATATGACGGCGGAGGCGGTACCGCCAGAGAAACCAAAAGACAGCTTGAGCTTCACGGACTGCTCGCCTCACCGGAGCAAGAAGGCGGAATAACTCTCCGCAACAGCAACGGCAGTATGATAGAATTGTCTCTTAAATTACTTGAAATCGCGAGGAAATTATAATGGAAAATGCAATGAATATAGCAATAATCATTCTTATGGCGGTCCTTCTCGCATCGCAGATATTTTTGGCTGTCAGACAGATAAAAAAGAACGCCCCCGACGGCAAGATACTTCTGATGATCGACATCATAGTTCTCATCGTCTGGACGCCCCTGTGCGTTTTTAAATTTATGTACGGTCACATCGCCGTAAAGGCGGCATGGTTTGTTATAGCCGTGCTTTACATGATCTTTACGCTGTGGTATACCAACAACCTCAGCAAAAGTTTCCGTAAATAATAACAAAACTATCTGTCGGTATAGCTTACCGCCTCGACCGCCACGGCGCCGCTGCGCACCACCTCAAGACGGTAGCCGTAGGTCGCGCTAAGCAGCTTTAAAAGGCTCTCGTTTTTGTCCTCTGACTGTACGCACTCCAAAAGCACGGTATTGCGGTTGTAATCGCTCACCTTCACGCCGTACACCGACGCGATGCGGAACGCCTCCGCCTTATCCTTCTCGGTGCAGCTGTTTATCTTAACGAACATCAGCTCCTTCATGTGTATGGGAATATCGGTAAAATCAAGCACCTTTATCACCTCTACACTGCGGTTGAGCTGTTTTTTTATCTGCTCAAAGGTCTTGTCGTCGCTCGTGACGCCGATAGTCATACGGGAAACGCTCCTGTCCTCGGTTTCGCCGACTGAAAGAGTGTCTATATTATACGCCTTTCCGGAAAAAAGACCGGAAATCCTAGCCAGAACACCTATCTCATTCTCCACATAAATCGATATCCATCTTTTTTTTACCTTGTCCATTATATCCTGTCCCTCCTATCCGAAAAGCATATCCGTAAGCGCCTTGCCGCCCGGAACCATGGGATATACGTCATAATCGCAGTCTATCACAAATTCGATCACCGTGGGTCTGTCCGTATTGGCGGCCGCCCGTCTGAAGGCCGGTTCGATCTCCTCCTCGGAAACGACCCTTATGCCGTCCGCTCGGTAGCTCTCGGCAAGCTTTACAAAATCAGGCAGATAATCCGCGCCCGCGCAGGTCCCGTCGGTCACGCACTGTCTTTTGCAGCTTTTTGAGTATCTGAGGCAGGTGCTTGAATATCTTTTGTCATAAAACATTTTCTGCATCTGCCTGACGTTTCCCAGAAAGGTATTGTTGAATATGCAGAAGATCACCGGAGTTTCAAGAGCGGACGCCGTCGCAAGCTCCTGTATGTTCATCTGCGCGCCGCCGTCGCCGGATATACAGATTACGGGCGCGCCCGGATTGCCTAACGACGCTCCTATCGCCGCCGGAAGTCCGTAACCCATCGTCCCTAACCCTCCGGAGGTCAGAAGCTGTCTTTTTCCGTTCATCTCAAGAAACTGAGTGGTCCAGAGCTGATTCTGCCCCACGTCCGTAACGACTATGGAATCGGGGAATATCTCATTTATCGCACGTATTATTTTCTCCGGCGTCATTCCCGCGCAGCCGTCCATATTTATCGGCTTCTCGCCCTTCCATGCGTCGATCGACTCTATCCAGCTTTCCGTCCTGCACTCCGTCGCGTGCTTTAACATCTCCTCTATCGCGGTCTTTGCGTCCGATACTATAGGCACGTTCACCACGATATTACGGGATATGGACGCGGTGTCTATGTCAACATGGATTATTTTGGCGTTAGGCGCAAAATCCTCTATCCTTCCGGTGATCCTGTCGCTGAAGCGGACTCCTATGGCAAACAGCACATCGCATTCCGAAACAGCCTTGTTCGACGCGTAATTGCCGTACATACCGATATTTCCGACATAGAGCGGATGGTCCGTCGGGATCGCGCCCTTTCCCATTATGGTCGTTATCACGGGGATCCTCATGCGCTCCGAAAGCCTTGTCAGCTCGTCTCCCGCGTCCGATATTCTCACGCCGCCGCCGATAAGGAAAACAGGCTTCTTTGCCGCCTTTAGCATCGTCATGGCCTTCTTGAGCTGACCGACGTGAACGCCCGTACTCGGCTTATAGCCTCTTATAAAAATTTCCGACGGGTATTCGTCCGACCCCGCCTCAAGCTGTATATCCTTGGGAATATCTACTATTACCGGACCGGGCTTGCCCGTCCTCGCCACATAAAATGCTTTTTTGATTATCGTAGCCAGATCCTTGCGGCTCCTGACCGTCACCGCGTATTTGCAGATATTGCGTGTAACTCCGACAATATCTATCTCCTGAAAAGCGTCGTTTCCTATCAGATCCCTCGATACCTGCCCTGTAAAGCACACAAGCGGCACGCTGTCGAAATTCGCCGTAGCGATTCCGGTCACAAGGTTAGTCGCGCCCGGTCCGCTCGTCACAAGGCACACTCCCACTTTTCCGGTCGAACGCGCGTAGCCGTCCGCCTCGTGCACAAGCGCCTGCTCATGCCTCGGCAGTATCACCTCAATATCGTCCGCGTCATAAAGCGCGTCAAAAAGGTCTATCGCCATTCCTCCCGGATAGCCGAAGACCGTATCCACGCCTTCCTCCCTCAATGCCTTTACAAATAACTCGGTTCCTTTTATATCCATAGCTTCCTCCTGCCGCTTTACTTCATAAATTGCGCTCCGGCGCGTTACATCTGCTTACGCACCACACGGTATTCGTCCCTGTACTGAAAATACGGGCATTCCCGCATCCTTCCGGTAACGAAGCGGTACATCTCGTCCTCGTCAAGATTCACCGTACAGTAATAATTATCGTCCTCTTCGTCGTACTCATAATATCCGCACATCTCACAGCCGCCAGTCATAATATCCTCCGTCATACATGGTTCCATGATCAATAAACTCACAGTATGTATCCTCAAACATTACTATCCTTCCTTTAGAAACCGTAAACTTTATGATCCTGCTGCCGTCATCGCCCGACATCATATCGGAAAACGCGTCCATATCGTCTTCCCATTCCAGCTCATACGTCAGCCTCCTGTCTGATTTTTCGCAGAAAAAATTCCCGTAATTGCGACCGTCGCCGCGGTAAACCGCGTATCCGCGCGAAAAACCGTCCTCCGAATCCTCCATATCATATATATTCATTGCGAAAACAGGAGATATTTCCACAGTTACGACGCCGTCCGTCCTGTCTGTTTTCTCAACGATCGCGTTCAAAGTATACCTTGTATTAATATCGTTTCTGTATGCGCACGCAGAAGTAAAAAAGCACGCGCAGCATATCATAAATACACAGAAAATCTTTTTCATATAAGCCACCTCACGCCTGCGTATTCACAGGCTTCAGCCTGAAAGCCGCCACCGGTCGCCCTTCGGCTGCAAGGACCAGCGCGCGCCGCTTTTTATCAAAAATCATACGGTACTCCGCGTCCGTATTTTCACAGGAAGTCTGTATATTTCCCGCGGGCCTCACGCATACGCCCCGTTTGAGCCTGATAGCATTAAGAAGAGCTGTATTTTTGTCGGCAAAACCGCGTTCGCATTCACAACCGCCCATACATTTTCCGTCGACCTCAAAGGAATCTCTGCTTATAACCACCGAAGCCCCCTTTAAACTTTTGTACGCGTAATCCCTCATATACTCCATTTCGCCGTTCATATAAATAATATCGGCGACGACATAATTTCCTTCGGGGATAACAGGATCCAGGCTCAGATGCCGCCGTCTGCGGGCCTCTGTAATTAATAATATCACAAACGGCGCGGCAAAGGAAAGCAAAATAATATATCTAAGCTGCATATCGTACGCGTACGGTCCGGTCTTTTCATATTCATAAGCCATATCCACCGGGCGAAGATTTCCCTTGACCGAGATTTTGTCTCCGCCGGGAATTATCGTTACTTTATTCCCCGAAGCCGTATCAGCGCCTATAACTATTCTGCCGCCCGCTGTACGCTCTCCTATTCTGACGGAATCGATATTCCAGTAGCCGTCCGCTCCATAATAAAATAAAACCATATATTTCCCGTTTCCAAGCGGCGCAATATTGAAATTATCATAGTTATCCGCAAAATCCGCTTCCGACAGTCTTCCCGATAATATCGAGTTAAATATATCCCCGTTCATTTCCGCAAAAAAATTAAGCATGACGTAATCTCCCGCTACAGTCTGTCCGGGAATGAAAACAAAAGAAGATACCGCCAAAGCCGCCAAAAAAACCGCTCCCGCCGAGGCTGTTTTCATCCGTCCGCGAGCCGACGCCATTATTACGGCGGCAGCCATGAGAACACCCCCGGCCGCAGCCGCAATATTCCCTGTCAGATTCAGTACCGCGCAGACATTATAGCCCCTCTTTTCACAGACACTCGCCCTTCCGCCGGACAGCCAGCATTTACGCTCCTCCTGCGGAACGCTGAACATATCCTGTAACGAATACCCGTTATCGTATTCCGTTTCAGTATTTTCCGCAATTATTGATGAAGAAATAATATCCAGGGAATTTTTTGAGACCAACTGAACATTATCCAAAACGCATATCCCGTTCTGCGTAAAATAAAAGCCGACGTATCCGGTCTCGCCGCTCACCTTCTCTACGCATTTGACAATACAGCCTTCTTTTGCCATTCCTTCCGTAATAAAACCGTGGTACTCATTATATGTATCGTCGCCTTCAAACAAAAGGGATTTTTCACTGTCATCCCTTATGATATCCGCGTCCTCCGATACGATATACTCGATCTCGTATCCTCCGTCCGACTCCGAGACATTCACTATCTGCTTTCTTTCCAGCCGGTAAGTCCCCTCAGGCTCCCCGTAATCCGTCTCTTCATATCTTATATAGCGTTTGACGTAAGTTCCCTCATAAGACCGGTAATTATGCCTTACGACGGACAGCGCGATAAAGCAGCACAGGCATAAGGTCGCGGCGGCAAAAAACACGGTATTTATCTTGGATATTTTTTTCTTCTTTTTAGCCATGCCCGCTCCTTTACTTTTCATGCCCGCGAAAATAATCGATCATAACGTCATAGATACGGCGGCAGTTTTCATGGTCGTCAAACTCAAAAAAGTCGTCCGCGCGCTTTCTGTACTCGTCCTTCATAACGCAGTCGTTTTTCATATATTCTATAAGCGTGTCTATTAGCTCGTCATTGTTATGGCATATCTCTCCGAATGCCATCGTATCGTAATGGAAGGTGCCCTCCTCGTAATGCTGCGGAATATCGTCGTGATGAAGATAGACGAGCGGCTTGCGCATATACGCAAAGTCAAACTGCACGCCGGAATAATCAGTCACCATAAGGCTCGACTCCCTGAAAACCTTTTCATAACTCATATCTCCGGTAGAAGGTACGATGTCAACAAAATCGTTTCTGTCAAAATCCTCCGCCTGCGGGCTTACGATGGGATGCAGCACATAAAGAATACGGTAACCGTATCTGCGCGCCGCCTCAATAAGTCTTTCGTCGTTGATAAGCTCGTTGTAGACCCTGTAATACGCGCTCTCCTTGAACAAGGGATTGTAATCCCTCGCCACTCCCTCGTTTTTGGTAACGGGCACCGCCGCCTGCATACGCCATGTCGGGGTTATAAGGATCTGACGCTTATCGTCGTTTATCAGCCCGTCGTAGCGGGGAACTCCGGTAAGCTTTAAAACGTCCCTTCCGGCATAGTCGTAAATCGGTCTGTTAAGATTCTCAAGCTCGTATTTGGAGGCGCAGAAATACAGTCTTATATTATCCCTCAGCCTGTTCTGCGCTATCGCGATCTTCTGTATCGACATACCGTGCTGGACACATACCGTGTAGAAATTAAAAAGATCCCTCATATGCCCCGAGCTGTTAAGCGAATAATCGTTAAACGCGAATACCGTGGAATTTGATATGACCATCATATCCGCGTACATGAACATAAGCCTGTGCTTTATTGTTCCCCTGCGCAGAGGCTTGAATCCGTCCTTTTTAAGCCTTTTGTAATCCGGGCTTTTTTTATCGGCAAGATAATATTTTCTGATGCCGTCGTCCTGAGCGCAGGCGTAGCGGTAAAGATACTCGGACGAATCGCCCGCCTTATATATTTTGTCTATAAACATCCAAACGGGCTTTCTCTTCCACAACGGCTTCATTATAAAATATGCCATTCTCATGCCCATGAACAGCCATGTTTTCGGCTTGAAGGTCTTGTACATCTCAAGCCAGAGAAGCGCCTCGCGTTTGGCTATGGAGCGCTTTCTTACTTTGTATACGGAGATCGTCCCCATTCTGTACA
>ERZ777011.2945-NODE-2945-length-12052-cov-3.908977_pt1 | contig 12052 bp, 13 predicted proteins | sample MGYA00374964_ERZ777011 | MGnify/ENA primary metagenome ERZ777011 (study PRJEB29310, sample SAMD00008975) | mouse gut metagenome | study: EMG produced TPA metagenomics assembly of the Metagenome analysis of fecal microbiota from mouse which was promoted...
ATCCTATTGAACATTTTTGACTTGGTTGCAACAGTAGGCGGTTTCATAGCTGATAACTGGTCAATCATCAGCCCTATTATTTATGGGGTTATCGGTGCATTGATGACATATGCAGCCTATCTTGGGATTGTAAAGGGTATTGAGTTGGCAACCGCAGCAGCAAGTGCAGTGATGGCAGTTGGGAAAGGATTGGTTGCAGCAGCTACAATGATAGCAACTGGTGCTACTTGGGCACAGACAACCGCACAAATGGGGCTGAACGGTGCAATGTATGCCTGTCCTATTGTGTGGATAATCATGCTTATTATCGCACTGATTGCAATTATTTTTGCAGTATGTAATGCGATTGCAAAACTGACAGGTATCGCAAATTCAGGGTTCGGTGTCATTACTGGCGGGGTCAATGTGGTCATTCAGTTTTTCAAGAATTTGGGCTTGACCGTGCTGAACATTGCACTGGGTATTGGTAACGCAATAGCAGCCTTGGCAAGTAACATGATGACTGCTTTCCACAATGCAATATGTTCAGTGCAATCATGGTTTTACAACCTTCTTTCAACTGCACTGTCAGTCATAGCCGGGATTTGTGAAGCCCTGAACAAGCTGCCCTTTGTCGAATTTGATTATTCCGGCATCACATCGGCAGCAGATGACTATGCAGCCAAGGCAGCAGAAGCAGCCGGGAACAAGGACGATTACAAGTCAATTTCCGATGCGTTCAATGACGGGTTTAACACGTTTGACGCATTTCAGGATGGTTGGGCTTCTGATGCGTTCAATGCGGGTGCTGCTTGGGGTGACGGTGTTGCAGATGCAGTCAGCAATTTCAGCTTGTCAGACCTGATTGGCGGGACAGATATACCAAATGTAGATGACTACACATCAGGGTTCAGCGATGCAATAGCAAGTTCAGGAATGGGTGACAACATCGGCAGCATTGCCGGGGACACTGGTGCAATCAAGGATGCAATGGACATTACGCAGGAAGAATTGAAATATATGCGGGACATTGCGGAACAAGAAGCAATCAACAGGTACACAACAGCGGAAATCAAGGTTGATATGTCAGGGATGCAGAACACGGTCAACAGCGGTGACGATATTGACGGGTTTATGACAAAACTGACTGATTCCGTGAATGAAGCGGTTGACAATATGACGGAAGGGGTGCATGAGTAAATGGCAAAAAGCGGATATGATGTATATTTGAAGAACTGCCTGTTGCCCGTCACCCCTGAAAAGATTCAGATAAAAATAAACAACAGCAACAAGACGGTAACACTTATCAATGAAGGTGAAATCAACATTCTGAAAAAAGCGAAGTTGACGGACATCGAATTTGAAGCGGAAATACCCCAAGTAAAACAGCCCTATGCAGTCTACAAGTCAGGCTTCAAAGGGGCGGGGTATTTCTTTGATATTTTTGAGAAACTGAAAACAAGCAAGAAACCGTTCCAGTTCATTGTGTGCAGGAGAACCCCCGCAGGGAAGAAGCTGCTGAACACGAACATAAAGGTGTCACTGGAAGATTACAAAATCACAGAAGATGCCAAGAACGGTTTTGACTTCAAAGTGAAGTTCAGTCTGAAACAGTGGCGTGACTATGGCACTAAGACAATAAATATTCAGATTGCAGCATCCAAGCCAAAAGCAAGTGCTGAACCGCAGCGGGAAACCAACAATTCACCCGCCCCGGCTGCTTCACAGACCTATACCGTTGTAAAAGGTGACTGCCTTTGGAACATTGCCAAGAAGTTCTATGGCAACGGTTCAAAGTACACGGTCATATATGATGCAAACAGGGGTGTCATCGGTGGCAACCCCAACCTGATATATCCGGGACAGGTGTTGACCATCCCGGCAGCATAAAAAGAAAGGGGTGTTTTGGGTGAATGTTGAACTGCTGATTGGAAATGAAGAAGGGACAAAGGTATATCAGCCCGCAGTTCAGGAAGGGATTGACTGGTCAACAGAACGGAAAAACACCCCCGGCAAACTGGTTTTCAAAGTCCTGAAGGATGACATACTGGATTTTTCAGAGGGCAGCCCGGTCAGGATGAAGGTTGACGGTGACAATGTATTTTTTGGTTTCGTGTTCAAACAGAACCGTTCAAAAGACCAAATAATCACAGTCACCGCCTATGACCAGTTGCGGTATCTGAAAAATAAAGATACCAAGGTGTATGAAGGAAAGACCGCTGCACAGTTCGTTAAAATGATAGCGGATGACTTTGCACTGAATGTTGGGGCACTGGAAGATACTGGGTTTGTGATAGAATCAAGGGTTGAAGAAAACACTTCCCTTTTTGAAATGATTGCAAACGCCCTTGACCTGACCCTGACCAACACCGGGGAAATGTATGTCCTGTTTGACGATTTTGGGAAACTGACCCTGAAAAGCCTGTCATCAATGTATGTGGGTGTTCCGGGGGCATACCTGATGATTGACGAAGAAACAGGTGAAAACTTTGACTATACTTCATCAATAGATGATTCAACATATAACAAAATCAAACTGACCTATGACAATGAAGATACTGGTTACAGGGAAGTTTACATTGCACAGGATTCTTCCAACATCAACAAGTGGGGAATCCTGCAATACTTTGACACGTTACAGAAGGGCGAGAACGGACAGGCAAAAGCGGATGCACTGTTGAAACTGTACAACAAAAAGACCCGCAACCTGAAAATCACAAACGCCCTTGGTGATAACAGGGTCAGGGCGGGTTCAATGGTAGTAATCAACCTTGACCTTGGGGATATAAAACTGAAAAACTGGATGCTTGTGGAAAAATGCAAGCATACCTACAAGGAAGGTGAGCATTGGATGGATTTGACACTTAGAGGGGGTGATTTTGTTGGCTGATGCAAATGAACTTGTTGAAACACTGAAAAGGGCAGCAGTAGAAGCTATGGAAGCAAAAAAGCCCGTCAATGTGTACTTTGGGGAAGTGGTGAGTGCTGCACCCCTGAAAATCAATGTTGAACAGAAGATGGTGCTTGGTGAGAAGCAGTTGATTCTTTCAAGGAATGTGACGAACTTCAAGACATCCATCACCGGGGGCAACATCAAGAATTATTACTACACGGGTTCAACAACGGATTCAGGGACAGCACCCGTTTCCCCTTCACACGTTCATGCTGTCGGAAAGATAGAAATTACCGTTCACAATGGCTTGGTTGTCGGTGATGAAGTTATCCTGATAAGGCAGCAGGAAGGGCAGAAATTCATTGTACTGGATAGGATTGGGACATGATACCATCAACAGTCGGATTCTTAGCACAGGATTTTGAAATTGAGGAACAACCAAGCCTGACCTACAAAATGGACTTGAACGGTGATTCTGTCCGGGGGTTTGTCGATGAACAAGAAGCGATGAAGCAAGCCATATTCAGGATATTGAACACTGAACGGTATCAGTTCATCATATACCCTTGGTATTATGGGATTGAAACCATTGACCTGTACGGTGAACCAGTCACCTATGTATGCCCTGAACTGGAAAGAAGAATCACAGAAGCATTGCTGATTGACACAAGAATCATCAGCGTTACGGATTTTGAATTTGACCTTGAAGTGAAAGGCGTGGTTCATGCCATGTTTACGGTAAACACCATATACGGTGAAATCAAAGCGGATAAGGGGGTGAATATCTAAATGTATGAAAATGAAACCTATGAAGTCATCCTTGAACGGATGCTGAACCGGGTATCTGACAAACTGGACAAAAGACCCAGTTCAGTCATCTATGACACACACAGTTCAACAGCCATTGAACTTCAAATATTGTACATTGAACTGGAATACCTGATAAAAAATTCATATGGTGACACTGCTGCAAGGGAATTTCTGATAATGCTTGCAAAAGACCGAGGGCTTTCACCTGATACTGCATCAAAGGCAGTCTTACAGGGTGAGTTCACCCCGGCAAATATTGATGTCACTGGCAAGCGTTTCAACATCGGTGATATTAACTATGTGGTGTTGAAGCAGATTCAGCCGGGACAGTATGAAGTTCAGTGTGAAACAGCCGGGGCGATTGGCAACCAGTACCTTGGTGATATGATACCGATGGACTACATTGACGGGTTGCAGACCGCACAGCTTACAAAGATACTGATACCGGGTGAGGATGACGAAGATACAGAAGTGTTCCGGCAGCGGTATTTTGACAGCTTCAATGAACAGTCCTTTGCCGGAAACCGGGCAGCGTACCTTGAAACGGTCAGGAAAATTGACGGTGTGGGTGATTTGAAGGTCACAAGGGTATGGAATGGGGATATACGCCCCGCCGAAATGATACCCAGTGCAAAAGTCACCGCATGGTTCAATTCAGTTGTCGGTGGACTGGATGCAGAGGTTGCAGCATGGCTTTCTGCTGTTTATATGGCTTCATATGAGAAGAAATTGACAGTTGGCGGTACTGTACTTATAACGGTTGTAAATTCCTTGGATTTTGGAGAAGCAACGGATGTATTGCTGAACAAGATTCAGACCGAACTTGACCCGGTGGAAAATGCCGGGGAAGGTGCAGGACTTGCCCCAATCGGTCATGTGGTCAGCGTGAAAAGTGCTGACCCGGTTCAGGCATATATAACAACAAGCGTGACCTTCAATGAAGGTTATAATTGGACGAACACCAATACACTGATAAGAGAAGCGATTGATTCCTACCTGTTGGAGTTAAGAAAAGAATGGGCTGACAGTTCAAATATTGTGGTCAGGGTCAGTCAGATTGAAACAAGGATTCTTGGTGTGGATGGGGTGCTTGATGTGACCAACACGAAAATCAACGGTTCAGCCAACAACCTGACCTTGACCAAATATCAGATTCCAGTGTTAGGGGGTGTTTCTGCATGATTAGGGAAGTTGACCTTGTTTCATATCTACCGCCATTCATGCAGACCTACAAAGAACCCGTTGCAGCCCTTGAAGCGGAAAACCCTGAATTTCAAATCGTTTGGAAAGCAACTGACAAGGTGCTGAAAAACCGCTTCATTTCAACCGCTGATGAATATGGCATATCAAGGTTTGAAAAGCTGCTTGGCATCCATCCAACGGATGATGACACCCTTGAAAGTAGGCGTTCAAGGGTTCAAAGCAAGTGGTTCAGCAAACTTCCCTACACCTTGCGGGTCTTGCTTCAAAAGCTGACGGTCTTATGTGGTGACACGGATTTCACGCTGAACCACAATTTCACTGTTGGGTACACCCTGACACTGGAAACTGACCTTGAACTGTATGGACAGGTGGAAGAACTGGAATACATCATCAACACAATGATTCCTGAAAATATCGTTGTAAATTCAAAGAACAGCATCCCTTGCAATATAAAGGGCGCTGTTCTTTTTGGTGGCGGTATCTGCTTTATAAACAGCTTTTCCATCACCAATGATTTCAGGGAAGTGTTCGGAATTGACGGTGAAGCAACGTTTGGCGGTGGGATTATTCAGACCGATTTGCTGACCGTCACGAATGACAGCCGGGAAACCGTTGCCATTCAGGGAAATGCAATTTTTGGCGGTAATGTCACAGAAACCGCAATGGTGACTGTTTCACAGGATTTTAGTGAGGTTGTCAGGGCAGACGGTGAGGCAAGGGCTGCATCCGGGATTGTCCATGTAGATTTCATTGAAATAAAAACAACTTAGAAAGGGATGAAAAGAAATGGCACAGTATTCAAGATTGGTCATCACCAATGACGGTCAGGCACTTATGGCAAAGATGATTGCCGGGTCAGGGAACATTGATTTCACAAAAATGTGTTCTTCCAGTACCCAGTATCAGGAAAACCAGTTGCAGGACTTGACCGCAATCAGCAACATCAAACAGACAACCCTTGTTTCCAAGGTGTCCCGCACAAACAATGTCGCAATCAAGGTTGAAGCAGCGTTTTCCAATGCGGACATCACAACCGGGTATTATATGCGTACACTTGGGTTATATGCGGTTGACCCGGACAAGGGGGAAATTCTCTATGCAGCGTGTATTGAAACCACAAATAACTGCTATATGCCCCCATATAACGGTGTTACCGTATCGGCAGCATATATTCAGGCGTATACCACAGTAGGCAACGCTGAAAGCGTGTCCTTAGAAGTCAATCCGGGGGCATATGCAACCATTGGTGACATTCAGGCGTTAGAAGCAGAGATTGCAGACCTGAAAGCCTTTGTTGGTTACACTGACGGGGATATTTATGGCGTGGAAGTAGATTTTGACAATAAGAAGTTCACCCGCCTTGCCGGGGCTGCAAACAGGACACCGGGGGAAGGGTTTGACAACATCCTTTGTTTCGGCGGGCGTAAACGCTGCAACTTGACAAATGATGGAAGGGTTGCAGCCTATTACGGTGAAGCAGGGTTTTCCACAACCGGGAAATTGACACAGGCGGTAGACCGCAACCCGGCAGGAGTGGCAACACCTGACACCAGTTTGCAGTTTGCAGCCGGGACTATTGTTCAGGTCATGGTTGAACAGCCGAAGTTCTATTACAAGGTTGTTCCCTTGAAGATTGAAAAAAGGCGTAAAGGTGGTATCACAAGGAAGGTCAGGTATTATGTATCTGACACGCCGAAGGCAGGATTCAAGCTGCATCCGGCTTTCATTGAGAATGGCAGGGAAAATGAAAAGATTTACCTTGCAGCCTTTGAGGGGTCACTGTATGACAGCAGTGCCGGGGCGTATATCTTGGATGATTCACAGGTTGCTGACTTTGCCAATGACATCCTTTGCAGCATTGCAAACGCAAAGCCAATGTCAGGCTTGACCCAAAATGCAACAAGGGCAAATGTCAGAAAACTTGCAGAAAAGCGTGGTTCAGGTTGGGAACAGTCCTATGCTGCAACTGCTTCTGCTTCACAGATGCTTATGCTGATTGAATATGCAAGTTTCAATATGCAGTCCTGCATTGGTGACGGTGCAACCCACAAGACGGATGACGGTAGTTCAAACATGGCTGAACCTACTGGCGTGACGGTGAACCTTGGCAACGCATCCGGGACAGCTTCAAATGCCAACGGTATTCAGTTTGTTACATACCGGGGTGAAGAAAACTTTTGGGGTAACATTTGGTGGTGGGTGGATGGTCTGAATGAAAATATGGATGCCACAACCCATGAAGGGACAATCTACATCGCAGACCACGCCTTTACTGATGACACTGGTTCAGGGGCATATGAGGATGCAGGAATCATTGCAGTGTTCGGAAACGGTTATGTGTCGGCTTTCTGTTATTCAGAAAAATATGATTGGCTGTTCATACCGGGTGAACTGCTTGGAAATACTGCCCTTCCTGTTGGTGATTATCATTGGAATGGAAACACAGGTTGGAGGGTCGCTATGTTGGGTGCTGGTTGGGATGATGGCTTGGGTGCCGGTGCTTTCTGTTGGAATCTGAATAATGCTTCTTCTGCTCGTTATCGGGATGTCGGCGGGCGGTTGGTGTATGTACCGAGTAAGAAAGCAGCGTAACCAGTAAACAACAACTTTTTAGGTAATCAGGATGCTATACAGATGACGATTTCAGCCAAAACAGAAAAGCAAAAAAAAACCAAGTCACTAAATTAGGTGCTAATTGGAATAATGGCTTGAATACCAGTGCTTTCTATTGGAATCTGAATAATGCTTCTTCTAATCGTAATCGGAATATCAGCAGGCAGTTAGTAAATGCACTAAAAACACCCGCCTGAAATATGGCGGGTGTTCCTATATCACAATGTACTGAAACCTGATTACCGTGCCACTTGGCAAAACATCAAAATTTATCTGACCGTATTAGTAGACCGTACCCAGTGCGGGTTGAAAGTTCGGTTTAGTGCATACAAAGAAGGAAAACTTGTGAAACGCTATGGCTATCTTTATATGAAAAAATATGTTCAATGGATAACCTTTACCTTGCATTTCAGAACGCCAAGAAGGGAAAAGGATGGTATGCAGAAGTAAAGCTGATAGAAAAAAGACCATATTACTACTTAGCAGCGTTACAATGGATGTTAAAAAACCATTTATACAAAACTTCTGAATATGCCATGTTTACCAAGAAAGACGGAAAGAAGGAACGGGAAATATATAAACTTCCATTCTTTCCTGACAGGATTGCACAGTGGGCGGTGTTGCAGGTCATTGAACCGCAGTTATTGGCGTACTTCACGGATGACACCTATTCAGCAATACCGAACAAAGGGATTCATGCAGCGTTCAAAAAGTTAAGGAAAGCAGTGGACACAGTGCCGGAAGAAATGACCTACTGCTTGAAAATAGACTGCAAGAAATTTTACCCTTCCATTGACCATGAAACGCTGAAACAGAAGTTCAGACGGAAATACAAAGACCCTGAACTGCTTGAACTGATAGATGAAATCATTGACAGTATCAGCACTTGTCCGGCAACAGAAGAAAATATTGCATTTTATGAATCCTATGGGAAGAAAGTCAACATTGTTGAAACGAATGGGAAAAAGTTCATTGAAGGTGTCGGCATCCCAATAGGGAACTATTTTTCACAGTATGACGGTAACTTCTTTTTGACAGGGTTTGACCACTGGATAAAAGAAGAAAAGCACATAAAACATTATTACCGTTACATGGATGACATTTGTATTTTTGCAAAGTCCAAAGAGGAATTGCACCGATTATTGCAGGAGATAAACGAGTATTTCAGGATAAATTTGAAATTAAGGGTGAAAGGCAACTATCAGATATTCCCTTCCTTTGTCCGGGGAATTGATTTTGTCGGTTACAGGGTTTTTCTGAATTATACATTGCTTAGAAAATCCACTTGCCGGGAATTTGAACGGAAGATGACCGCAATCAGGAAAAAGGTGGAAAGCGGGCATGAAATGAATTATTCAGAATGGTGTTCAATCAATTCATACAAAGGTTGGCTGAAACATTGTGATAGTTACCGATTAGCTGAAAAATACATCGTACCTATTCAGCCATATGCTGATAGATATTATAAAGACCATATCAAGAAGAAAGGCGGTAAAAAGAAGAATGAAACAGTATCAGAAAGTGAGAAGTGTTCAGCAGCCTGAACCAAAAGTTATTGATGACTTTTCGGTTTGGGTTGCGGAAAACATCACCCCGGTATCTGAACCGGGGACAGATGAACAGCCGGGTTTTGAAGGTTATGAATATGACCTGACCCAGTACACCAAGGATGAATACATTCAGTCGATTGACGAAAAGAACGCATCCTTAGAAGCCGAAATCACAAGTACCCAGTTGGCGTTGTGTGATGTGTATGAAATGTTAGGTTAAGGAAGGGGTGAAGAAGAATGGCAGAAGTATATGCAAACCTGATTATCAAAGGGAAAAAGACCATCAGTGAAGTTCCTGCAAAACTCATTGAGGAAGTCAAGGCGGTCTTGGCTGAAAAAGGTTTCCCGGAACTTGCGGAAGGTGATAACTGATGATTTATCAGCTTATCATAAAAATTCTATTCAGAAAGGATGTGAAGGAAATGGCAGTAATCTATGCAACGCTGATTGTAAAGGGTAAGAAGTCCTTTGCAGACGTGCCGGAAAGAATCAAGGAACAGGTCAGGGAAATCCTGACTGACCTTGATTGCCCTGAACTGGCAGAGTAGTCAGGGAAATGTTCACGCAACTGAAAAAACACGCTATATGACGGTTATATGAAGTCATGTGGCGTGTTTTTTCGTAACCAAACACAGTAGAAAGAAGGTAGACAGAATGAAACAGACAATTTGTGCAGCATTGGGTGCTGTCGGTTCAGCAGTGGCAGCTTTATTTGGCGGTTGGGATGCAGGGCTTGCAACCCTTGTGATTTTCATGGGGCTTGACTATGTTTCGGGCTTAGTCGTGGCTGGCGTGTTCCATAAAAGCACCAAGACCGACACGGGGACGCTTGAAAGCAGTACCGGGTGGAAAGGGTTGTGCAGAAAGGTCATGACCCTGATTTTTGTGTTGGTGGCATACCGCCTTGATTTGGTCATCGGCACAAACTACATCCGGGATGCAGTAATCATTGCGTTCATTGCCAATGAAACAATCTCCCTTGTGGAAAATGCGGGGCTTATGGGCTTGCCACTCCCGGCAGTAGTGACCAAGGCGATTGACATTTTGCAGAAAAAGGCTGAAAGAGAGGATAAGTAAATGGGTGTGAAAATCTGCATTGATGCGGGGCATTACGGGAAATACAACCGTAGCCCCGCAGTAAAGGACTATTATGAATCTGATATGGTTTGGAAACTGCACCTGTTGCAGAAGCAGTATTTGGAAGAATATGAAGGTGTGACGGTCATCACCACAAGACCAAATCAGGCAACGGACAAAGCACTGTATGACCGGGGGGCTTGTTCCAAGGGGTGTGACTTGTTCATTTCAGACCATTCAAACGCAGTCGGCAGCGGGGTCAATGATTCTGTTGACTATGTGGCAATCTATCACCTGACGGATGACAACACCACACAGGTTGATGACATTTCAAAGGTGATTGCCGGAAAACTTGCCCCTGTCATCGCTGATGTGATGGGGGCTTCACAGGGCGGGCGAATCGTCACAAGGAAATCAGGCAATGACCGCAACGGTGACGGTCAACTGAATGATAACTATTATGGTGTGCTGCATGGTGCAAGGATGGTGAACACACCGGGCATGATTCTTGAACACAGTTTCCACACCAACACCAAGATGACCCGGTGGTTATTGGATGACAGCAACCTTGCAAGACTGGCAAAGGCAGAAGTGGAAGTTTTGGCTGCACACTTTGGACTGAAAAAGAAAGGTGTCGCATCCGCTGAACCTGTTGCATCAGGATTTCAGGCAACCGCCCTGAAAGACATGGGTGAAGCTGACATCATTGCAAAGGTTGGTGCATTGTTCACTGCTGACCAAAGGAAGAACGGTGTTCTTGCATCGGTTTCCCTTGCACAGTTCATTTTGGAATCTGCCTATGGCAAGTCTGAACTGGCACAGAACGCCAACAACTGTTTTGGTATGAAGTGCAGCCTGTCCGGGAACACATGGGGCGGTTCAGCATGGGACGGTGCAAGCAAATATGCCAAGAATACACAGGAATATGTCAATGGTCAGTATGTGACTGTTACCGCAGAGTTCAGGAAGTATCAAGATGTGGAACAGTCCATTGCTGACCATTCTGCATATTTGCTTGGTGCTATGAAGGGCAGCAAGAAACGCTATGACAGTTTGAAGGGCTGCACTGATTACAAGAAAGCGGTGCAAATCATCAAAGACGGCGGTTATGCAACTGCACCTGATTATGTTGAAAAGGTTTGCAGCATCATTGAAAAGTGGAATCTGACAAAGTATGATGTGGATGCTTTTGTTTCCAATGGCACGGGAATCAATACGGATTTCCCTGCTTGCCCTTTTACCGTTCAGGTCATTGTGGATGACCTGAATTATAGGGAAAGTCCTGAAATGGGTAACAACATCAAGGGGCAGACCGGGAAAGGGGTGTTCACCATCGTTGAGGTCAGGAACGGTTGGGGAAAACTGAAAAGTGGTGTTGGTTGGATTTACCTTGAAAACACCGACTACTGTATAATTCAGGGGAACGCACCGACAACCGCAGCCTTTGAACCTTATCTTGTCACCGTGAAGGTTGCTGACCTGAACATCAGGAAGGATGCAACCATTGATGCACAGTCCGTTGGGTACACTGGAAAGGGAATTTTCACCATCGTGGAAGAAAAGACCGGGAAGGTGAACAAGGATGGAACTGTTGGTCTTTGGGGCAAGCTGAAATCAGGTGCAGGATATATCTGCCTTGCGTTTGATGCCTATACCGAAAAGGTGTAACGGTGTGTTTCTAATTTGTTACTAATTGACAGCGTTTTGCATCATCTGACACAATCTTGAATCCTGAACTTTTCCGCAAAATCAGGGGTTGCAAGGGGTTTGAAATTGGTCAAATTTATGGTATAATGTAGAAAAAAGGGAGGTGCAATTATGAAAGATAGCGTTTGGAACAGGGATATCCAGCACAGAGATATTCAGCATAAAAGTTTTATGATCGGCTCTTTTGGGTTCTGAGCATTGTCGGTTATTTTGTTGATTT
>ERZ777011.2946-NODE-2946-length-12048-cov-3.053865_pt1 | contig 12048 bp, 7 predicted proteins | sample MGYA00374964_ERZ777011 | MGnify/ENA primary metagenome ERZ777011 (study PRJEB29310, sample SAMD00008975) | mouse gut metagenome | study: EMG produced TPA metagenomics assembly of the Metagenome analysis of fecal microbiota from mouse which was promoted...
TGGTAATCATGTACTGAAAGATAAGGCCAAGCTGGAAAATTTTGAGCATTGTGGGGACTTGTATAAGGTTAAGACTTATAAAACTATGACCAGGCTGGAAAAAAACGGAATGTTTGCTTATGAGTCAGTGCCGGGTACAAGTGTGCTGCATTTTGCAGAAAACGCGCAGGAAACCCGTTTCCTGGTAGAAGGGGACGAGGACGCGCAGATTACCGTAGGTCTGAATGAGGATACGGAGTACGAGGTCTTTGTAAATGATAGAAGCATTGGCAAGATGAAAACCAACTTAAGCGGTAAGCTGAATATCAGCGTGGAGCTTGCGGAGGCTGGGGAAGTAAGCGTTCGGATTGCGAAATAATTGTTGGGTTTGTATCATCTGAAATAATGGGGCTGCTGCAAAAAAGGAAAAGAAATTTGCAGCAGCCTGATTATTTGCGCGAGGGTAAATTTTGTTATGGAAAAAGTTCTATATATGGGTATGCGGGGGGTATAAAAATATGGCAAAAGGAAAAAATACTACGGCATTTTTCTGTCAGAACTGTGGGTATGAATCCGGTAAATGGATGGGACAATGCCCGGGCTGCAGGCAGTGGAATACCTTTGTGGAGGAATCGGTGGTAACGAAGACAGCCGGAAATCGTATAAAAATGGCCCGGCATGTAGAAAATAAACCTGCAACGCTTTCAGAAATTTCCTTAGAGGAGGAAGATCGGATCAGCACCCATATGCAGGAGCTTGACAGAGTGCTTGGCGGCGGGCTTGTGAAAGGATCTCTTACTTTAGTGGGGGGAGATCCCGGCATAGGGAAATCCACCCTGCTTTTGCAGGTATGCCGAAACTTTGCTTTGGATAACCGGGAAGTACTGTATGTCTCCGGAGAGGAATCTTTAAAGCAGATTAAAATCCGCGCCAACCGAATAGGAGAGTTTAACGGCTGCTTAAAGCTTTTGTGCGAGACCGGACTTGAAGCCATCGGTAATATTATACGCAGCACAAAGCCCGATGTGGTGGTAATTGATTCCATTCAAACGATGTACCGTGAAGACATCTCTTCCGCCCCGGGAAGTATTTCCCAGGTCAGGGAAGCTACCGGCGTGTTTCTTCAACTGGCCAAGGGACTTAATATTTCTATTTTTATTGTGGGACATGTGACCAAGGAAGGAACCGTGGCAGGGCCAAGAGTGTTGGAACATATGGTTGATACGGTGCTGTATTTTGAGGGCGACGGGCATGCCTCTTACCGGATTTTGCGCGGGGTAAAGAATCGTTTTGGCTCCACCAATGAAATAGGCGTTTTTGAGATGAGAGCCTGCGGGCTTAAGGAGGTGCTAAATCCTTCGGAATTCATGCTAAGCGGAAAACCGGAAGGGGCAAGCGGTTCCATTGTGGTTTGCTCTATGGAAGGGACGCGTCCTATGCTCATAGAAATCCAGGCGCTTGTCTGTCATTCTAACTTTGGCATTCCAAGGCGTCAGACCATTGGGACGGATTTTAACAGGGTAAACCTTTTGATTGCGGTTTTGGAAAAGCGGCTGGGTATTTCCCTGGGGAATTGTGACGCTTATGTGAATATTGCAGGTGGAATTAAGATCCAGGAGCCGGCTGTGGATTTGGGAATTGCCATGGCAATTGTGTCCAGCTTTAAAAATATGGCCATAGACGATAAGATGATTGCCATAGGAGAAGTGGGCTTAAGCGGCGAGGTTCGGGCTGTGAGCATGGTTAATGCGAGAGTGCAGGAGGCCAAAAAGCTTGGTTTTACAACCTGTATCGTGCCTTATGTGTGCAGGGAAAGCCTTAAGGGGATTACAGGAATGAGGGTGGTTTATGTACAAAATGTGGGGGACGCCATCGCGTATTTATGACGAAAATATTACAAAATGGATTACAAAATTAACATTATCGATAAAATCTATTGTCCTAATAGACCATATTGTGGTAAAATACTATCGGACTTTGTCTAAATTACTCTTTCAAAAGAGAACCATGTGAAGCCAGAACTATATTTCTGCAAGCTTTTCTTGCGGTATGCGAGGGTATAAAGATGGATAAAAAGAAATGGATTAAGCATATTCCGTTGTTTATAATAGAGCTGCTTGTACTTGTGGTTGCAGTAGGCATTTTATATGTTACGCTCCGTGCCACGGATAGCAAAAACGGAGCGGAGAAGGATAACCTTAAGGAAGAAAATATTGCGGTCAATGAGGAAGTCAAAGAAAAAGTAGCTGAGACAGAACATACGGAGGGTGAGGAAAGCCAATATACCGGAATTTTTAATCTGGCCTTCTTCGGCGTAGACGCCAGGGACGGCAGCCTTGGAAAAGGAAACAGGAGCGATACGATTATGGTCTGCTCCATTAATATGGACTCCCATGAGATACGGCTTGTTTCCATTTACAGGGATACTTTTCTAAATTTAGGAAACGACACTTACAAGAAGTGCAACACAGCTTATGCCCAGGGAGGGCCGGAGCAGGCTATCGGCATGATCAACATGAATACGGATCTGTATGTGACGGATTATATAACCGTAGGATTTGAAGGGCTGAAAGCGGCGATTGACGCCTTAGGGGGCGTTGAAATGGAAATCACCGAGTCAGAGATTACCCATTTAAACAATTATCAAAGTACGATGGCGGAGGAGATGGGCATTGAATATACACCGGTAACCAGGCCGGGGATGCAGGTACTGAATGGCTTGCAGGCGACGGCTTATTGCAGGATTCGTTACGGCGGCGGGGATGATTTCAGACGCGCCGAGAGACAGCGCGACGTACTGGTGGCAATGATAGAAAAAAGTAAGAAAGCCTCTCTGGGAACTCTTACGGACGCCATGAATGCCGTACTGCCCAGTGTCAGAACTTCCCTTGACGTGGGCGACATTCTTCCGGTGCTCAGTATGGTAGGAGATTATAAAGTGACGCAAAGCGATGGATTTCCCTATAGCGATATGAGAAATGGCGGTATTATAGGGGCGGAGGGCTCATGCGTGGTTCCGATTTCTTTAGAAGATAATGTGAAAAGGTTACATGAGATGCTATATGGGGAAAAAGATTACGAGCCTTCTAAGGAAGTGAAGGAATATAGTAAGATCATAGAGGAAAAAACGAAGGACTATCTGATGTATTAAAAGTAACCGTTCAGAGGTGGGTTTTGTATTTGCTGTTAAGCCGTAAAAAATTAGTTTTAGTGAAGAGTTTTTGTTTTAAAAGTGATTGACAGACAGCCGTATAGTGGGTTATAATAATTTTCGTGGTCTTAGAGTAATTCAAATAGGGGCATAGTTCAAAGGTAGAACAGCGGTCTCCAAAACCGTCGATGTGGGTTCGATTCCTACTGCCCCTGCTAAGGCAATAAACAGGGCGCAATCTATAAATAGATTTGCGCTTTTGTCATTTTATGATTCTTTGATTTCATCACCAACCCCTTTCCTGCCTGTCGAAAACAGGTGACAGCGTTTAGATATTCCGATGCCTTTTCATCCACTACCGTTCTTTGGTAATGTGTGAAAGACAAAAAACCCTGAATCACTTCAGGGTTTTTTGCTTGTGTAAAAGGGGAATTTTTCCGGAATTGCTAATTAGCAAAGTTGACTTCCGTTAATCAACTTCGTTTTTTAGTATATTGCTTTATAAGGCGAAAATCTATAAGTATATTACTTTATATTAACAATATATTAGCAAATAAAGCCATATTCAGCAAATTTCGACAAATAATAACAGAATAATATATTTTTATCCAGGCGAACAGGAATATTTAGCTTTTGTTTTGCGTAACTTTTCAGCCCTCGGATTCATCGTTACCGTTTTGCTGTAATTATTCAGCCTTCGTCTTCATCGTTACCGTTTTGCTGTAATTATTCAGCCTTCGTCTTCATCGTTACACGTTTTGCTTCACTTGTCTGCGACGAAGGGTGACAGTGATTAAATTTTATGTTAGAATAAAAAATAACAGATATTTTGTGGTGATAAATCTTACAGGTTGTGACAACATGGAGGTTAAACAAATTGGAGAATGAGAATATCTACAGACAGGAAAAGGTAGATGAATATCGTCTGAAAATGGGAAAGATATTTCGTTATATTCCCTGGCTGGAAGAAAAGTCGGGGACGAAGCTGGTACATAATTATGAAGGGGAAAAAAGACTGACCCACTCTATTCAAATTCCGGTTTATGACAGCACGCTCCTTTCTTTTGTGAAGGAAATGCAGGGAACCGGCTTGATGGACCGCAATTATGTTTATGTTTATTCGCGCTGCGGCATTAAAACCGTGAAGGATGAGCTTAAAATAATTGAACAGGCGGAGTTTGAAAATATAGGAGATATCTTCGGGGTTATGGCGAAATATGTTTTAGGCGGCCTGACGAAGGGGCTCCTGTGGTCAACGGCTGTTGAAAACGGGGTTTTTCTAAATGGACTTAAGAAAATAAAAAAATTGCTGGATTTCTGGGACCGGTCCTGAAAAATGTGTTGTGTGTTTGACGGGAATTTTTTTCAAATAACTTTTTAACACATTTGCTTTTTGGTATTTACAATTTGTGGATATTAGCGGGAATGGGGATTTAGGATGAGCGAAAAATCGGTACGGAAGAAAAAATATATTGTAGAAACGGCGCGAAAGGTGTTTATGGAAAAAGGTTTTAAAACCGTTACCATGAAGGACATCGTGGAAGCATGTGAAATCAGCCGGGGAGGGCTTTATTTGTATTTTCAAAATACAGGCGAGCTGTTTGAGGAGGTACTTAAGTTAGAGCAGGAGGAAGCGGATGATGTGTTTGAGGAAAGCATCCCGGAGGGGGCATCGCCGTCCGATATTCTGGCTCTGTTTCTAAAGGAGCAGAAAAAGGAGCTTCTGAATATCAAGCCGTCTTTAAACATGGCCGTTTATGAGTATTTTTTTGGCTGTAATAAACCTTTAAAGGATAACCTTTTAAAGAAACAGTTTGATGAAGCGGTGTATGTGATTGAAAAACTGATTCAGGACGGAAATGAAAGCGGCGAGTTTTACTGCGAGGATCCAAGGGGAGCGGCAAGAAATATTATGTATGTGTTGGAGGGGCTGAAAATTGCCTCCCAGACCAGAGGAATCCAGGAGGCCGCGGTGGATCGGGAAATCCTGTATGTGATGCAGGGGTTGATAGGAGAAGATTATTAAATTGAGAGAAATGGAGGACGATTAATTTCACCATGGGAAATGTAAAACGTATCTATGTAGAAAAGAAAGCGCCTTTTGCAGTGAAGGCAAAGGAACTGAAAGAGTACGGGATGTGCGGGTGTTTATCCGCTATGATGTGGAGAATATTTCCGAGGAAACCTTTGAGCGCGCGGCTGACAGTGTGTTTTCGGAGCCTCCCGTAGACATTCTTTACAGGGAAACAATAGAGATTCCGGATGACGGGCAGGTATTTGGCGTAGAGTTTCTTCCGGGACAGTTTGACCAGCGTGCGGATTCGGCCGTTCAGTGTATCAAATTCCTGAAAGAGGACGAAGAGCCTGTTATAAAGACTGCGGTTACATATTTGATCACAGGCAATGTTTCCTCTGATGAAATGGAACGCATCAAAGCCTACTGCATTAATCCGGTGGACTCCAGGGAAACAGGCATGGATAAGCCTGAAACGCTTGTTACAGAGTATGAAGAACCGGAGGATGTTGCTGTGCTTGTCCATTTTCAGGATATGGAGGAGGATAAGCTCAGGGGGCTGTACGAGAGTCTGGAACTGGCAATGACCTTTAAGGATTTTGAGCATATTCAGAAGTATTTTAAAGGGGAGGAGCACAGAGACCCGACCATGACGGAAATCCGGGTTTTGGATACCTACTGGTCAGATCACTGCCGCCACACCACTTTTTCCACGGAGCTGAAAAACATTGAGTTTAAAGACGGATACTATAAAGTACCCCTTGAGACCACTTATCAAAGCTATTTGGATACCAGAAGCGAAATTTTTGCAGACAGGGACGACAAGTTTGTCTGTCTGATGGATTTGGCGCTGATGGCCATGCGCAAATTAAAAAAAGACGGAAAGCTGCAGGATATGGAGGAATCTGACGAGATTAACGCCTGCTCCGTGATTGTTCCCGTGGAGATGGATTACGGGGACGGGGTGGAGACGGAGCAGTGGCTGGTCTTTTTCAAAAACGAAACCCACAATCATCCAACCGAGATAGAGCCCTTCGGCGGGGCGGCTACCTGCCTCGGGGGAGCAATAAGAGACCCTCTGTCGGGAAGGGGCTATGTGTACCAGGCCATGCGCGTTACCGGCGCGGCGGATCCCACGGTGCCGGTTTCGGAAACCTTAAAGGGCAAGCTGTCCCAGAAAAAGCTGGTAAGGGGCGCGGCTTCAGGCTATTCCTCTTACGGAAATCAGATTGGCCTTGCAACCGGCTATGTGAAGGAGATTTACCACCCGGATTATGTGGCCAAGCGTATGGAAATCGGGGCGGTGATGGGCGCGGCTCCCAGAAAAAATGTCATCAGGGAAAATTCCGAGCCGGACGATGTGATTATTCTGCTTGGCGGAAGGACAGGACGGGATGGCTGCGGCGGCGCCACCGGCTCTTCCAAAGTACATACGGAGCGTTCCATTGAAAAGTGCGGAGCGGAGGTGCAAAAGGGAAATGCGCCTACGGAACGTAAGATACAGAGACTTTTCCGCAGAGGAGAAGTCAGCAGGCTGATAAAGAAGTGCAACGATTTTGGAGCGGGAGGGGTTTCCGTTGCAATCGGAGAGTTAGCGGACGGCCTTACCGTTGATTTGGACAGGGTTCCAAAAAAATATGCGGGACTGGACGGCACGGAGCTGGCAATTTCCGAATCCCAGGAGAGGATGGCGGTAGTGGTAAGCCCGAAGGATGTGGAGGCGTTCCTTGCTTTTGCGGCGGAGGAAAATCTGGAGGCCATTCCCGTTGCGGTAGTGACCAGGGAGCCCAGGCTAATACTGAAGTGGAGAGGAAAAGAGATTGTCAATATTTCCAGAGCTTTTCTTAATACCAATGGAGCTCATCAGGAAACCAATGTGATGGTGGATATTCCGGATCGCGAAAAGAATTATTTCAAACAGATTGCAGTTTCAGGGGTTCAGGAGCTGCTGGACGAGGGAGACATAAAGGGAGCATGGCTGAAAACCTTAAACGACTTAAATGTGTGTTCCCAAAAAGGTCTTGTGGAAATGTTTGATTCCTCCATTGGCTCGGGCAGTGTGCTTATGCCTTACGGGGGAAAATACCAGCTCACGGAAACTCAGACAATGGTGGCAAAACTCCCTGTGCTAAAGGGAAAGACGGATACGGTTACCATGATGAGCTTTGGTTTTGACCCCTATCTATCCTCCTGGAGCCCTTACCATGGCGCTGTCTATGCGGTGACGGAGTCCATGGCAAGAATTGTGGCCAGCGGCGGCGAATTTGATAAGATCCGTTTCACTTTCCAGGAGTATTTCAGGCGCATGAGCGGTGATCCGGAAAGATGGAGCCAGCCTTTTGCGGCGCTGCTTGGGGCCTATGACGCCCAGATTGGATACGGGCTTCCTTCTATCGGGGGCAAGGACAGTATGTCGGGAACCTTTAACGACATCGATGTTCCGCCTACGCTGGTATCCTTTGCGGTGGATGTGGCGAAGGGGAAGGAAATTATCACGCCGGAGCTTAAAGCGGCGGGAGACGAGCTGATTCAGTTCTGGTTTGATAAGGATGAATATGATATACCTGTTTATGAGCATGTGATGGAGACTTACCGTTTCATTACGAAGCTGATGAGAAAGGGCAGGGTGAAAGCTGCCTGCGCGCTGGATGCCAGAGGTCTTTTGGCCGGGGTCTCCAAGATGGCTTTCGGGAATAAGCTTGGAGTTTCCTTTGCGGAAGAATTAAAGACTGCGGATTTGTTTGAAAACTGTCTGGGCGATATTGTCCTTGAAATGGACGCCTTAGATGCGGCGGAGCTTCTGGACAACAAAGACGAAGGGACGGAAGATCTTAATTTCAGAAGGGTTGCAAAAATAAGGGAGGATGAGAGCTTTACCTTTGGGGATGTTACGGTTACCATGCAGGAGGCATTAGACGCATGGAAGGGCAGGCTTGAAAAAGTGTTCCCCACTAAGGCGGAAAAAGACGCTGATCAGATAGCCTCTCCAATTTTCAGGACAAATCAGGTTTATGTATGTAAAAATAAAGTGGCAAAGCCTGTTGTATTCATACCGGTGTTCCCGGGAACAAACTGTGAGTATGACAGCGCCCGGGCTTTTGAGCGGGCAGGGGCAGATGTGGTGACGAGAGTGTTTAAAAACCGGACGGCGGAAGATATCCGCGGGTCGGTGGAAGTTTTTGAAAAGGATATAAACGGGGCGCAGATAATTATGTTCCCGGGCGGATTTTCCGCAGGCGACGAGCCCGACGGCAGCGCCAAATTCTTTGCAACGGCGTTCCAAAATGAGCGGCTCAAAGAGGCCGTGATGAACCTGCTTCATCAAAGAGACGGATTGGCTCTGGGCATTTGCAACGGTTTCCAGGCGCTGATTAAGTTGGGATTGCTGCCCTGTGGGGAAATCATTGGGCAAACGGAGGATTCCCCTACCCTTACCTTTAACACCATCAACCGCCATATCTCAAAGATGGTTTATACGAAAGTGGTTTCCAACAAATCTCCATGGCTTAGGGGAGCCGAGCCGGGAGAGGTTTACGTGATTCCCGCTTCCCACGGCGAGGGAAGATTTGTAGCATCAAAGGAGTGGATAGAGAAACTTTTTGAAAACGGGCAGGTGGCTACCCAGTACGCGGATGTGGACGGAAATGTGTCTATGGACGAGGAGTGGAATATCAATGGATCTTATGCCGCTATTGAAGGCATTACTTCCCCTGACGGCAGATGCTTTGGCAAGATGGGCCATGCGGAGCGCCGGGGCGAGGGCGTGGCCGTGAACATTTACGGCGAGCAGGATATGCATATTTTTGAGTCCGGCGTGGCATATTTTAAATAAGGAACGGAAATTATTTTTTAAAGGGCCTTAAGGTGAAAGTAAAATTTCATATTAAGGCCCTTTTATGCACGGGCCCGCATAAGGAAATTTGCTGCCAAGGCAGCATGCGGGCCGCGCAGCGAGTAGGGAGAAAATCTTCCCTACTTGATTGCACAGGACCGCATAAAAAAGTTTGCTGCCGGAGCAGCTGATGGTGAGGTTTATGCGCTGCGGCCGTGCTGTGGGAATGAATGGTGATGGATAAGCATATATTTCCATAGTGGGGTGCTTGCCGTGGTTAGGAATAGATGGAGACAAATTGTAAAAAAATGGGGTGTGGCCGGGCTGATTTTGGCTTGTGGTATATGCGGCCTTATCAGTTTTATAAAAAATGGGGAGACGGATGGTGACAAGCCTTGGGGTATAAAGGAGTCAATTGCCGTCTTTTTCAATCACCAGATGGAACGCAGCTTTTTTCAAATCCCCAGGTATTGGGAGGAAAGTAAGGAAGAAAACGACTCCCTTTTCAAAGCAGAACAGCTTATGGCGAGACAGTTCCTTTTGTATGGTTATCTATATTTTGAAAGGGAGCCTTTAAAGGAGCGGGAGGATTCCCTGATAGCGGAGCAAATCAGTTACCAGGAGGGGACAGACGAGGATGTTAAGAATATAGAGGAAGAACACCTGGATTATGGCGATGATGCGCTGCATATTGAAAACAGCATGTTAGAGGAAATGGAGAGAGAAAACAGTATACATAAAGAAGAAGATAGTGTCGAGGAGACGGAACCGGAAACAGAGGAGCCGGCGTATGAGGAAGTGCAGGAATTTGAGACGGCCGCTTACCCGGCGTATACCTATGACTGGTCGGAAAAATGGGATTATGAGTCGATTGTCTCCAATTTTTATGCGGTGGACAATTCCACGAAGTTAAAGGAGGAATATGCAGATTTAAACAAGCTGCTTTATCAGGATTTGTCCGTCAATAAAGAAGCGGATGGTCCCCAGATTCTGATCTATCATACGCATTCCAGGGAGGGCTTTATTGATTCCGTGCCGGGGGACGCTTCCACAACTATTATAGGGGCGGGAGATAAGCTGGCAAGCCTTTTGCAGGACAAATATGGCTTTCAGGTGTTGCATCATAGGGAGGAATATGATGCGGAAAGAGACGATGCCTATAACAAGTCTTTACCTGCCATAACGCAGATTTTGGAGGAAAATCCTACCATCGAGGTGGTAATTGACCTGCACAGGGACGCCGTGGCAGGGGACAGGAAGCTGGTAATGGATTTACAGGGACGGCCTACCGCCCGGTTCATGTTTTTTAACGGACTTAGTTACGGCCGCAAAAGCGGCGATATAGCTTATCTGGAAAATCCTTATATACAGGATAATCTTGCATTTTCTTTTCAGGCACAGGTGGCGGCAAATGAATATTATCCGGGAATTGCAAGGAAGGTATATCTGAAAGCTTACCGGTTTAATATGCATTTAAAGCCGAAAAGTATGTTGATTGAGCTGGGCGCACAGAATAATACGGTGGAGGAAATTATGAATGCCTGCGACCCTTTAGCGCATATCCTTGCCATTGTCTTAGATGGCGGGATGTGATATGATAATGTGAAAAAGAGATGAAGACTTTCTGAGGCGTCAAAGGACGCCGCCTAAGAAAATCTAAATCATCTCTCAGGAAATCGCCTTAAGGCGATTCTTCTGAAATGGTTTATGTATCGTTCATGCCGCAGAGCGGCATGTCGGAAGTTTGAAAGAGAAGGCTTTAAGGAGGTACTTATGAGTATAGATCAAAGTAAAATCAGAAATTTCTGTATTGTGGCACATATAGATCATGGCAAGTCCACTTTAGCGGACCGTATTATTGAAAGAACAGGACTTTTGACCAGTCGTGAGATGCAGGATCAGGTTCTTGACAATATGGACTTGGAGCGGGAGAGGGGAATCACCATAAAGGCCCAGGCCGTTCGTACCATTTACAGGTCCAAAGACGGGGAGGAATATATTTTCAACCTGATTGACACGCCGGGCCACGTGGATTTTAATTATGAGGTCAGCAGAAGTCTGGCCGCCTGCGACGGCGCGGTTTTGGTGGTGGACGCCGCTCAGGGGATTGAGGCCCAGACTCTTGCCAACGTTTATCTGGCCCTTGACCATAATCTGGAAGTTTTTCCTGTCATCAATAAGATTGACTTACCCAGTGCGGAACCTGACAGGGTAAAAAATGAAATTGAGGATGTGATTGGGATTGAGGCAATGGACGCGCCGCTTATTTCGGCGAAAAACGGGATAGGCATTGACGATGTGTTAGAAGCCATTATAGAAAAGATTCCGGCCCCCACAGGCGACCCGGACAGTCCGCTGAAAGCCCTCATTTTTGATTCCCTTTATGATTCCTATAAGGGAGTGATTGTCTTTTGCCGTGTGATGGAGGGCAGAGTTTCTAAGGGGACAAGCATTCAAATGATGGCCACCGGCGCAAAGTGCGAGGTGGTGGAAGTGGGATACTTTGGCGCGGGACAGTTTATCCCCTGCGACGAGCTTACGGCGGGTATGGTGGGCTACATCACGGCTTCCATCAAGAATGTGAAAGATACGGCGGTGGGGGATACCATCACAGACGCGAAAAATCCCTGCGAGGAGCCACTTCCCGGTTATAAAAAAGTCAATTCCATGGTGTACTGCGGTATTTATCCGGCGGACGGCGCCAAGTACCCGGATTTGCGGGACGCCCTTGAGAAATTGCAGTTAAACGACGCCTCCCTGCGCTATGAGCCGGAAACATCCATTGCCCTTGGATTTGGGTTCAGATGTGGGTTTTTAGGTCTTTTGCATTTGGAAATTATTCAGGAGCGGTTAGAGAGAGAGTACAATCTGGATCTGGTGACCACTGCCCCGGGGGTTGTCTATAAGGTGCGCAAAACGGATGGAGAGGTGATAGAGCTCACCAATCCTTCCAATCTGCCGGACCCTTCCGTCATAGAGTATATGGAGGAGCCCGTGGTTTCGGCGGAAATCATGGTGACAACGGAATTTATCGGTCCTATTATGGAGCTTTGCCAGGAACGCCGCGGAAGG
>ERZ777011.2948-NODE-2948-length-12038-cov-3.399900_pt1 | contig 12038 bp, 10 predicted proteins | sample MGYA00374964_ERZ777011 | MGnify/ENA primary metagenome ERZ777011 (study PRJEB29310, sample SAMD00008975) | mouse gut metagenome | study: EMG produced TPA metagenomics assembly of the Metagenome analysis of fecal microbiota from mouse which was promoted...
AGCTAGTATTTCAAAGGTTCAGAAACGTGTATTTACATATCCGATGATAAAGCAGGAAGATATTGAAAATATATTATTCTTGCTGAGGAAAGCTGAAAGACCATTAATATTGGCTGGAAATGGTATACGAAGTGCTTGTGCAGTTGAAGAATTAAATCAGATATGTGAAATGTTAAGTATACCTATAGTAACAGCTAGAGGCGGTCTTGATATTATAGAATCAGGCTCTCGTTATTATATAGGAAGACCAGGAAGCTATGGAGATAGAGCATCTCATTTTGCTATTCAGGAGGCAGATTTTCTTCTTATTTTAGGATGCAGGCTGTCAATATCCACTATTGGATATTATCCGGAACGCTTTGGAAAAAATGCTGTAAAAATTATGGTTGATATTGATGAAAAAGAATTGGCTAAAGATGATGTCCCAATTGATTATAAAATTTTAGCAAATGTATCAGATTTTTTAAGTCAGCTAAAAAGCAAAATTGGCGCTGATAGGTTGACGCATGATGAGTGGATAAACCATTGTCTAAAAAACAAAGAGAAGTATCCGACTATTCAAAAAGAATATTGTAAAGAAATGCCACTAAATGAATATCATGTTACAGGTGTTTTATCAAAATTGACGGCTGAAAATGCAAATATAATTGTTGATACCGGAAGCGTCTGTAATATAGTATCACAGAGTTGGGTAATAAAGAAAGGGCAAAGATATTTGATATCAGGGGGACTTTCATGCATGGGCTTTTGGGCAACGGCAATGGGAGCTTATCAGCAAAATAGGGAGCTGATTGCAATAGCTGGTGATGGAAGCACACAAATGAATATACAGGAGTTTGCGACTATAAAATATAACCGTATTCCTTTAAAGCTGTTTGTGTATAACAATAATGGATATATGTTGATTCGCCATAACCAGCATAATTATATGAACGACAGATTTTTAGGGGTTAGTCCTGAAAGTGGAATTCAGACACCTGATTTTTGTAAAGTAGCGGAAGCATATGGGATTAAAGCCATACGGATAAACACTGTAGAAGAATTGGATGAGAAAATAAAGTATGTACTGAATTTACAAGAACCAGTAGTATGTGAAATAATTTGTCAGGAATTTTCACCAATTGTGCCTAGAATTGCATCAAGAGTAATGCCTGATGGGTCTTTAAAGGCAGCAGAATTTGAAGACTTGTTTCCATTTTTGAACTAAAGCTTGTGGTATGCGGAGGTGTAAAAATGAAAGTAGTGATACTGGCCGGGGGAAGAGGTTCACGGCTAAGCGAGGAGACACATTTAAAGCCTAAGCCAATGGTAGAGATTGGAAGTGAACCAATCCTTTGGCATATTATGAAGATATATTCCTATTATGGGTTTAATGATTTTGTCATTTGTTGCGGCTATAAAGGAGATATGATAAAAGAATATTTTACTGATTATTATATGCGTGCATCGGATATAACAATTGATCTTAGTAATAATTCTATAAAGATACATGAAAATGTATCTGAGCCATGGAAAGTTACGCTTGTAGATACCGGGCTTAACACTAATACCGCTGGCAGAATTATGAAAGCAAGAAGATATCTTGAGGACGAGCCTTTTATGCTCACATATGGGGATGGTGTTTCAGACGTAGATATTAGAGAGGTGCTTAAGTTTCATAAAAAGCATAATAGAACCGCGACAATTACGGCAGCCAAACCGGCGGGAAGATGGGGAATGATCCAGATTTCAAATAGTAGCGGAATTGTAGAGACATTTCAGGAAAAAAACAAAACGGATGAAGCATGGGTAAATTCCGGGTTTGCTGTTTTTGAACAAGCGATATTTGATTATTTGATAAATGAAGACGAGCAGCTTGAACGAGAACCATATAATAGATTGGTGGCTGCCAAACAGATAGATGCCTATAAGCACGCTGGGTTCTGGCATGCCATGGATACGGTAAATGATAGAGCTATTTTAGAAGAATATTGGAATACGGGTAATGCGCCGTGGAAACTTTGGAGGGATAAAATACAAAGAAATTAGTTTACATATTAATTTGAAGAGAAGTTAATGAGAGCGCTTATTTGTGATGACAGGTTCCTACCCTGCATCTTAAGCATGAAAAAGGAATAAATCTATAGCTGGTTTTGACTGGCTTATTATCTTATTACGGAGGTAAGGAATATGGTATTGAGAGCGAAAACAAAACTTTTATTTGAAGGCAGGGATTTAACCGAAAAACAAAAAAAGAACAGCGAACAAAATCTTGCAGAAATTGAGGCAGGATCCACAATATTAAAATCATATCCTAGAAGACTTGTATTTGAACTTACAAATGCCTGTAATTTAAGCTGTGTTATGTGTGGAAGAAATACAGCTGACTTTAAACCAACCATGTTTGATATGGAAATTTTTCGTAGCTTTGAGCCTATAATGGATGATGTAGAGGAAGTAACTCTCATGGGCTGGGGTGAACCAACAATCCACCCTAATTTTATTGAAATGTTGGAAATTATAAATAAACATAGTGCTAGAAAATATTTCTGTACCAACGGGATGAATCTTAAAAAGATCCAAAATGCTATTTTTGACTATAATGTAGATGTTTTTGGAGTCAGTTTAGACGGGGCCACAGATGAAACAAATAGTCGTATCCGCCGAGGCTCCAAAATTATTCAGATTGTGGAAGATTTAAAAGAGATCGTACGGATCAAGAAAGAACGAAATTTGAAATATCCGTGGATAAACTTTGTGTTTTGCGCGATGCGCTCCAACATAAAAGAGCTTCCTGCATTGGTAAGACTTGCAGCAGAGATTGGAATTGAGGAAGTCAAGGTTGTATACTTGACTGTTTTCGGTGAGGATTTAATGAAAGAATCATTGTGGGGACATGCATGTTTAGTAAAAGAAATCTTCGAGGAAGCAGTTAAAGTCGGGAATGAGTTAGGGGTTTTATTGAAATTACCTCATTATATAGGAGAGGACGAAGCGGGAGACCGATTTCATAAGGATTGCTTTGTAGTATGGAGAGATTTTTTTCTGGGCTCAGACGGATATGTACGTCCATGCATGTCTACTCCGGTAAAGTTCTCTCAATATGATCCAAGTAAAAATTTTATGGAAATTTGGAATAGTGGCGAATACCAAAAATATAGACAGTTGGTAAATGATCAGATGAATATGGATAGTCCGTGTAAACGATGCTATCAATCTTCACATTGCAATTGGAACAGAAAAGAATCTTTCATTCAAGTGGGAGAAAACTTTTCACCGGAATGGGACAAAAATAATACCAAGTAAGATAATAATCCGTATAACAGAAATCATTTGTATCCGGTTATAAAATTGGATGTTATTCCGGTACGCTGCCTACATGATACTTATTCGGAAACACAATAAGTAAGTGGAACGGAAGGCGCATAAAAAAATTAACCAAATCTATTGCAGTAGCTGAAAAACCATACCCGGCTGCTTGCTAGCCTGTGCAAGCATGCAGAGTTTCGCCTTTTGCAAAATATTATAATTGGGGTAGGCCACCAGTATCTTACCCGTATCCGTATCCCGGATTAATGACTCTGCGGCCTGGGTATTTTCTGCTACATTGTTATTGATATTTATACTAAACTGTCTGCTTGCGTTCATAGCAAGCAGATCGTTTTATATATTCTCCATTGGCAGTTCCATATAAACATAGTTATCATTGTAACAAAGCCAGTACCCCCTGCTTACTCTGATTCGCCTGCGCCAGCAGAGTCTGTCCCGCCTGCGCAATAATATTGCTGTTAGAATATTTTACCATCTCCGCCGCCATGTCCGTATCCCTAATGGAAGACTCTGCCGAGGTAGTGTTTTCAACAATATTGTCCAGATTCCGTATGGTATGTTCCAGACGGTTTTGTATTGCGCCTAAATTGGCGCGTGTCTCGGATATATCGGAAATGGCACTTTTAACAAACACATTTAAAGCGTCAAACTCGTGCAGGCAGGGGGAGTGTTCAACCCGTGCCTCCTCGCTGCCGCCTGTAGCATTAACTTTAATATTAGTAGTAAGCCTGTCTTTCACATTTTCATCTGTAATTGCACTATAAGAAAAACTATGAAAAAGAGTTAAATCATAAGCGGCTAAAAGATGACAATGCCCTTGGGTCCCCCATGGACGAATGGTATTGTCATCCACATAATCAAGCTTGGCAAAGGTTGTATTGCTGCTGGCCAAAGGAGCCCAGAAGACATGATCTCCCGGAACTGTTGTTGGATCCACGGGACCGTCTGTAACAAAACAAGTGGGTGTGTGATCGCTTGTCTGATAGCAGATCCCTTTGGCAAGGGCACTGGCAATCAAATCATTGCTGGAAAGATTGCCTATGGAAATAGACAGATATTGACCGGATTCCGCGCCTACCTGTAACCGTTTATCCTGAAAAGTGCCGTCCAGGAGATTTTGGTCGTTAAAGGTAGTGGTAGAGTGTATACGATCAATTTCGTTCATTAGCTCTCTGACTTCTAAAGTAATATAGTACCGATCCTGTGAAGTTAATGTTCCTGTGGAGCCTTTGACAGCCAGCTCATTCATACGTTGCAGTATATCGTGGACCTCCACCAAAGCGCCGTCCGCCGTTTGGATGCAGGAAATGCCGTCTGCCGAATTGGCCGAGGCCTGAGTAAGTCCTCTCACCTGGCGGCGCATTTTTTCTGAGATCGCCAGGCCCGCCGCATCGTCTGCGGAGCGGTTGATTTTGTACCCTGATGATAATTTTTCCGTGGATTTTGACTGACTCTTGTTGGTTAAATTAAACATACGGTTCGCATTAAGCGCGGCCATATTATGGACGATAACCATAGCTTAGTTCCCCCTGCACAGATTAAATAGAAATTCATAATAAATTATATATCGGTTTATTTTTTCATTTCTTAATTCTAAGATGAAATATTTTTCCCAAAACTTTTGGCCCGATAGCCAGTGCGAAACATTAAGGCAATTAAAGTAAATTATACCGGAATGCCCGGAAAGGTTCCCATTCTTAAGCTTGCGGCTCAATTCGCGTGCTGTCGGTAAGAATGGGGGATTAATATGTGTGATTGATTTATCGGTGAAAGGAGAATATAATGTAAATAAAGGTGGAAGACGCGGCATAAGGGCCGAAGGAGGATAGGCAGGGGGTATATGGATGAAACAGATTGTAATTTTTGGCGCTAAAAGTATTGCACTGGGCGCATGCCTGGCCATAAAAGAGATATGTCCGGAGCATGAGGTCTGTGGCTTTATGGTGAGCAGCTTGGAGGGAAATGTAAGCACCCTTTGCGGATTGCCGGTGTCGGAGGTTGACCGTTTTACGGATAAAAGCGTGCTTATTTTAATTGCTACGCCGGAGGATATTCAGGGCAGCATTGAGAAAATGCTTAAGGACAAGGGCTTTCAAAATATCGTATGTCTTGACTCGCAAAAAGAGTCCATGCTGATGAGCCGGTATTTTAAAAAGATAGGGAGATTTCCGGCGCTGAGGGAAGAGATTGCAGAAGTCTATATGGCCAAATTTCACAGGGATAAGCCGTTAAAAAGGGATTACAGGATTCCGGACTGGGTACATCCCATTCAGGTGGGCGCGGCGCTTGCAGATGAGAGGATTGCGGAAATTGCCGACGATTTGGGCGATAATATATCTGTTAAGAATGTAAACTATTCTGAACTGACGGCTCTTTACTGGATCTGGAAAAACAGGCTGCAGGGGGAGGCGGGCGCGCCATATGTAGGTTTATTTCATTATCGGAGGTTTTTAGATCTGACGGATGATGATTTGCGGTACATAAAGGAAGAAAATGTGGATGTGGTGCTGCCTTATCCAATGGTTCATGAGCCGGATATACGGGAACATCACAGCAGATATGTTGCCGAGTCGGACTGGACGGCTATGCTGCAGGCGCTAAAAGAGTTAGAGCCTAAGTATGCGCTTTGGTTTGAGGAGATTTTGAGACAGCCTTATTTGTATAATTATAATATCCTTGTGGCAAAACGGGATATTCTAAGGGACTATTGCAAATGGCTGTTTCCCATATTGGAGCGGACGGAAGAACTGAGTACGCCCAAAGGCTCCGAAAGAGCGGACAGGTATATCGGGTATTTTGGGGAAAATCTGCTGACCTTATACTTTATGTGTCATGCCGAAGAATGGAATATAAAACATGTTGGGAGAAAAATGCTCATATAAGAGCGTTTATGTAAAGTATTTATATAGCGTATTACGAAAGAAAATGCCATTTGAGGTTTATAGAAGTTAAATAATGAGAGGATTAAGCCGTGACAGGCTGTCAGATACCAAAACCTTACACTTAGATAAATGAAGGAGACAGATAAAATGAATGAAGAGTTAAAACAGGAATTAGAGGCGCTGCAAATTTTGAATCACTTTCTGGACAAGCTGATTCCTAATATGGAGACGTTGTGCAAGGAATTAAAGGGGGCATCGAAACCGGATACATTGTCATTCCAAAAGCAATGCATGGATGCATTTAACTGGACGATTGAAATATACAACAGAATTCCCCATATGTCAGACTTGTGCGGAAAAGAGCTTGACAAGGACGAGACCAATCAGGTGATCATCTCTCTTGGGGAGGCTTTAAAAGCAGGCGACGGCGCGGCGATAGCAGAAAGGATAGAAAATGGCGCGCTGGTGATACTGCATCAGTTAAAAGAAATGACGCAGGCGGTGGAAGTATAATTTTGCTTTGCGCTGTGAGGCAGCCACATAAAATGAAACTCCCCGCAGCAGAGCTGCGGGGAATTAAACCCGGAGAGATTAAATAATAGCGGGTATACAAAAAAGTCATATAAAAGGGATATACAAAAAGGAGGGTTATGATGCTGTATATAGGCGTTGACTTGGGAACCAGCGCAGTGAAGCTGCTGCTTATGGACGGAGAGGGGAAGATACAAAAGATTGTATCCAAAGAATATCCCATCTTTTTCCCCAATCCCGGCTGGTCCGAGCAAAGGCCGGAGGATTGGTTTGCTCAGACGATGGAAGGGATAAAGGAGCTGGTGAAAGAGGCTGATAAGAGCCAGATTGCGGGAATCAGCTTTGGCGGTCAGATGCATGGCCTTGTCATCCTGGATGAAAAGGATGAGGTGATCCGCCCGGCAATTTTGTGGAATGACGGAAGGACTTTTGAGGAATGCGATTATCTGAACAATGTGATTGGAAAGGAAAAGCTTTCCGAGTACACGGCGAATATTTCCTTTACGGGATTTACGGCGCCTAAGATTTTATGGGTAAAAAATAAGGAGCCGGAAAATTTTGCAAGAATCTGCAGGATTATGCTGCCAAAGGACTACATTGCTTATAAGCTGACGGGGGTTCACTGCACGGATTTTTCCGATGCTTCGGGTATGCTGCTTCTTGATGTGAAGAATCGGAAATGGTCTGCGCAGATGTGCGATATTTGCGGTATCAGGGAGGAAATGCTTCCTAAACTTTTTGAGAGCTATGAGTGCGTGGGTACGTTGAAGGAAGAAATTGCAAAGGAACTGGGCCTATCGGAAAATGTGAAAGTGGCGGCAGGGGCGGGGGACAATGCGGCGGCGGCAGTGGGAACCGGTACGGTCGGGGAGGGCATGTGCAACATTTCCCTTGGCACCAGCGGAACCATTTTTATATCCTCTGAGAAATTTGGCGTGGATAAATATAACGCGCTTCACGCTTTCGCCCATGCGGACGGGCATTATCATCTGATGGGCTGTATGCTGAGCGCGGCGTCCTGCAATAAATGGTGGATGGAAGATATCGTTGGGACTGTGGAATATGGAAAGGAGCAGGAGGAAATTACAGGTTTAGGGGAAAACCATGTGTATTTTCTGCCTTATCTGATGGGCGAGCGCTCCCCCCATAACAATCCCAATGCAAGAGGTGTCTTCATCGGCATGACCATGGACACTACGAGGGCGGATATGACGCAGGCAGTGTTAGAGGGTGTGGCCTTTGCCCTGCGGGATTCTCTGGAGGTTGCAAGGTCTCTTGGGATTTGTCCGGAGCGGACGAAGATTTGCGGCGGCGGCGCTAAGAGCCCTCTCTGGAAAAAGATGATTGCCAATATTTTGAATTTGAAAGTGGATGTGATTGAGAGCGAGGAAGGGCCGGCGCTGGGGGGCGCTATGCTGGCGGCGGTGGCCTGCGGGGAGTATAAAAATGTGGAAGCAGCGGCGGCTAAAATTGTTAAGGTTGTGGGCACCGTAGAGCCGGAGCCGGAACTGGCGGCGAAATATGAGGCTAGGTATCGTCAGTTCAGGGAAATTTATCCTGTCTGTAAACCGCTGTTTGAAATTTTGAAGTAAACAAATATTAAAGGAGAATGGTGGCAGGAGATTTACGGTGTAAAAGATGGACAGTAAAACAGTTAATATACTTTTTAGAAAGCGCAGAAAATTGTAAAAGATATTTTACAAGGCTGCAAACGAAATTTCTAATGTTGTTTGCTATAGTTGTAAAGAGCATAAAGATTAGCATAGAAAACATAAAAATTATTTGCCAAAAAGGAGGAATTCAAAAAAATGAACAATTTACCCAAAATTAAAATTGGAATCGTTGCGGTAAGCCGTGACTGTTTCCCGGAGTCCCTGTCTGTTAACAGAAGAAAAGCGCTGGTGGAGGCTTACAGAGCAAAATATGATGCAACAGACATTTATGAGTGTCCCATCTGCATTGTGGAAAGCGAGATCCATATGGTGCAGGCCCTTGAGGACATTAAAAAGGAAGGCTGTAATGCGCTTTGTGTTTATCTTGGGAATTTTGGGCCTGAAATTTCCGAGACGCTTCTTGCAAAGCATTTTGACGGGCCGGCTATGTTTATCGCCGCTTCGGAGGAATCTCAAAATGATCTGGTAGGCGGACGGGGGGACGCTTACTGCGGCATGTTAAACGCAAGCTATAATTTAAAGCTGCGTAATGTAAGGGCATATATTCCGGAGTACCCTGTAGGAACGGCCGGGGAGTGCGCCGAGATGATTCATGAATTTGTTCCCATTGCAAGGGCCATCGTGGGATTAAAGAGTCTTAAGATTATCAGCTTTGGGCCAAGGCCCCTTAACTTCCTTGCATGTAATGCGCCGATTAAGCCTCTTTATGACCTGGGAGTGGAGATTGAGGAAAACTCCGAGCTTGACTTGTTTGAAGCTTTTAATAAACATGAGGGCGATGAGAGAATCCCTGCAAAGGTGAAGGAGATGGAGGAGGAGCTTGGCGCAGGAAATAAGAAGCCTGAGATTTTACATAAACTGGCTCAGTATGAATTAACCCTTCTTGACTGGGTGGAGGCTCATAAGGGGTATCGGGAGTATGTTGCCATTGCAGGAAAGTGCTGGCCCGCCTTTCAGACACAGTTTGGTTTTGTGCCCTGTTATGTAAACAGCCGTCTTACAGGTATGGGAATTCCGGTTTCCTGTGAAGTGGATATTTATGGGGCCTTAAGTGAGTTTATCGGGACGGCGGTGAGCGAGGATATTGTTACCTTGCTTGACATCAACAATACGGTGCCGGATGATATGTATGACGAAGCCATCAGGGGCAAGTTTGACTATACCCATAAAGACACCTTTATGGGATTCCACTGCGGAAATACCTGTTCCAAAAAGCTATCCGCCTGCAGTATGAAGAACCAGATGATTATGGCAAGATCCCTTCCTGTGGAGGTTACCAACGGAACATTGGAAGGAGATATTGTTCCCGGAGATATTACCTTCTATCGTTTACAGTCTACGGCTGACTGCAAGCTGCGGGCATATATTGCGCATGGCGAGGTTCTCCCGGTAGCTACCAAATCTTTTGGCGGTATTGGTGTATTTGCAATTCCGGAGATGGGAAGATTTTACCGTCATGTGTTGATTGAAGGAAATTATCCTCACCATGGTGCGGTAGCTTTCGGACATTATGGAAAGGCCTTGTTTGAAGTGTTTAAGTATATTGGCGTAGAGGCAAAGGAGATTGGATTTAACAGACCTAAGGGAATGCTTTATGAGTCAGAGAATCCTTTTGCAATGTAAGAAATAGAAAGAACCATGGGCTCAAAATAAGGCGGATGCGGCAGACGCATCCGCTTTACTTACAATAAGCAGACTCGCGGAGCGTGGCAGCGTTTGTTTAACATAAGGGGGCTGTTGCAAAACTTTGCAGTTGTACAATATATGCCAAACTTCTAGCGTATGGCTGCTATATATTGCATGAATCTGTAGTTTTGCGACATCTCCCGTTGTTTGGAATAAGCAGGCTTGCGAAGGATGAGGGCATTTGCTGTGCACAGGTTTGTGCAGAGGAAATATACTGCTAAAGCGGCGTATGAGCCGGAGGACGGGCAGGGAAAAAAGCTTTCTTGTCCGATTGGTAAAAAGTACTTTTACGCGAAAGAGATTTTTACTATTTTTGTGAAAAATTGTACTATTCTTTTTGAAAGATTGTGATTATACTCTAATTTGTCTTTTAAGGAATCGGCGCGTTTGGATGATAAATGGAAAGATGCGCTATACCAGAGAGGCATATAGTAAAGCTAAACTTTTAAGGAGGATAGGAATATGGCGAGAAATTCAACAAGAGATATGACGGAAGGCTCTCCCATGAAGTTAATATTGGAGTTTTCCATACCGCTTTTACTTGGTTTTCTATGCCAACAGTTTTACAGTGTGGTTGACACGGTGATTGTAGGGCAGTTTTTGGGCGTCAGGGCATTAGCCGGAGTTGGCGCTACCGGTTCCGTCAATTTTATGGTGATTGGTTTTTGCACCGGTGTGTGCAGCGGCTTTGCTATTCCGGTGGCCCAAAAGTTTGGCGCAAAGGACTATCACGGCATGAGAGAGTTTGTGGCAAACGGCGCATGTCTTGCGGGGGTAATTGCGCTTATTATGACGGTTTTGGTGACTTTGCTTTGCAGGAATATTCTTACATGGATGCAAACACCGGAGGATATCTTTGAGAATGCTTATTCCTATATTCTGATTATTTTTTGGGGCATTCCGGCAACTTTTTTGTACAATATTTTGTCCGGTATTATTCGTTCTATGGGGGATTCCAAAACGCCGCTGGCATTTCTTCTGCTTTCTTCCGGGCTGAATATTGGACTAGATGTTTTGTGTATTGTTGTGTTTAAGATGGGCGTAGCGGGGGCAGCGGTGGCGACGGTGGCGTCACAGCTGATCTCAGGCTTACTGTGCCTTTACTATATGATAAAAAAATTTGAGATTCTTCATATTACAAAGGAGGAATGGAGGATCAATCACGGCCATATGAAGATTCTTTTCAGTATGGGAGTGCCCATGGGGCTGCAGTATTCAATCACGGCTATTGGATCCGTTATTTTGCAGACATCCGTAAATACGCTGGGTTCGCTGGCAGTTGCAACGGTGACGGCCGGCGGCAAGGTAAGTATGTTTTTCAGCTGTCCTTTTGAGGCGATGGGATCTACGATGGCCACTTACGGCGGTCAGAATGTGGGAGCTAAAAAGCTGGAACGCCTTGACCGCGGCTTAAAGGACTGTATCTTGCTTGGAGCATGTTATTCCCTGATAGCCCTGGTGGTGATGTATTTCTTTGGGGCGGATTTGGCAGGGCTATTTGTAAATGCTGGGGAAAAAGAAATTCTGGCAAATGCAAGAAAGCTTTTGATTATTAACAGTGCTTTTTTCATTCCTCTGGCATTGGTAAACATTGTCCGTTTTATGATACAGGGAATGGGATTTAGCACTTTTGCCATACTGGCAGGCGTATTTGAGATGGTGGCAAGAACCTTAACCGGATTGGTGCTCGTTCCGAGGCTGGGCTTTTCGGGGGCGTGTTTTGCGGGGCCGTTGGCCTGGGTATTTGCAGATGCCTTTTTGATTCCGGCTTATATTCATGTACGGCGCAAGCTGCAAAGAACAATGGAATTGGAATGTAAGAGCATGGATAACGCCTTGCAGCCGGCTTCAAAGTCCGTAAGAGCGCACGCTATGTGAATATCCAGCTTGAGCATTCGGTGCAAGTGTGAAGAAGAGATGAAGATTTTCTAAGGCGTCAAAGGACGCCGCCTAAGAA
>ERZ777011.2949-NODE-2949-length-12037-cov-7.789017_pt1 | contig 12037 bp, 13 predicted proteins | sample MGYA00374964_ERZ777011 | MGnify/ENA primary metagenome ERZ777011 (study PRJEB29310, sample SAMD00008975) | mouse gut metagenome | study: EMG produced TPA metagenomics assembly of the Metagenome analysis of fecal microbiota from mouse which was promoted...
GCGACCTCCTGGTCCCAAACCAGGCGCTCTAGCCAAGCTGAGCCACACCCCGGCAAATTTTTTAGACTCAGAAGATTCCCTGATTTCCAGCGTCCCTAACCGTGACGCAATGATTATTATATAATACCATTTTCTGTATGTCAAGAAATTTCTCAAAATTTTTGTATACTTGTTTTCACCAATCCAGATAACGTATCTCAACTTCCACTTTTCCCGCCTCATCGATATCCATTACGGCATAGGACGGCTTTCTTCCCTCCTGCCTCGGATAAGAAAGGCTCCCCGGATTGACCGCAAGAACACCGCTTTCTTCGTCTACCAGCGGGCGGTGGGTATGACCGTAAAACACCATATGAAATCCTCTTGCTTTCGCTTCCCGCTTTAAAAATTCATTGTTCATGGAAATATAGTAATTATGCCCGTGGGTTACAAGCGCTTTATAAGGGCCGATCTGTACCTCCACATCATCCTTCAGCGCCGAAAAAAAATCGTTGTTGCCTGCCGCCATGACAAAAGGGCAGCCGAACGTTTCCTGTACCACCGCCTCAAACTCATGCTCCTGTCCCTCCACATCCCCGCAGTGGATAATCAAAGACACATGTCCCGCTTCCTCAAGAGCCCTGTAAAAATTCCTTCCTTGTCTGTGCGTATCGCTCACGATCAAAACTCTCATCTTTATTCCTCCGAAAGGCGCACTGCGCGCACCCTCTCTATCTCTCTTCCAGCTCCATCAGCTTTTGCCGCATCAGGCGCAGCGCCTTTCCTCTGTGGCTTATTGCATTCTTTTCCTCTCCGTCTAACTCAGCGCAGGAACGGCCATACTCCGGCAGATACAAAATGGGATCGTAACCAAAACCGTTTTCTCCCCGCTCCTCATAGCCGATCCGTCCTTCCATCACTGCCTGCGCCGTAAGAATCTCCCCATTCGGGCAGACCGCCGCGATCACACAGGCAAATCTGGCGGTTCGTTTTTCATCCGGAACGCCTGCAAGCCTCCTCACCAAATCCGCGTTTTTCTCCCGGTAGGACGTCTCATGTCCCAGATAGCGGGCGGAATAAACCCCCGGCTCCCCATTCAATGCATCGATCACCAGCCCGGAATCGTCCGCTATCACAACGGCATCCCTAAACTCTTCGCTCTCCGCAGCTTTTTCAGCCACCGCCCTAGCCTTTATAAGGGCATTCTCCTCAAATGTCGTGCCGTTCTCCTCCGGCTCCACCGCCAGCCCGGCCTCCTTCATAGTTATCACCGTGACATCCATATCCCGCAGAATCTCTCTGATCTCTTTTACTTTATCCTGATTTCCCGTAGCTGCTACTATCTTCATGACAGATCCCGCTCTCCTTTTTCCCGTTCTTTATTCCAGTTCTGCATATGCGCTCAGTATTCCTGCGCATATCCCCTGAGCGATACGCTCCTGATAACTCTCCTGCAAAAGCAGCTTCCCCTCCGTCCCGTGGCTCAAATAACCGGGACAGACAATCACTGCCGGTATCGAAAGTTCCTGCAGGAGTTCGTCCTGCACCTCCACAAGCCCTAACGCTTTCCCTTCTATAGCGGTAACTAACTCCCGCTCCATCCTATCCGCAAAATCTCCGTTGGTAAACCACGGGCGGAAATACTGGCTGCTGTAACAAACGTAGCTGCCAAACTGTTCCTGATCCTCCGCTTTGTCAAAAGCAATCCCCACATACAGACCTGCTTTTGTCTGGCTGACTAACCGGAGCGTGCTCTCCTTCCCTCCGTCGTCGTATCTGCTCTCCGCACTGTAGACATGGATTCCTTCCGCCTCCAGAATCGCCTGACATTTTTCTTCTATCCGGTAAAGCGCCTCCTTCTCTCTGCCGCTTAAATCCTCAGAAGTCTCTGCGTCAAGAACAACTACCCTTGCATATCGCTCGGAAGGTTTATAGAGATTGACCTGCAGATAACCTTTATTTAAAATGCTTTCATATTCATAAAGTTCCGAAAGCTGCAGATATAAAGTGACCCCTTCGCTTTCCACCGTATAAGATGCGTTCTGCAGAGGTTCCACATACCCTGTTATCCGGCTGTTTTCGTAAAAAAATCCCGTGGTGCCCCGGATATTTATCACCAGCCGCCTGCTTAAATACTGATTTTCTATTGTAATGTTCTCCGGTCCAATGGCGTTTTCCACGGGAATCCTGATAGCAGTCCCCTCCTGCTCACTTTCCTGCAGAGAAAGCATATGCCCCGGCAGGCTCTCGAATTCTGACACCTCTGTCAGATCCGTAACGCTGCCTGTATCGGCAATGACCACACCTCTGTTTATCCCCAGATAAACGGTGATCCCCAGCATAACCGCCAGAAAACTGCCTCCCAAAAGAGCCGACCACTTCATCAGTTTCCTCATTCTGCCCTCTCCTCAGGTTTGCGTTTCTTCGGCGGCTTCGGCCCTATATACTGATAAAAGTATGTCTTCATCATACCGTTATATATTTTCCTGTTCTTATCCGCTTTACCCCCGATATCATGCTCCGTCTTCTCGTAGGCTGAAATCAGGTACATCGACCAGCTGTCCAAACTCCGGTAGCGATCTCCCAACGTCCGGTAAAGTTCCGGCAGGTTTTCTTTTTCCTCCATCCGTTCCCCGTAAGGCGGATTTGCGATCAGAAAGCCATACTTTTTAGGATGACTTAACGCTGACACCGGCCTTCTCTGAAAATGAATCAATTTATCCACCCCGGCCCGCTTCGCATTCTCGCGGGAGATCGCAACCATTGCATCATCGATATCATACCCCTGAATATCCACATCCACCGATAAATCCACAAGATCTTCGGCTTCTTCCAGCACTTCCTGCCACTCTTTTTCGGAAATCAGATGCTTCCAGTCCTCCGACAAAAAGTTTCTGGAAAGTCCCGGCGCCATGTTAGCCGCCATCATCGCCGCCTCAATGGGGAAGGTGCCGCTGCCGCAGAAAGGATCCACCAGAATCCTCGTCTTATTCCAAGGCGTCAGCATGATAAGCGCTGCTGCCAGATTCTCCGCAATCGGCGCTTTCGCCGTCAGTTTCCGGTATCCGCGCTTATGTAAGGAATCCCCGGTGGTATCAAGGCTCACCGTCACCATATCCTTCATCAAAAACACCCGCAGCGGAAATCTGGCTCCCTCTTCGGTAAACCAGCTCGTATGATATACGCCTTTCAGCCGTTCCACAATTGCCTTTTTCATGACAGACTGAATATCCGAGGGACTGAACAGTTTACTCTTGACGCTGGCGGCTTTCGCCACCCAAAATTTTCCGTCCTCCGGAATATAATCCTCGAAGGGCAGGTCTTTCGTCCCCTGAAACAATTCCTCATAAGTAGCTGCCGGAAAACTACCAATTTTAATGAGTATCCTCTCCGCCGTCCGCAGGCAGAGATTCGCCCGGCAGACCGCCTCCTCATCGCCCTCAAAGGAAACCCTGCCGTCCTCAACCTGTAATATCTCGTATCCCAGTTCAATAATTTCTTTTTTTAGTACCGCCTCAAGCCCAAAATGGCAGGGCGCGATCAATTCAAATTTTCTCATAAGCTTATATTAAAGTAGGATATATGCTCTGTCAATATAAAAAGAGGAAAGCTTCCGCTTTCCCCTTTCTTTTCTTCTTAGTAATTGTTGCAGTTGCTGCTGTTTTTGCTGTTCTCAGAAGAATTTTTGTTCTGATTCTGGTTCTGATTCTGATTCTTCTGGGATTCGTTCTGGGAATTCCCTGTTTTGTTTGTGTCGTTCTTAGACATATGCATACCTCCTGAATTTTTGTATTCCCCGCCCTCATCTTACACGGCGGAAAATATTTTTTTCTTACAGTCAGTAGTATGTCTCATATTCTCTTTATTATACATCCGAATTCAAAAATTTTCCTGCGCCGAATACGGAGAAAAATCTATTCTGCCTTTTGTTCACAAATTTTGTTTGATCAACCGATAAACCATCGTCACTACGACAATGATCATGATGAACGGGAACAGCGCCTGCAGAACTGTAAAAGCAAAAAACAACACGAATATCATAACCAGCACCGACATAATCAGATGCACCCAGTGCGGTCTCTCCCGATACCACTGGCCAAAGGTTTTACCGTTGCCCCCTATGGGAACTTCACCATTGCTGTCACTGCCGTAAGTTTCCGTCCCCTCGGCAAACTTATTCGCTTCAATGATCGTCTTCGCCAAAAGCCGCGGATCTCCCAAAGCCGCCAGTATTTCTTCCTCACTTTTCCCCTGCCTGAGCTGTATCTCAATATATTCCTCGTAATACCTGACATTATCCTCCACCGTCGTCGCCGGGACCTTTCCGGTGAGAGCTGTGCGCAGCACACTGATAAACTCATATCTGTTCATGAAATCTGTTCCGTTCCTCTTCTCTGCTTCACTTTCCTGTGCCGTCTATATTGTTGAAGTTTACCACATATTACCTCCCTTTTCCATAAAAGAAATATAAAAATTGCATAAATTCCTTTACAAAAGCGGAGCAAAGAAATTCAGTACCTTACCTAACAGCCGATGATACCACGGAATGTCTTTGTAGTATTCCATCGTCACCTCCTGACAATCTTTCAGCGTTTCCTGAAAATCCGCTTCAACCTCGGCAACTACCGGATTCCGGTACATATAAGTCGCGCACTCAAAATGATGGTACAGACTCCGGAAATCAAAGTTGATGGAGCCCACCACCGCTTTATTGTCGTCCGATATGACCATCTTCGCATGTACAAAACCCGGCGTGTATTCATAAACCTTTACGCCCGCCCGCAGCAGTACAGGATAGTAGGTTCTTGTCACATCATAGATCACTCTCTTATCCGGAATATGAGGCACGATCAGAATCACCTCCGTGCCTCGCTCCGCCGCATACTTGAAGGCGCGCATTATCGCATTATCGTTGATAAAGTAAGGCGTCATAATATGAATATAGCGGTTTGCACGGTTCATCACATCCAGATAGACGTTTTCCGCCAGCGAATGTCCGGAATTCGGCCCATCACCGTAGGGCATCACATATCCCTCCGCCTGAATCCCCCGTTCTTCTTTTTCGGCCGGATACGCTTCGCTTTGCCTCTCTGTCTCCTTTGGAAGATATTTCAGATACTCTCCGGGAATAAAGTTTTTGCCGCTCTCTGGCCCGATACTGTACCAGAGCTGCAGAAACATCATCGTATAACTGCGCACCGCATCGCCTTCCACTTTGACTGCGGTGTCCTTCCAATGTCCGTAAGGATGCGTGATATTCGCGTACTCATCCGCCAGATTAAGGCCGCCGTTGTATGCTTTCTTCCCGTCGATCACAAGAATCTTCCTGTGGTCACGGTTATTCTGATAAGTGGAGAAAAAAGGCACCGCAGGCAGGAAGACCCGCACATCGATCCCGGCCTCCTTTAGTTTCCTATCGTATCCCTTAGGCAGGCCATTTATTCCGCAGGTTCCGTCGTACATCAACTTCACTTCCACTCCCTGCGCCACTTTCTTCTTAAGCACCCTCAGAATGCTCTCCCAAACAGCTCCCTCATAGATGATGAAGTATTCCATCAGAATAAAATGTTCCGCCTTCTCAAGCTCCGGCAGCAGATCCGCAAACTTCTCTTCCCCGCTGGAAAAATAAGTTACTTTTGTGTTTTCATAAGTCGGAAAACCTCCCACATTCTCCACATAGCGGGAGATCGCCGACATAGAACATGTCTTTTCGTTTAATCTTTTCCGTATTTCCCTCTTCTGCTCCAGATAGGGCTTTCCCTCCTCTATTCTGTGATTGACCGTCTTTTTGAAAGCGCGGGTGATAAAATCACCCTCCACATACAGATACAGAAGGCCTCCAAGCAAGGGAAACAGACATAAGGGAATCGCCCACGTCAACTTAAACGCCGGATCAATATCCCTGTTTACCGTATAGATCAGCAAAACCGCACTGAGCAAAGTTAACAAGACCGAAATGACCGGCATGTAGCTGCCAAGCCAATAAAACGTAGCAAACAAAAAATAAGCCTGCGCCGCCACCAACACTATGGTAATGACCAGACGACTGAACAATACTCTCTTTAATTTCCCGAGCAGCTTTGCCATGCTTTTCCTCCGTAATTTCAAGAAAAGCCTTATAAACTATGCAGCTTACAAGGCTTTCGTGTACGTGACAGGATTCGAACCCACGACCTTCTGGTCCGTAGCCAGACGCTCTATCCAGCTGAGCTACACGTACATACAGTATAAATCTGTCATTGATTCGTACTTATCCATTTTACATATCATTCCGGTTCTTGTCAAGTATTAAAAATCAAGATTTTTTCTTCCGGAACACAATGAACTTACTGAATATATAATTCATGATCGTGACAAGTACCGCCGAAACAAACGTGGCTATCCAGTCGTTTACATGGAAAACGGTAGGCAGAAGCCACATGACGAACATATCCAAAAACAGTGTGATGACGCGGGAGCCCGCAAAATCAATACCCTCCCTCAGCATGTTGGGATTTTTACTTTTAAAGACGAACCTGCGGTTCGTAAAATAGCCGAACACCACGCCCGCGATCCAGCGTATGAGCACCGCAACCTGCATCATAAACGCATTATCCACATTCATTACAAGCTTGCAAAGCCCGTACGCTGCCCAGCTGACTATAGTAGTCAATACTCCCACAATCAGATAGTTAATGATTTCCTCAAATTTTTTGTACAACGCTAACAATTTTTTCATCCGTATGCCTCGCTCCCGCTTTTACATCTGTGCCGCCGCCAACGCCGCCACTGCGCCGTCCGCCGCCGCGGTAGTAAGCTGTCTCACCGTTTTCTTTCGGCAGTCTCCCGCCGCAAAAATTCCGCCCACATTAGTGCGGCAGTCCTCGCCTGCCACAATATAGCCTTTCTCGTCCCGTTCCACCAGCCCTGCAAAGATTTCCGTCTCCGGCACCTGCCCGATAGCCACAAACAGACCGTTTACTTCCAGTCTGATCTCTTCACCGCTTATTTTGTCATGCAATATTACCGCCTGCAATGCTGTTTCACCTTCTAACTCCTGCACGGTTTTATTCAGCAAAAACTCCACATTCTCTTTATCCCGCAGTTCACTAACCAGCTTTTCCTCGCCGCGGAACTCATCTCTCCTGTGAATCAAATATACCTTTTCGCAGTAATTGGAAAGAAAAGCAGCATCCTCCAAGGCCGTGTTTCCGCCGCCTGCCACTGCAACTCTCTTTCCCCTGAAAAACATACCGTCGCAGGTAGCGCAGTAGGAAACGCCTCTTCCCGTATACTCTTCCTCTTTCTCAATTCCCAACATGCGGTTCTTTGCCCCGGTGGCAAGAATCAGCGCCTTCGTCTGATAGCTTCCTTCCGCAGTCTCCACCGTCTTGTCCGGCCGGATGGCCGTCACTTTTTCACAGCGATACTCCATGCCAAGCTTCTCCGCCTGCCGAAACAGTCCGGAGGCAAACTCATAACCGGAAATCTCCTCAATCCCCGGATAATTTTCCACTTTCGGCGTATTGATGATCTGCCCGCCGTAATTGCCTTGTTCCAGTACCAGAACGCTTTTTCCCGACCGCAAGGCATAAATTGCCGCTGTCAGCCCGGCCGTCCCCGCACCGATAATGATCACATCCTTCATACTCTCAAACTCCTATTTCAAAAGTGCTAACAGATCCGATTTCGGTTTCGCTCCCACCGATACGGTCACAGGTTCCCCATTTTTGAAAATAATGATGGTCGGAATGGACATCACATTATATTTTCCGGCAATATCCGGCTGCTCATCCACGTTTACTTTGCAGACTTTCACATCCTTCACTTCCTCTGCAATCTCCTCAATGATCGGGCCCACCATCTGGCATGGGCCGCACCATGAAGCCCAGAAATCCACCATTGCAGTTCCTTCATATTCCAATATTTCTTTTCTGAAATTGTCTGTCGTTAAATGTAATGCTGCCATACTCTTTCCTCCTGTTTTTCTCCCGCCAACCATTTTACCAGATAGTAAATAAAAGTTAAAGGGAATCTTCCTCTGATATTATACCCATACGGCGTATATAAATTCTGCGCATAAACTCATTGTAAAATCTCTAATAACTCCCCCGGCCTGCTGATCAGATACGCCGGTTTCAACTTCTCAAGTTCCTCCCTGTCACGGAACCCCCAATCCACGGAGATACAAGGCAGCCCAGCGTTGTCAGCCGTCATCTTGTCCACCTCCGAATCTCCCACATAGATAGCCAGCTCCTTTTCGCTGCCCAGTTCCCTGATTGCCTGATAGACCGTATCCGGCGCCGGTTTTTTTCGGATTCCCGCGCTCTCATTTTCTCCGATGGCCACTTTCACATACTTTTCAAACCATTCTCTGTTCAAGGTCTTCACCGCCTCGTCTCTCTTGTTGGAAACAATGGCAAGCCGATATCCCCTCGCACTAAGTTCCCGCAGCGTATATTCTATCCCTTCGTAAGGTTTTGTCTTGATCTGACAATGCTCCTGATAATAAGACGCAAATTCCGGCAAAAGTTTTTCAATCACCGCCTTGTCCGTTCCCTCCGGCAGACATAATGTCAGCGTCTGTTTCAGCCCGTTCCCCACGATCCTCCGCACTTCCCCGACCGTCTTAACCGGATAGTCGTTTCTTCTTAAAATCTCATTCACCGCATTAGCCAGATCCTCCAGCGTATCCATCAACGTCCCGTCCAGATCAAATATGACCGTGTTATACTTTCCGTTCAAAGCATCATCCTCCCGCTCTTATTTTGTTATATTTCCTGTCAGGGACCGGTATCAGCATTCTGCCTTTGTCTTCCCGCCACCTGCCTCCAGATTTTTGAAAATCCGTATCAACATATAAACCGCACAGATCGCCAGCATAAGCTCCGCCACAAAAGCCGCATAGGCGATCCCGTAAACGCCGAACAGCCTGTTCAGTACGATCAACGCCGGAATCTCAAACACGATCTTCCGAAGCACCGCAAACACCAACGACTTTTTCCCCATACCTATGGCCTGAAACACGCCCACAGCCAGAAAATCTATGGCGAGGAACGTCATCGCAAGAGAATCTGCCCGCAGAAATCCTCCGCCGTAACTCACAATCTCTTCTTTTTTAATGAACAGACTCACCAGCCATTCTGACCTGAAATAGCAAAAGACGCTGGATACCACCATGATCGGAACCATAACCTTGACGATAAAAAATACCGTTTCTTTCATTCTCTTATAGTTCTTCGCGGAATAGGAATATCCCACAAGGGGCATTACTCCCTGACTGGAACCCATAGATACCTGCATGGGTACCATATAAATTTTCTGAACAATACCGATAGCCGCCACCGCATCCGGCCCATAGTCCGCCGCAAAATTGTTTAAGATCGTCATGCCCGTCACATTTAAAAGGTTTTGAATCGAAGCAGGGATCCCCACGCCGCACACTCCTGTGATGATCTCCCTCTGCAGCCGGAAATCTTTCGGTCTGATACTGACATAAGTGCTCTTTCGCTTCACATACAGAAGAACAAAGAAGTACAGACAGGCCACGCAGTTGGATACAAAAGTTGCACACCCTGCCCCTGCGGCTCCCATATCAAGACCCCAAGGCATGATAAATATGGGATCCAAAATCATATTTAAAATGCAGCCGCTCATCGTTCCGACACTGGCATGCAGCGCCGCTCCCTCGGAACGCACCATATAAGCCATCACCACGTTCAAGATGGACGGTGCCGCCCCAAGCAGCACAGTCCATCTCATATAGTCCGCCGTAGCCGTAATCGTTGTACTTTCCGCCCCAAGCAAATACAAAAGCGGTCTGAAAAAAGCAGTGCACAGAAGCGACATTGCAATGCTGCACAAAAGCGCGCAGTAAAACCCAAAGGCAGCGCTCTTCCTTACTTTATCAAAATCTTTCTCCCCTAAGGCCCGGCTCATCATGCTGGAACTTCCCACGCCGAACAGATTGTTGACCGCATTAAAAGCAAGCAGCACCGGCGCCGCTAACGTCACCGCCGAACTTTCCACCGGATTGTTGAGGCGTCCCACAAAATAGGTATCGGCCATAGAGTAAATGACCATCACCAGCGAACTTAAAATCGTCGGGATCATCAGCCGTCTCGCCGCCTGCGGCACAGGCATCTGTTCAAATAAAACGCTTTTCTCCGTATCCATATTCTTTTGACCTCCATGTGCGTTTCATCCTCTCCCCCCGACCGGAATCACCCGTGCTCTTCTTTTCCTCTGAATATTAAAAGCTTAACCCAAGCGCCTGCAGCAGTAATAACAGCAGAATAATAGGCGCAATCACTTTCACCATCACAATATAGAGCGTTTTTCTCTGAAACTTGTTTCCGCCTATCGTAATCTCGTCGATCACTGTCTTCGGCTTCACAACCCACCCGATCAGGATACAGGTCAACAGTGCCACAAGAGGCATAAACAGGTTGTTGCTCATATAATCCATCACATCCAGAATCTGTGCCACTGCGCCGTTCGGCAGAGTCATTTCAAAGTAAAGTACATTGTAGCCAAGGCATACAATAACGCCTGCTATGATTGCGTATATAGTCACATATATTGTACTTTTCTTTCTTGACAATTGAAATTTATCCACCACACTGGAAACAATGGCTTCCATAACCGAAACAGAGGAAGTCACAGCTGCAAAGGTCACCATCAGGAAAAACAGGAAACCGATCACATTGCCGATTCCGCCCATAGCTTCAAACACTTTCGGCAAAGATACGAACATCAGACCCGGGCCTGCGGACATTCCCTCCATTCCCATAAAAGTATACACCGCCGGAATGATCATAAGTCCTGCCAGCAGCGCCACCAGCGTATCGAAAAACTCTATCTGGTTAATGGACTTCATCAAATTCGTCTCTTTCTTTGCGTAGGAACCGTAGGCAACCATGATACCCATGGCTACACTGATGGAATAAAACAGCTGTCCCATAGCATCCATCAAAACCACAAAAAAGTCATGGACAGTCATCCCTGTAAAATCAGGAACCAAATACACCGAAAGCCCCTGCATCCCGGTTCTCGTCACACCGGCCACATCCGTGTGGCTCAGCGTCAGTGAAAACACAGAAATTCCCGCAATTAAAACCAGAAGAATCGGCATCAGAATCCGGCTGTATTTTTCAATCCCTTTGTCCACGCCGCTGTATACGACGAAAGCAGTTAAGAGCAGGTAAACAATCAACCAGATGATGGGCTGCCACGTTCCTGTGATATAGCCGGTAAAATAGCCGTCTTTCGCCGCATCCACACCATGTCCCGTCATAAACACCGTCAGATACTTTAACACCCATCCCCCGATCGAACAGTAGTAGGGCAGAATGATCACCGGCACCAGACAGGCGAGCACGCCGATGCCCCCCCACTTCGGATGAATCTTCTTGTAGGCCGTCAGAGGGCTCTGCCCCGTCTTTCTGCCGATCGCGATCTCCGTCGTCAGAAGCGTAAAGCCAAAAGTAAGAGCCAAAATAATATAACACAGAATAAAGACTCCTCCGCCTCCCTTCGCCGCCAGATACGGGAACCTCCAGATATTTCCGAGCCCCACTGCGCTCCCTGCGGCCGCTAACACAAAACCGATCGATCCGGTAAATTTTCCTCTTTTCACGTTATTTTCCATATGTTCTATCCCCCTATGTAAAAATTTATTCTTCCAAATATTACTATACAATAATACAGCTTACCATGATGTTCCCCGGCAGGCAAGCCTTCCGGCAAAAAAATTCCCAAAACGAATAAATAAAGATAACAGCATAGTCCATTTCGTAAAAAAGCAAAAACAGCGGCATCACTCACGATACCGCCGCTTCGACTTTAGCACTCAAGACAAACTAAAAATCCGAAACCGTCCCCGATTGGAACCGGGTCCAGATTATCATTATCCGATGCTGGTGGCCGGACTTGAACCGGCACGGTGTTGCCACCGAGGGATTTTAAGTCCCTTGCGTCTGCCTATTCCGCCACACCAGCATAACAAAAGACTGCTATTTCTATAAAAAATGGGACCTATAGGGCTCGAACCTATGACCCTCTGCTTGTAAGGCAGATG
>ERZ777011.2951-NODE-2951-length-12035-cov-12.449416_pt1 | contig 12035 bp, 7 predicted proteins | sample MGYA00374964_ERZ777011 | MGnify/ENA primary metagenome ERZ777011 (study PRJEB29310, sample SAMD00008975) | mouse gut metagenome | study: EMG produced TPA metagenomics assembly of the Metagenome analysis of fecal microbiota from mouse which was promoted...
AGCACGTCGGATTCTGGTTCCGCCTGTGAGGGTTCGAATCCTTCCAAGGCAACAAAGCAAAATCGCAATCAACTAAACAGCAGTTGGTTGCGATTTTCTTTTGTAATATCCACACAACATTTGCACAAATTTCGTAGGGACGCTTGTGCAATGCGGTTCAAATAAGGGCGTATCACAGAATCGCGTAGCGATTCTCCTTCACGGCGATGGCTTATTTGAACCGCATTGTACTGGCCGTACGTCCCTACTCTTGGTATTTTGACACACCCTCATATTAGGCGGCTCTGCCGCTTCTGCCGAACAGACATGCACTGAAAATACGGATTGTGCCCAAATTGCGGTATCATAGTATATATGTCAGCATTACATGTGCGCCGATTTGCTTGCTGTGTACTCTCGGGTATACTGTCCAGCCTCCTCCGGCTCTAATCTCTAAGTCTTCATAACTTGTAGTTCGCCAATAAAAATCTGCACCGGCGGATAAATACAGTCTTTTCCACAATCTTAGTTTAAGAGTCGCGTCCAAATGATTGAATGTTGAGGTTGACTTGTCGCCTTGTATGTTGACAGGCTTCCCTTCAGGAGTAGTCGACCAATCATAATTTTGGTCATATCCTTTCCATGTGTAGACTTTATAGTACTGGTTTGCCAAACTTACAATCAGCCGGTTTTTGAACAAAGAGGCATTGATGCCGGCCTTTATGGAGAAACCGGAGCCCCAGTTATAGTTTCTGTGATAATCCCTGTAAAAATCAGTCAAGATTCCGGCAAGTATCAAGCCATTAGCATGTGCATATCCATCAAATACAAAATCACAGGATGGGGCATATTGAGCCATGACTCCGGCTCCGACAGATGCCGGGGCCCCAAGTTTGTATGGCACAACGCACGGGAATAAAAGATCTCGGTTAGGTTCGTGTCTTTTGATGGTGTCGGAATCAAAGAAATCAAAATGCTGGTACATGCCCACGGATGCCTTGATATTCTTATTATCCACAATCTCTTTTGACAGCAGACGGCCAACAATCTCCACTCGGCTAAGGAGCGGCTGTGTTTTCATTCCTTGAATTTCCATCAGAAAAGAAAAAAAGTCGTAGGGCACTAGTGTCTTTCTTGCAAACTTGTCACCATATTCGATATTAATCTCTGCTGCCACGCCGGCTCGTGTTCCCTCATCATTGTCCCATAGAGTGAGCATGCGACCGCCCAACGACAACTCAACGCTTATTGGAGGAATGCCAAATCTTCTTCCGGATGTTGAACGGTGTTTCCACGCGTCCCCGGTTATTATGCGGGTCAGTCCACGCATGGGATTGACCACAAATGCCGCGGCCTCTCTGCCGAATCGTTCGCCGCCGCTGCTACGGTCGTCCAATATAAGGTCTGATGTCCGGTATAGCACTTCTCCTATGGCGGCTCCCCCTACGGGAGTGGCTATAATGTCGTTTGTCGATGGATACTCACATTCCATAAACATTTCCCACATTGCACTGCCGCCAATTGCAAAAAGTTCTGATTGCCAGAAATTGAATCCATTTGATCGGCCCGCGTTGAAAAATATGCTTCCATTGTAAGGATGGTCAAACATATTGGTATGAAGATGGTCATCATCCCATTCAAAACCGTGCTTGAAATTCTCTTTAATGCTGTTCCATGAAATATAGGCATAGTGGCCGTCAAGAACATAACGGTCAAAAGCCCACAAGCCGATATTGAAGCCTGCTGTCTCGGTTGCAGCCCTCCAAAAGTGCTTCTTCCGGTGCAGCAATACGTCCGCGCTGTCAGGCAATATTGGGTTGGCTACAAGGTGACGGTACCCATATTCCGGAGTCCATTCATATCTTTGGTCGTCAGGCTCTGATAATGGCACAACAGTGTCTATATCTATCTGTGTTTTTTGAGCGCAGATAAATATAGGGAAAAATAATATTATTGAGATTATAGACGCTTTCATTGGAGTTTATATGTTGCTTGAATCGGCAAAGTTACTGCCAATAAAAATAAAAACTCTCAACATATGTTGAGGCCCGAGGATTTTAACACTGTTTGCCATCATTTTTTTTAATGCAGGCGATTCACCCTTTGGATTCCAGAATTACCTGTTCAAAAGAGTTTGGCACATTCCACCAATGGAAGATGCACAAAAAGTTTTTCATCTGTAAATCTTTATGATTAAAAATTTTGTTGTATTTTTGTCAAAATCAAAATATGACATATGGAAAAATTAAATAAGCGTCACGATATGATGATGAATACTGTTAGCCGATATATTAGTCGGCCAAATCTTGTTGTAAGGTATATATTGAGTTTCTTATTGGCGATCGGTGTCATGCCATTTGCGTTCGGGGCATCTCCTGAAACGCGCGATTATGCCGTTGTGGATGGCGATACGCTGAAAATGGACATATATCGCCCTGCTTGCAATGCCTCAACGTCGGCGCCTGCCGTAATTTTTGCATTCGGAGGAGGCTTTATGGGTGGCGAGCGCGATTGCAAGGATTTCATGCAATATTTTAATTTCCTCAATGATAATGGCATAGCCGTTATATCGATAGATTACAGGACCACCCTGTTAAAGCACTTTGATAAAAGCATAGCCGCTATGGATGCGCGCTTTGCCACGGCTTTGGTTTATGCTGTAAATGATGCAGTGTCAGATTTTTATCGGGCTACGACATATGTTTTGGAAAATGCCTCGGAATTAGGGGTGGACGCAGATAAAATATTTGCATCGGGTTCCAGCGCCGGCGCGATTACGGCCCTGCAAGCCGAGTATTGGCTGGCAAACGGATTTAATGCGGGCGTGGCGTTGCCCTCCGATTTCAACTATGCCGGGATTGTCGCTTTTGCCGGGGCTATTTATTGCGAGGATGAGCTTGCCTGGAATTCAAAGCCTTGTCCGATGATGCTGTTTCACGGCGATGCGGATAAAAACGTGCCGTACTCAATTCTGTCGGCCGGAGGCATGAGCCTGTGCGGTTCGGAATACATATCAAAGACATTGGCCGCGAGTGGAACGCCATGCGAGTTCTATTCTTTTGAAGGGAAAGACCATGTGATATCGATGTCGCCCATGAACGATAATCTTTATTCAATCGCGGGCTTTATTGTTCGTGTCTGTGAAGGCAAAGAAAACGCATCTGTAAATGCCGTCGAGTTCATTGCTGGCGCGCCAAAGGATTACAAGACGGAATTTACTATTGAAGACTATATTAAAGCCAACATGCAATGACGGTTTTTTAATAAAAAATTGACCCCGGTCTAAACCAAAAAGGTTAGGCCGGGGTTATTTTGTTGTACAACTATTTATCTTTGAGATAATGAATTCAAGTTTGCAACAAATATCCTTATCCCTCGCGGCACTCGCGTTCATGGCCTTTCCTTCGCAGGCGCAAGAACGCTTTGATGCCGATGATATGCCCTCGCGGTGGGCGTACACTACCGATTTCGACCAGACGGTGCCTACCGACGACGCCTGGTGGCGCTCTTTTGGCGACGCCATGCTCGACTCGCTGATAGCTATTGGCATCGACCGGAATTACGATATAGCCATGGCGGCACGTCGTATCGAAATCGCGCGCCAAGGTGTGCGCCGTGCGCAGGCCGCTTATTATCCGTCTGTTACGGCAAATGCCGGATGGACGCGCGCGAGGTCGTCGGGCGCGGTTGTCTCTCCGGAGATTGACGCTTCAACATCGTCTTACTTCGGCCTTGGCATAGATATGAATTGGGAAATAGACCTCTTTGGGAAAATCACCGCGAGGACGCGGCAAGAAAAGGCTTCTTTCAAGGCTTCGCGGGCCCAGTATGCCGCCATGGCGGTGAGCATCACCTCCAAGATTGCATCGGCCTATATGCGGCTGCGCACTTTGCAGGGCGAAAAAGCCGTTCTGCAAGAGCACATTTCATCGCAAAAACGTGTTGTGGAAATTACAGAGGCGCGTTTTGAGGCCGGAATATCTTCGATGCTCGATGTGGCGCAGGCCAAAACGACATATCTGTCGACAGAAGCCTCCATTACAACTCTTAATACCGACATTGCCACGGCAATAAATACGATAGGAGTTCTCACGGGCATGTTTCCCGAGCAGATACATGCCATGCTCGACACGCCGCGTGAGTTACCCGATTTTCATCAGATAGTGGCTGTCGGCGTGCCTATGGAGCTGCTTCGCCGCCGCCCCGACGTGGTGGAGGCGGAATATGCCCTTGCCGCCGATGCCGCCGCTCTGGGCATTGCTAAAAAAGACTTCTTGCCCACGCTTTCTATTGCCGGGTCTATTGGCACGCAGGCTCACGATGCCGGCGACCTGTTTTCCGACCGCTCGTTCACCTATTCAATAGCCCCGACTTTGTCGTGGACTGTTTTCGACGGCATGGCCCGGAAGGCGGCTGTGGTGTCGGCGCGCGAGCAGATGCAGGTCGGAATCGACAATTACAACCTTACATTGCTCACCGCCGTGCAGGAAGTTGACAATGCCATGTCGCAGTATGTGAACTCGCTGCATTATATCGACCTTATAGAGCAAGTTGTGGAGCAAGCGCAAAAATCGTTTGAGCTGTCGATTGATCTTTACAAAAAAGGCCTTTCGTCATTTATCAATGTCTCCGACGCGCAAATCGCACGGCTCCAATATGCCGACGAGCTTGTAAGCGCGCGTGGCGCGGCACTGTCGGCGCTTATAAACCTGTATCAGGCCCTCGGCGGCGGATGGAGTGTCGAAAAATAATTCGGAAAATAAATAATTATGCCATATGAAAGCAAGATATGTGTTAATCTCGGCCGGGGCAATTCTCGTGCTCGCAGGATGCAACGATAAGGATAAGGAAAAAAGCGCACAGGCAGGCGAGCCGGAACCGGTGGCGGTAGCCGAGGTTGTGGCAGATTCAGTCGTGATTCATAAAAAGTTCCCGGCCACGCTCAAAGCCTCCGATGTAGTGGACTTGATGGCGAGGGTCAACGGCGCATTGGTTAGCCAGAATTTCAGCGCCGGTGATAAGGTGAAAAAAGGTCAGGTCCTTTTCACGATAGAGGATGCCCGATATCGTGATGCGGTGGTGCAGGCCGAGTCGCAGCTCGAAACGGCCAAAAGCACATATGCATATGCTTCTAAAAACTATGCCGCACTCGAAAAGGCCCTCGAAAGCGATGCCGTGGCTCAGATTCAGGTACTCGATGCCAAGAGCGCTATGGAGCAAGCCCGTGCCTCGGTGGCCAATGCCACGGCTGCGTTGCAGTCGGCGCGCACCACTCTGGGCTACTGCACGGTCCGTGCTCCTTTCGACGGTGATATGTCGGTGGGAGAATACTCCGAAGGGGCATATATTGCCGGCGAGGGCGCGGCGCAGAAACTTGCTACAATCTACGACAACTCTGTGCTCAATGCCGAGTTTTATATCGACGATGCGTCGTATCTTCGCTCTTTCACCAATGAGAACGGCCGGTCGAAAATAAACTACGATTCGGTGCCGATGATGTTTGAAGAAAAATTGCCGCACAACTATTATGGAAGGCTCGTGTATATAGCGCCCGATGTCGACACATCCACCGGAACGCTGCATGTACGCGCCAAAGTAAAGAATCCTTACGGTGAACTGCGCGACGGCATGTACACCACCATCTCCCTCCCGATGAAACTCGACCCGAACGCCATTCTTGTCAAAGACGCCTCTATCTCTACCGACCAGCTCGGTAAATTCGTATATGTGGTCAACGACTCAAACCGTGTGGTGTACACGCCGATAAAGGTGGGAGCCATGGCCAACGACTCGATGCGTGTGGTGACAAGCGGATTGAACCGCGGCGACCGCTACGTTACGCGCGCGCTCCTGAAAGTGCGTCCCGGTATGGAAATAAAACCTGTTTTAACTGAATAGCCATGTTCTCACGCTTTTTTATCGACCGGCCTATATTCTCTCTTGTCATTGCCGTAATGATGGTGCTGGCCGGCCTTCTTACGGTAAAGACCCTGCCTGTGGCTCAGTTCCCCGACATCACGCCGCCAACGGTTATGGTCATGGCTTCATATCCAGGAGCGGATGCGCAGACGGTGGCTTCTACTGTCGGCGTGCCCATCGAGGAGCAGGTCAACGGCATAGAGGGTATGATGTATATGAGTTCCAATTCGAGTTCCGACGGTTCGTATAATCTTACCATAACTTTCGAAAACGGCACCGATCAGGACATGGCGGCCGTGAAGGTGCAGAACCGCATCGCGCTTGCCGACGCCCAGTTGCCAAACGCCGTGAAACAACAGGGCGTGTCGGTGTTCTCGTCGTCGAGCAATACCGTGTTGTTCCTGTCGATTGAAGGCGACTCGGCCTACAATTACGATGCGCTATATCTTACCAATTATGCCAATCTGAACCTCGTCGACGAGCTGAAACGTCTTGAAGGGGTGGGCGAGGTGAACGCGTTTGGCGGCGGTGATTACAGCATGCGCGTATGGCTCGACCCCGACAAAATGCGCGTGCGTCAGATCACGCCGGCAGAAGTGGCGGCCTCTATTCAGAGCCAGAACATGGAGGTGTCGGCAGGCGATGTCGGTGCTCCACCATTGCAAAGCAAGGAAGCCTTTCAGTTCACGCTCACTTCTCAGGGCCGGTTGCAGACCCCCGAGGAGTTTGCCGCAATCGTGCTCCGCACCGACCCCGACGGTTCGCTTTTGCGCCTTGGCGATGTGGCCCGTGTCGACCTCGGAAGCGAGTCGTATGGCAATGTGGCAAGGATAAACGGAAAGCAAGCCGCCCTGCTTGGCATAAACCAGCTTGCCGGGGCCAATGCGCTGAAAGTGGCCAAGGAGGTCACGGCCAAGATGGACGAGCTTTCAGAGTATTTCCCCGAAGGCGTCCACTATTCAGTGATTATGAACCAGACCGATTTCGTGAGCTCGTCAATCGACGAATTGCTTGTGACATTTGTCGAGACAACGCTCATCGTTATGGTAGTGATTCTTCTTTTCCTGCAAAACTGGCGAGCGGTGATAATACCGATGATTACAATCCCGGTGTCGCTGATAGCCACATTCGCCGTGATGAAGCTTATGGGCTTCACGCTCAATACGCTCACGTTGTTCGGCCTTGTGCTTGCGATAGCCATTGTTGTCGACGATGCGATAGTGGTGGTGGAAGACTGTTCGAGGCTTGTCGACCGGGGCGAGCTCACGCCGAGGCAGTCGGCCGAGAAGGCGATGGTCGAGCTGCAAGGACCGGTGGTGGGCGAGGTGCTCGTGCTGTTGTCGGTATTTATCCCCACGGCTTTTGTGAGCGGAATCACCGGCGAGCTCTACAAACAGTTCGCCTTGACAATCGCCGTGTCTACGGCCTTCTCCGGCCTTAGCGCCCTTACGCTCACTCCGTCGTTGTGCGCCCTGTTCCTGCGCCGGTCCAATCCTGCTAAGACGAATAATGTGGTATATCGCGTGTTCAACAAAGGCTACGGAGCCACATTGAATGTCTACCTTAAAGTGGTAGGCTCGTTCTTGCGCAGGCCGTGGGTTGCGATAGCCGTATATTTCATCATCACCGGCGCGGCCTTTTACGGTTTCTTGAAGATGCCGTCGTCGTATATCCCGCAAGAGGACATGGGCTACTTCCTTGGTTCGGTGCAGCTTCCCACCGGAGCTTCGCTCGAACGAACCGACAAGGTTATGAACGATGTGTCGGCCCGTATGCTCAAAATACCGGAAGTGAAAGATGTGCTCACCATTTCCGGAACATCGTTTATGACCGGCGGGGCCGGATCCAATCTCGGCGCTGTCATAGCCGTGCTCAAGCCATGGAAAGAACGCAAAGGCAAAGACGAGAGCGTGGACGCTGTGATTAAGCGTTTTGAGGCGGCATGTGCCGACATAGAAGAAGCGGTAATTTTCGGTCTTAACCCTCCGGCCATTCCAGGCATGGGCTTGACGTCAGGCTTGCAGATGCAGATTCTCGATATCAACAATAAAGGAGCGTCCGAGATGGCTTCCGCCATTACGGCAATTAAAGATGCCGCAGAAAAAGACCCTCGTCTTGCCTCCGTCACCTCCCTTTACGAAAGCGGGGTGCCGCAATACAGGCTCGACATCGACCGCGACAAGGTGAAAATGATGGGATTGCGCCTTGAAGATATAAACTCGACCCTGTCGGCATATATGGGCGGAAACTATGTTAACGATTTCACAGATTTCGGCCGTATGTATCAAGTAAATATCGCGGCAAATGCAGAAGCCCGTGCCAACGTTGACGATATTGGCGCGCTTACCGTTAAAAACGCCACCGGTGGAATGGTGCCATTCTCTTCATTTGTAAAAATAGTGCCTACGATGGGGCAGTCGACAGTAAGCCGGTATAATATGTATGAGACAGCCGCGATTACAGGCACGCCGGCCCATGGCGTAAGTTCCTCCGATGGCATTAAAGCCATGGAGGAAATCATCAGGAAAGCCGTAGGCGACCAATATTCATATGCCTGGACTGGCGAGGCCTACCAGGAGACACAAGGAGGCACCACGATAACATTCGTGTTGATATTCGCCGTAGTGGTCACCCTGCTTGTGCTCGCCGCCCAATACGAAAGCCTTACCGACCCCGTCGCCGTAATTATATCCATGCCCACGGCGATACTTGGCACTGTCGTCGGCTGCATATTCATGGGGCAAAGCATCGACATATACACCCAGATAGGCATAATCCTTCTGCTTGGACTGTCGGCTAAAAACGCCATCCTTATCGTGGAATATGCCATCGACTATCGAAAAGCCGGCATGGACGTGCGCAAGGCCGCTCTCTCAGCCGGAGAAGTGCGGTTCCGCCCGATCATGATGACAGCGCTCGCCTTCGTGTTCGGCGTCATGCCCATGCTATTCGCCACCGGAGCCGGAGCGGCAAGTCGTATATCGCTTGGCACAGCCGTAGTGTTTGGCATGTTTGTCAACGCCGTTGTCGGCACCCTCTTCGTGCCTAATTTCTGGGAACTCCTCCATCGCTTTGGCGAGAAACACCTCAACAACTTCTTCCATGGCGACCCCGGCAATGCCGTGACGCCGGCAAGCACGACAGACGACAAGACAGACTCAAACGGAGTATGATTCAGTATATAGGTTAAATAATGTTAATAAATTTGCGCATATGAATATTGATATGTAAATTTGTAGTCCTTTACATATCGGGGCTGACTGGCTTTGACAGCGTGTAGAAGCGGTATGTAAGCGTGCAGAGCGATGATGGCTATGCTCTTTAATCTCAGACATCAAAAATTTAAATGGCGAAAACAACTACGCTCTCGCTGCTTAATCGAAGTACAGTAGATTAGCTTTATCCCCGCAAAAGTTGCAGGGACGAGACATCACCCGGTTGTCCTTGTTCCGAGACGGACCGATACGGTGGTGCAGGTAAATCGGAAATAGGAAGAAAGAAGCCTCGGCGATCTTCCGAAATTTTAGAGGATAAGGCCATGGTTGGACGTCCCGACCTGCCATAGCTCGAAAACCAACCGGAGACTACGCACGTAGAAAGCATATTGATTCCACGTTTGGACGAGGGTTCAAACCCCTCCAGCTCCACTTTTAACCATCTGATTATCAGATGGTTATTTTTTTGTTAAGTCGACTCTAATATCTAAACTTATGGCACAATCCGATAATGCGGTGCATGGAATTGCGTAGCGATTCAAGAGTGTAGTGGGGTGTGGAGCGACAGCGGAACCCCGATATATCAGGAAAGCCAAACGACAACATCTAAATCCTCTTGCCATTCCGTTGTGAATGGTAGCAGTATCAGAAAAGATAATGATGTGCAACTACAAGAAGAATGGTGCGTCACTTGCTGACGCACGTTTCTTCCAACTGTTGCATCTGCAATCGGAAAGTGTTACGGCGGTGAAAGTCAATATAGGTAAAGGTGTTGAAAAATCGGGTGAACATAGGTCAGTCGTGAGGAACTATCGGCCGTCACCGGTCGAAGATCCTAACGGTGCCGCATAGAACCGGATTTTAGCCTTTGCCCATAGCCGTACAGCGGTCAATGGACATCAGGCGCAGCCCGTTGTCTTTTGACGGCTATACGGCGACAATCCCCACAGACGTAACTCTTTCCGATACCCTATATTACATTAAAATTTCCGTTCGATTCGTTGCTTATAAGTGGTTCAACAATCTCTGCTAAGCAATTGAAATCGTTGCATAATTTCAATTGAACATTCGATTCACCCCACCAGTCAGAATAATTCCGTTTATAATATCCCTCAACACTTCGTCTTGGAAATTCTCCAATCAAACTATCCAACAAGTTAGAGCATACTTTTACATGGTAATTTGTTGCTGCAAGGAAATCAGACCACGTATCAATTAGTTCGGATTCAGATTTGATGTCAATTATTTCGACATGATCAAATCTTCTGAAAGTTGATGAAAATGCACTTTGCATTGCTTTTATAGCTTCGACATCGGTCTTAGGTGCGCTATATCCAAATATAGTCAGAATACTTGCTTGTTTAATAATTTCAAGGAATCCATTCCAAGCATTACTTATATAGGGGTCTGAATTGTAATTCTTTTTCTTTACTGGAAACAACAACTTAGGCCGATGCATAGAGTAATTTCTGCATTTATAACAGCGAATGTTATTATATGCTTGAATAGCTCCGCATTGATCACATACACCTACGCCTATATTTCCATGAAGGAATACTAATTGAGGTAAGTCTTTGGTTATTTTACAAACTCGGTTATATGCCTGTATAAGTAAATCGTCCCAATTGAAACTAAAAATAAAGTCTTTAGACCTTAACGATAATATCAGATAATCATAAATTGTTGGTTGTTCTGGTAATTCAAATTGCGAAAAGTTTGTAACAATTTTGTTTTCTAAAGCAACCTTAATATCCTGACACTCAGGCCGACTATCTAATTCGGAATATATATCTTCTAAATTAGAACTATCTGTATCCAATTCAACATCTTTCAGCAACTCTGTGAGCCCCATCTCAGCTAAGAAATTATTCATAACAGAGCATTTCTTACCATTTTTATCTCCGTTGGGAATAGCAGCAATTGTCGCTCAAGCTCCTAATATGAATACATGAGGGCGATTTATAATAAAATCGTGTATTTCTTTTTCAGTGGGCATTTATATTTTTTCAAATAATTTGTGTAGATTGCTGTACGATTCTCCGTCCGTTCCGATTGATTGTGCGTTGCTTATTGCGGTTGAAAGACGGTTATCTGTAAGTAAGTCTGACACCCATTGCTCTTTAGAAAGGAACGATTGGTGCTTGCTGAAACATGGAATATGACGGCGCAGTACATTGATGACATCCTCCGATGTTGCGAAATAACGGTTTGTGTTCAGGTAATGGAGCAGAAACCAAAACTCAATCGACGGCATACTGTCGCACAATATAACTGACGGATTATTGGAGTATCTGCGTTGCATTTCCTCGAATTTCAGCTTTTCGGCTTGACGGGTACGGGTTACATCCGCATCAAACACGCATACTGCGATCCCGTCATCGGCAAGCACCCGCTCAATTTGCTTTTGCATTTCATCAAACGTCTGTTCTGTGAAATTGCGCGGCTTGCATGTGTATTTGTAACCGTTCAATCGCTTGAGGTGGGTAAAATAAAAACGTTCAGTTGCACCTTCGCCAATAATGGTGATGGTGGGATTCTTTATTTTGCGCTCTTTTATTTTTCGTGCCATAGCTCAACCATTAAAGAACATTAGGCAGTGCGCCAAATTGACCGTTCATGTATGCCCGGTGTATTGAGGACAATTTGTTAATGCCCTTGAAATCGACAAGAGAAAACAATGTGGTGTTTCCATCCTTGCCCTTTTCTGTAAACCACACGGAATCTTTTCCAAATATATCATCAATATCTTTCAATATCGGATCATAATGTGTTGAAACCAGCAGCTGCGATTGATTGTCGGGAGTATTGACAAATTTAGTCAATATATACTCCATCAGATTGGGGTGCATTGATGCCTCTATTTCATCAACACACATGAACGCCTGTCGTTTGAGTTGGGTAAATATCATTGATTCCAACTCA
>ERZ777011.2952-NODE-2952-length-12032-cov-3.576605_pt1 | contig 12032 bp, 10 predicted proteins | sample MGYA00374964_ERZ777011 | MGnify/ENA primary metagenome ERZ777011 (study PRJEB29310, sample SAMD00008975) | mouse gut metagenome | study: EMG produced TPA metagenomics assembly of the Metagenome analysis of fecal microbiota from mouse which was promoted...
GGCGATGCCCACCCGCTGGCGCTGCCCGCCGGACAGCTCCCGGGGATAGCGCCCCGCCAGCTCCGGCTCCAGCCCCACGGTTTCCAGCAGCTCCGCCGCCCTCTGACGGCGCTCCTCCCCCCGCCAGAGAGGGGGCTTGGAGAGAGAGGGCACGTAGGCGATGTTTTTCTCCACGGTCATGTGGGGGAACAGCCCCACGTTCTGGATGGTGTATCCGATGCTCCGGCGCAGTGCGGGGGGATCGCACCCGGCCACATCCCGGCCCTTGACCAGAACCCGGCCCGAATCGGCGGAGATCAGGCCGTTCACCAGCCGCAAGGCGGTGGTCTTCCCGCAGCCGGAGCGGCCGATCACCGTCAGGAAGGTCCCCCGCTCAACGGACAGGGAGAAATCCCGCAGCACCGGGTGGCCGTCAAAGGACTTGCACACCCGGTCAAATTGAATCACAGGCTCCGCCATGGCCTATCCCTTCAGAACGCCCTTTTCCACCAGGAAATTCCGGGCCGCCTCTCTCTCGTCCGCCCCTTCCACCTCCACCAGGTAGTTGAGCCGGGCCATCTCCCCGTCGGACAGCAGGCCGTCCAGCTTCAGCAGCGCCGCCTCCAGGCCGGGGTGCTTCTCCAGCGCGTCCTGACGGACCACGGTGGAGCAGAAGTAGTTGACCTGCAAGTGAAGGTCGTCCTCCAGCGCCACCAGCTTGGCGGACTCGCTGCCCAGCTGGGCGTCGGTGGTGAAGGCGTTGGTGACGTCGATGTCCCCGTTTTGAAGGGCCTGATATTTCAGGCCGATGTCAATATCTCTGACATCCTTGAACTCCAGGCCGTAGGTACTGGCCAGCAGATTGAACCCGTCCGCCCGTTCGAGATAATCCGGGTTGCCGCCGAAGGTCAGCTCTCCCGCGGCGGCGGCCAGGTCGCTGGTGGTTTTCAGCCCGTACTGCCGGGCGGTCTCCTCCCGCACCGCGATGGTGTAGGTGTTGTTGAAGCCGTACAGGCCCACCCAGGTCATCTGGAATTTGTCCTGATACTCCGTTTTGAGCTTGTCCAGCATCTCCCGGTCGTCCACCGCCCCGGCCTCGTGGCCCAGCACCATCACCCAGCCGCTGGAGGTGTACTCCGGATAGAGGTCGAACTCCCCCTTTTCCATGGCGGGATGGATGTTGTTGGTGCCGCCGCCGATGCCCTTGGTGAGCTCCACCTCATAGCCGGCGTCCTCGACGAGCAGCTTCAGCATCTCCCCCAGGATATACTGCTCCGTCATGGGCTTGGTGGCGATTTTCACGGGCCCGGCGGCGGATTTCGTCCCGCAGGCGGACAGGCTCAGGGCTGCGGCCAGGGCCAGCAGGCAGGCAAGAATTTTCTGTTTCACTGCGATCAGCTCCCACGTTTTTTAAAGTGTTTTTCCAGGCGGCCCAGGGCAAGGTCCAGCAGGACTGCCAGGGCCGCGATCAGAATGCTCCCCGCGGCGGTCATGGCGGGGTTGTAGATGGTGATGCCCCGGTAGATGGACACGCCCAGGCCTCCCGCCCCCACAAAGGAGGCGATGCCCGCCACCGAGACGGTCATGACCACCATGCTGCGCACCCCGGCCAGAATCACCCCGGCGGCCATGGGCAGCTTTACCCGCGCCAGGGTCTGGGCCTCGGTTCCCCCCATACCGGCGGCCGCCTCCAAAATGTCCGGGTCCAGGGTGGTGAGGCCCACATAGGTGTTGCGGACCATGGGCATGATCCCGTAGAGGGTCAGGGCGATGACCGCCGTCTCGTGGCCGATGCCGGTGAAGGGGATCAGAATGCCCAGCAGGGAGATGGCCGGAATGGTGTAAAGCACGTTGCACACCCCCATGACGGCGGGGGCCAGCCTGGGGCGCTGGGCGATGAGCACGCCCAGCAGCAGCCCGATGCCCCCGGACAGGAGGATGGCCTGGCCGGACAGCAGAAAATGGTCCCACAGCAGTCCGAGAAACCAGTCCCCGCGCTCCCGGTAGAGGGCAAATATGGATTGTATCAAATCCGTCATGGCGTCTGATTGTTGTCGGCTTGGTTCATTTGTCAACACCTCCGGCGAGAGCGGGGGAGAGGCGCGTTCCCGCCCGCTATAGGGATAGTATAGCAAATACCGGCTGTTTCTGCAATCCATTTTAAACTTTTTCGCAGCCGGGCCGGACGGCCGGGCATTTGGGGCTGTGCTTGTCAGCTGAATCAGTCCTTCCCCAAAATACAGGTTCTGAGATTGCCATTGAAATCCCGCCCCGCCGGTGGTATAATATTAACATATTTTTTGCAAACCATTTTCTGGGGCCCCGCCCGGGGGGCGGAAGACAGCCCATGGAGAGGGCGGTTGAAATGCTGCAATCCCTGCTTTATCTTATTGTCAGCTTTCTGGCCAGCGTGGTGGGGGCCATCTGCGGCATCGGCGGCGGGGTCATCATCAAGCCCGTGCTGGACCTGCTGCGGCTGGAGGACGTGGCCGCCATCAGCTTTTTGTCCGGCTGTACGGTGCTGTCCATGAGCTGCTACTCCGTGGTCCGGAACCTTCTGGCCGGAAGCAGCAGGGTGGACGCGAAAACAGGCACGCCGCTGGCCGTCGGCGCGGCGGTGGGCGGGGTGGCCGGCAAGCAGCTGTTCAGCTTCATCAAGGGCCTGTTTGACGCGCCCAATATGGTGGGCGGGGTACAGGCGGTCTGTCTGGCGGTCATTACCCTGGGTACGCTGGCGTATACCGTGCTGAAAAGCCGGATACCCACCCGCCGGGTGGAGAATGCCGGGGCCTGTCTGGGGATCGGACTGGTCCTTGGCGTCATGTCCAGCTTTCTGGGCATCGGCGGCGGGCCGATCAATCTGGTGGTGCTGTTCTACTTCTTCGGGATGGAGACCAAAACCGCCGCCCAAAACAGCCTGTACATCATTCTGTTCAGTCAGGCGGCCAGCCTGCTCACCACGCTGGCCACCCACAGCGTGCCGGAGTTTGCCTGGAGCGCGCTGGCGCTGATGGTCTGCGGCGGCATCGGCGGCGGCATGGCCGGCCGGGCGGTGAACAAGCGGATTGACAGCGCCGCGGTGGACAGGCTTTTTATCGGGCTGATGGTTGTGATCATTTTCATCAGCATATTCAATTCGGTGCGCTATTTTACAAGCTGAAGCGGCCAATCTCCCGCCCTTTGAATCGGACCGACCCAAATAAAAAACGGGGACTGCCGTATGGCAGTCCCCGTTTTTTATTTGGGTCGGCGCGGCCGGTCACAGCTCTACATAGGTCTCCAGGTCCTTGCAAATAGCCATGGCCGCCGCCCCCTCGGCGCCGCTGAGGGGGTCCGGCTTTACAAAGAGGAACCGGGTGCCGGGGCGGATTACGCCGCACAGGTTGTCCCGCACAATCTCCAGCAGCCGCTCCCAATTCGCCGGACGGGAGAACAGCTTTCCCTCAATGAGCATCAGGTCCGGACAGGCAAAGTTATTGATGTTGGCCACCGCCACGCCCAGGACGTACACCGCCCGCTCCACAATTTCCGCCACAACGCCGTCCCCGGCCTCCTGAGCGGCCGCTACCTGCTCCATGGTGAGAGGGGCGTCGCCGCACAGGCGGCTGAGAATGGGGGCCCTGCCCTCCGCCAGGGCCTGGGCGCACTGGCTCAGCACGGCGACATCGCTGGCATAGGCCTCCAGGCAGCCCCGGTTGCCGCAGCTGCACGACGCTCCGTTGGGCACCATCACCATGTGCCCCACCTCGCCGGAGCCCACCACCGAGCCGAAGTCCGAGGCGGTGTTCAGCACCAGGGGGCAGGCGATCCCGTTGCCGAGGAACAGATAGGCAAAGGTTTTGGCGTCCCCCAGCACATCCCGCTGGAGTAGCTGCGCGCCGTAGGCCCGGGCGCAGGCGTTGTTTTCCACGTGGATGGGCCCGCCGTACCCGGTGAGCGCGGCCATATCCCCCCGGACGTCTCTGTGGGTCCAGCCGTAGCTGGGCCGCACCTCCAGCACGCCCCGCCGGGCGTCCACCAAGCCGGGCAGGCACACGCCCATCCCCGCGATCTGCTCCAGCTCCAGACCCGCCGCGCACAGCGCCCGGCGCATCATATCCTGTGTCAGCTCCAGGTTTCTGCGGTAGTCCCGCTGCTCTCCGGCGTTCTCCTGGGCGTACAGCGCCCGCCCCCGGTAATCCAGCAGGCACACCGCCCGCCGGGTGCCCTGGATCTCCGCCCCCAAAAAGTACCGGGACTCGGGCACAATATCCACAAGATGGGCCCGGCGGCCCACAAACCGCCCGCTGGGCTGTGAGGACCCGGTTTCCCGGACAATTCCCCGGGCCATCATGCTGTTGACGTTGGTGGTGATGGTGGGCAGGGTCAGCCCAAGCCGCTGGGCCACCTCGGAGCGTTTGATGGGCCCATAGTGGTAGATGGTCTTCAAAATGGCGGACTGGTTCGCCGCCTTTACCCGCGCGGAGTTGGCCCCCTGCTCCACTTTCATCTCCAGCGCCCTCCTTTCTCAGTTACCCGGGCTGGAAGCGCCTCCCCATGAGGAAGACCGTCTCCACCCGGTTGTCCGGGCTCAGCACCACCAGGTCGGCGTCCTTGCCGGCGTCGATGGAGCCCTTCCGGTCGAACACGCCGATGAGCCGGGCGGGGTTCTCCGTCAGCAGGGGAAGCAGCTGCTCCAGGGGCCGGCCCGTCCAGGCCAGCAGGTTGCGCAGCGCCGTGTCCTGGGTGAGGGTGCTGCCCGCCCTGGCGTTGTTTGAGACCAGTCTGGCGTCGCCGTCCGCCACCACAACCTCGTTGACCCCCAGATGGTAGTTCCCGTCGGGAAGGCCCGCGGCCATAATGGAATCGGTGATGGCCACCACCCGGTCCAGCCCCTTGGTCTTCAGCAGCAACCGGACCATGCCGGGGTGGAGGTGCCGCCCGTCGCAGATGGCCTCGCAGTACACGTCGCTCTCCAGCACCGCGCCCAGAATGGCGGGCTGGTGCTGGTGGAGCAGCCGCATAGCGTTGCCGGTGTGGGTGGCGGCGGCGGCTCCGGCCTCGATGGCCGCCATGGCCGTCTCGTAGTCCGCCCCGGAGTGTCCGATGGCCACGGTGATGCCCAGCTCCCGGGCGGCGGGGATCATCTCCAGCACGCCCTCCACCTCGGGGGAGACGGTGAGATAGCGCACACAGCCCTCCGCCCGCTCCTGATAGGCCCGCAGCAGCTCCTTATCTCCCCGGCGCAGCAGGTGTTCCGGCATGGCCCCCTTGTAGTCCGGGGATAGGAAGGGGCCCTCCAAATGGACGCCCAGCAGCTCCGCTCCGCCGTGTTCCTCCGCCCGGTACGCCTTGCACTGGTCCAAACACCAGCCGGTCTGCTCCTCCGTATCCGTGAGGACGGAGACCAAAAAGGATGTGGTGCCGTTTCCGGCAAAAAACCGGGCGATTTTTTCCAGATCCGCCGGGGCCGCGCCGTTTACGTCCACCCCCACCGCCCCGTGGGTGTGTATGTCAACAAAGCCGGGAATCACCCGCTTTCCCGCCGCGTCGAATAACTCCCCATCCACCGGGGCGTCCGGGGGCAGCAGGTCCAGCCGTCCCCCCTCTATGGCCAGCGTCTTCGCCTGGAAGCTGCGGCCGGTGTATACCTGACCATTAACAATATACTGTGTGCTCATGGAACTCTCCTCCTAATCCGGCAGATTGGCCACAAATTCAGTGATCCGCAGCAGGGCGTCCGGGTGCTCCTGAAGCAGGGTGACGGGGAAGTGGGCGGACGCCTCGCCGTGGGCCGCGTGGCGGACCACCGCCCGGTGCCAGCCCCGGAAACAGCCCAGGCGCACCTTCCGGGCGCCGTAAATCTCCCGCATCCCGATGGTGACGCACCAGCGGGGCATGTCGTCCACCGCGCCGTTCAGGTCGCCGATGGCGTTGGCGGTGCGGGTCTCCCGGGAGATCTCCAGCACCCGGGTGGGCAGGGCCCGGAACTGCTCCGGGGTGAGCTCATCCTGGGCCTCGTTGAAGGCCACATGGCCGTTGATGCCGATGCCGCCGAAGCAGATGTCCACCCCGCCCAGCCGTTCGATCACCCGGCCCATGTTCTCCGGGTCCCTTGGGTCGGGAAAGACCCGCTGTTCCGGCCCCATCACCAGGTCGGGCCGGATCTGGCTGTATACCGCCCGGTCCATGAATCCCCGGAAGCTGAGGGGGTGGGATTTGTCCAACCACTCCTTTTCATCGGTGAGATACTCATCCATGTTGAGGAACCACACGTTTTTCAGGCTGATATTCTCCCTGTTCACCAGCTCCACGAAATAGGGATACTGTCCCACCGGCCCCACGGGGCAGATGAACACCGTGGTCTCTCCCAGGGCGTTCTTCCGCCGGATTTCATCCGCCATCTCCCTGGCCATGGCGCGAAAAACCGCGTCGTTGTCCGCCATCACCTCCACCGGCAGTCTGGGCCGGTCCAACAGCTGGGCTTTGGTGTAATAATAATACTCGTGGCGCATTTCGCCTTCTCCTTTCATCCCGCCCCGGCCCTTTGGCCGGGGCGGCGCTCAGGGGCGCAGCCCCGTATAGTTTTCCGTTACCTCCAGCACCCGGTATACATCCAGCCAGGGCTGAAAAACCGGCTCTTTTTCACAGATCAGCCTGATAAAGGAACGCCGGCTTTCCTCTGCCCGTTCCGTCTCTCCCAGGGCCAGGAGGCGCAGGGCCCGGGACAGCTTCAGCACATAGTCCCGGTGGTAGTCCAGCGGCTCCCAGAGGGGTGCGGCCCAGCCGGCCGGACCCCGGTGGGCGTCCAGCGCGGGGGCAAAGTCCAGGCACAGCTCCCGGACGGCCTCCATCCGGGCGGCGGCGTCCCGGCTTTGACGGGGCCCCTTTCCGTTGACGTAGTCGGTGCTGCTCAATTCGGACAGCTGGAAGAGATAGTCGGCCACGATGGGCCAGTCCTCTCCATAGGCGGCGGAGAAATATTCCTCCATCAGCTGGTTCACATCCGCGCTCTCGTCCATCAGCGTGCGGCCCAGCACATAGTTGGGGAAAAAATTGGGCAGTCCGGCGCGCAGCTCCTGACAGCTGATATAGCCGTTCAGCCCCAGCTTGCTCAGCTGCTTTACGTCTCCGCTGATGACCCGGGCCAGCTTCACATAGCCGAAGTCCCCGTAGTGGGCCCGGCCCAGGGGATAGTCGTAGACGAAGCTGTCGCCCTTGAACTGCTCCTGCCAGCCCCGGAGGAAGGCCAGATTCTCGTCCAGACCGGCGGGCAGAGAGATTTTGTTGCGCGCATAGGGCGGAATGGGGGGCAGGGCCTCCCCCACCTGGTAGGAGCGCTCAAAGGTGCGGCTGATGGGGGCGAACATGAGCACAAACCGCTCCGGATGGAGCAGGCGGGCCTTGACCGGCGGCCACAGCAGCTCCTGATACAGCAGAAACACGATTTTGGTATCCAGCCCTTCCGCCGCCAGCCGGCGGTCGATTTCATTGAGCAGCTCCACATATTGGTCGGATGGGGTGGTCTTTTGGCAGCCCCCGCACTCGCACACATTGTTGTACTCGTCCGCCAGCCAGACGTGGAGGTAGTCCACACCGGGGTGTTTCCTGGCATAGTCCGCCACCAGGGCGGCGAAGGCGTCCGCGGCCTCCCCGCTGTGGAAGCACAGGTTGGTGTTGGCGGCCACCCCCCTCCACAGCCCCCGTACGCCCCCCACCTGGGCCGCCAGAGGGCGCTTGTCCGCCGAAAGCTCCTCGGAAGCGGCGTCCCAGGACCGGGCCTCCCGGCCCAAAACCTCTCCCGTCCAGCCGTGGCCCACCTTGTGGAGCAGCAGCCCCCGGCGTCTCAGCTCCCGCTCCGCCTCCTCCATCCAATCCTGGGCGTCTGCGGGAGTGAAGGGCTCGGCCTCCCGCAGCGGGTTGTTCCGGTGCTCGTACCACCGGGCGTAGAAGATGTACGGCGATTTGAATTGCAGGAAAAAACTATTATACCCCGCCTTGGGGAGCCAGTCAATGAAATCCAGCACATTTTCCCGGCTGTCAGCCCCCTCAATGCACACCCCCCGGTGATAGAAAGAGGCCCGGTGCTCATACCGCAGGGCCAGCTCCTTCCGGGTGAGGCTGGGCACTGTTTCGCAGCCCTTGACGGGGGCCAGAAACCGGCACCCCAGGCGGCGCAGGCAGTCGTAAACCCCCAGCAGCGCGGCCCGGCCGCTGTTTCCGGCGACGGTTCCGCCCTCCGGTCCCAGCTCCACCCAAAACCAGTCGGGCCGGCCGGGCGCGGGGTCCGGCCGCACCTCCAGGCCGACGGTCAGGGCCCCCGTCTCCGACGCCAGCATCCGGCTCAGATAGCCGGACAGCTGGTTGGCGGCAAAGGCCAGCGCCTCCCCCGCGCCGGGGGAATAAACCGTCTTGATTTCCATATGCGTTCCTCCGTTCTGCGGGAATGGACCGAAACGGACCCTATGGGACGAACTTGAGCTCCGCCCCATAGGGTCCGTTCCTATGCGCTAAAGGCTGTTATGCCGGTGGCCTTACTTGAGGGCCTCCTGCATCACGTCGAACAGGACGAAGTCGCCCACGTCCTCCTTGGCCTCCTCGGGCTTGATGTTCTCGCCCTGGACCATGTCGTTCTGCATTCCCTCATAATAGCCCTTGATGGTGCCGTCGGCCAGACCGGCGGTCAGGTCGGCGATGTTGAACCAATGGGCGTCGCCCAGCTGGAGCTGGTTGGACTCCAGGCTGGTTTTGGTCTCGTCGGCGCAGTACTGGGCCACGGTGTTATAGTTCTCCTCCTTGGAGCCCCAGTCCATGCCCTTGAACAGGGCGCGGGTGAAGCGCACCAGGATGTCGTGGTTGTCCTCGGCGTACTTGGGCAGGCAGATCCAGCTGGAGATGTTGGTGGAGCCGTCGGCAAACTCGATCTCGTAGGAGCCCTCCACCTGCTGGAGGATCTGGCCGGAGTAGGGGTTCCAGCAGATGGCGGCGTCGATGTCGCCGGACACGGCGGCGGGCACGATGTTGTCGATGCTCAGCGACATGGCGGTCACATCGTCAACGGTCAGATTGGCCACCTTCAGGGCGTTATTGAAGGTGGACTCGGAGGAGGAGCCGGCGTTGTAGGCGATCTTCTTGCCCCTCAGGTCCTCCACGGACTGGATGCCGCTGCCGGGCATGCACACTACCTTGTCCACGGTGTGGACGGAGCTGGGGGCAAAGATGACGGCGTTGCCCAGGATGCACAGGCGGTGGGCGCCCTTGCCGATGTAGGCCAGGTCGATGGAGCCGCCCTCCATAGCCGCGATTTCAGAGGGGCCGTCGTTAAAGGGCGTCAGCTCAATGGTGATGCCCTCCTCCTCGAAGAAGCCCTGGTTGATGGTGGACAGCACGCCCCAGAGGGAGGCGTAGTTGGCCATGTAGCCGATGCGCAGGGTGATGGGATCGGGCTTGGCGGGCTCGCTGGCGGGAGTGCCGGGTTCGCTGGCGGGGGTGCCGGGCTCGCTGGCGGCAGGGGTGGAGCCGGTGGGGGCCTTGCTGCCGTCTGCGGCGGGGCTGCCGCAGGCAGCGAGGGACATCGTCATGACCAGCGCCAGCAGCAGAGCGGTGAGTTTCTTCATTTCATTTTCCTCCTTGAATTTGTTTGAACCTGCCTGTATGTCAACCGTGAGAGACGGTCAGGCACGATTTATTTGCGGACCTCCAGATACTCCTGATACACCTCGTTCCAGATCTCCGCCTTGAGCTCCATAAAATGGGGATCGCTTTTGGTGGCCTGATCCCGGGGATAGGGGATGTCGATGTCCACCACCCGCTTGATGCGCCCCGGCCGGGCGGACATGATGACCACCCGCTGGGCCAGCAGAACCGCCTCGTCCACGTCATGGGTGATGAAGAAGCAGGTTTTCTGCTCCTCCTCCCAGGTTTTCAGCAGCTCGGTCTGGAGCTGGGCCCGGGTCTGGGCATCCAGGGCGCCGAAGGGCTCGTCCATGAGCAGCACCTCGGGATTGTTGGCGTAGGCCCGGGCGATGGCCACCCGCTGCTTCATGCCGCCGGACAGCTCCTTGGGGAAGGAGTTCTCAAAGTCCTCCAGACCCACCATCTTGATATATTTGTGGGCGATGGCCTCGCACTCCGCCTTGGGCATGCGCTTCATCTGGGGGCCGAACATGACGTTTTGCAGCACCGTCTGCCAGGGGAACAGGGCGTACTGCTGGAACACCACCCCACGCTTCACGTCGGTGCCCTTGATGATCTCGCCGTCCAGATAGCACTCGCCGGAGCTGGCCTCGTGGAGCCCCGCCAGAATGTTCAGCAGGGTGGACTTGCCGCAGCCGGAGGGGCCCACCACGCAGATGAACTCGTTCTCCATGATGTCCAGATTGACGCCGTTGAGGGCCACTGTGGTGCCGTGGTCGCCATGGTACTCCTTGACCACATTTTTGATCTGGATTTTTACGCCTCTTCCCGCTTCTCCTGCCATGAGGTCAGCCTCCCTTCAATGATGTCCACAAAGGTGTTCAGCAGCGTGCCGATGATGCCGATGATGATGATGTAGCCCAGCATGGCGTCGGTCTCAAAGGTGCCCTTGAGGTTCATGATGCGCATGCCCAGGCCGGCCTGGGCGCCGGCGGACTCCGCCGCCAGCAGGGTGGTCAGCCCCGCGCTCAGGCCCAGCCGGACGGCGGTGAGGATGAAGGGCACCGTGGCGGGCAGGGTGATGCGGAAGAAAATATCCACGTCGTTGGCGCCCAGCACCCGGGCGGCCTTGACCAGGGTGTTGTCGATGTTGCGGATGCCGTGGAAGATGGTGATGCTCATGGTCATGAAGGTGCAGATCCAGATCAGCACCACGGCCGGGGTCCGGCCCACGCCCAGCAGCAGGACGATGAGGGGCGCATAGGCCAGGGCGGGGATGTTGCGGATGAAGTTGATCCAGGGCTCGATGATCTTGCGCACCGGGGTGTACCAGGCCATGAGAAAGGCCATGGGCAGAGAGGTGACAAAGCCCAGGCCGAAGCCCATGGCCACGCAGATCATGCTGTTGGCGAAGTCATCCCACAGCGCCTTGCGCTCCACCATGGTCTGAAGGCCGCCAAGCACCGAATTCCGCCCGTTGATGGAGAAGATAAACGGGAAGCTGCGCCCGGTCTTTTCCCCGATGGACAGCAGGTACAGCACCACCAGCGCCACGATCAGCGAGAGCAGCAGCCACAGACGGTTTATCATCCTGGTGCGTCTTTCCGATTTGGTCGGGGGCCTTTTCGCGCGCTTTACTTTACTCATACGACACCTTCCTTTACTCGTTTCTCGTACTTGCGCAGTACGGCGTTTTGTGCTCAGCAGCCGCAGCCACAGCAGCCGTTGGTGCCGTCGTAGGGCTCGTCCTTCATGCACAGGTGGACGGCGCCCACCTTGAAGGTGCGGGGCAGTGCCAGGATGTTGGGATTGGGCCCGACAAACTTCTTTTTCGCGTCCTCCAGGGCCTCCTCAAAGGTGGCCCGGGTCTTGAGGCCCATGCCTCGGGCGATGCCCGGCTCCTGGGCCCCCACGATGTAGATGGCGCTGGTGTTCATCTCCGCGATGTGGCCGCAGCTCATCATGGAGAAGCCGTGGAAGGGATGGAAGGCGTTGCAGAAACGGTACTTGCGGATATACTCCTGGTTGGTGGCGAAATACTCGCCGTAGCGGTCCATGTCGGGCAGGATGTTCATGTGGTCGTGCTGGAACATCTCGTACAGCTCCCGCAGGTAGGGCCAGCGTTCGTCGTGGAAATAGCCGTTGCAGATGGAGGAGCAGATGATGACGCAGTTGTCCTTCATCACCCGCTTGTGGCGGATCACCTGGGCGGAGAGCGCCTGCATCATCTGGATGGGGTTGGTGCCCATGCCGTCCCCGTAGTGGAAGGCCTGGGGCATACCGAACACCATCACGTCGTACTTCTTCTCCGCCCAGGGCACGTAGGTGCGCTTGTCGGCCACCTCCCAGGAGACGGGCATCATCTCCTTGGCGTAGCCGGAGAAAATGGCGATCTGCCGGGAATAGGTGTCCAGCACCGCGTCGCAGCAGAAGAAGGG
>ERZ777011.2953-NODE-2953-length-12022-cov-46.972926_pt1 | contig 12022 bp, 9 predicted proteins | sample MGYA00374964_ERZ777011 | MGnify/ENA primary metagenome ERZ777011 (study PRJEB29310, sample SAMD00008975) | mouse gut metagenome | study: EMG produced TPA metagenomics assembly of the Metagenome analysis of fecal microbiota from mouse which was promoted...
CCAAACTTTACTCCTGAAGCCACTGCTTACCAACCGGAAAAATCCGCTGACCCCATTTTCCGACAAGGTAACGACCACAGGTGCCGACAAAACCGCCGCAACCTGCAAGAATCATTGCTTTGATCATAGCTTGACAAATTTTAGTTGAAACCTATGGATGTATAACGAAAAAAAGCCGCTGATTAGTTTATGCCCCGATAGCAGACGTCATCATGACAACAATTTTTTTAGAGATGAGGCAAACAATACCTTGTCACGCACGTTATAATGACAAGAGAAGGCATTTTACTGACGTTATTAAAAAGTCTACCACTCAAAAATGATTATCCTTCTCCGCCCGCCCTCCCTCCGGAGGTGTCGGGCTCTTTTTTTTATAACCGACCTATCGCTTACCATCCCTGGTTCTGGGTCAGGTTGGTGTTCCTTTCCAGCTCGACAAGCGGGATAGGCCACAATTCATGTCGGGGTTGATAGCTCCGGGTATACATCAAATCACCGAAAATATCCGTGGCGTTCCTGACCGAAGACTCCAGCAGCCCCCACCGGCGTAAATCCCAGTAGCGTTGCCCCTCCCCGGCGAGTTCAAACGCACGTTCACGCCTGATTCGCTCAGCCATCTCCTCCTTGCCACTGACCGAAAGCCACTCCGGGCCGCTGTTGAGTCCGGGCATATTCACACGTTCACGGATTTTGTTGACCTCGACGACAGCCTTGTCAATGGCTCCGGTCTCATTATACGCCTCGGCAAGCATCAGAATCACATCCCCGAGTCGAATCAGAGGGAACTCATAGGGTGTACGGTTATATTCCCCCCAGTAACCGTCAAGATTTCCCGTCGGTATCCATTTCCGCCAGAAATAGGAATTCCACCCTTCGGAATTACGGATAAACGCCATCGCCTCCATCGGCGCACCGCCCTTGGTGGGGTCGGCAAGCACAAACTGCTTGTCCATCGGCGACGAACCGGCATCTGTCCCCAGATAATGGGAATATGGGGTAATCACATTGAGACACAGGCGCGGGTCGCGCAGACGGTAGGCATCCATCACCTTGGTCGTGTCACACTCCAGCAGGTCGGTCACCCTGGTACTGCCTTGATCTATGGCGACACACATATACCGGCGGCGCGACTGCGAGTCTCCCGAATTGAAACCCGGAAACAGGTCATCCCAGTTGAACGGTGAGCCGTCAAGATTCTCATACATATCGACAAGCCTTGTTGAGGGGACAATGCAATTGCTTGCTATGAGCCTCATGGTCGACTTGTTGCCGAAATACCCGACGATGTTCAGCGCGTACCCCGAGGTGTTTCCGTCAATCGACTGTATGGAGAAAATCATTTCCGGGCTGTGCATACCGTTATACAGCCTGAAAAGCTCCTCATAATCGGGATGAAGCGAATATCCGTAATCATTGGTCTTGTTATAGACAATCTCCTCGAAATCGGCTATCGCCTCCTCCCATTGGCGGTTGTAGAGATATACCTTGCCGCGCAGAGCGTAGGCTGCCCCTTTGGTGGCACGTCCCAGGTCAGCCGCGTCCCATTTCACAGGGAGTTTCTTTATGGCATCGGTCAGGTCATCGATGATATGGCCGCGAATCTCCTCGGCTGAACTGCGGGGAGCCTTGAGGTTGGCGAACTGCTCGTTTATGTCGCAGGTCTCGTCATAATAAGGCACGCCGCCCCAGCAATTAAGCATCCTGAAATAAGCCATCGCACGGAGAAATTTGGCCTCACCCGTCACCCTGTCGATGGTCTCCTGGCTGATTGGCATCGTAGCCACATGGCTGATTACCGTGTTTGCCCGGTGAACCAGTTCGTAAAGATACTGCCAATGGTTCTGCACGCCGCTGCTGTTGGAGACGAAAGAGGTGCCGCGCGAGATGTCAGCCCAAGGGGATGTCCCGTCGGCGAGATCGCTACACATATCGAAAGTGAACTCCAGACCAAAGCACCAGTCTGCTTTCATCGCCGCGAACATCCCGACCGCCGCCTGTCGGGCATGGTCCTCTGTCTGCCAGAATGTCTGTCCCGACATCTGGTCGCCGGGAACATAGTCAAGACTCTCGCATCCGCTGAACAGTACTATCATGGCCGTCAGCCACGCCGCATATTTTGTTTTCATGATTTCTCGTTGTTAAAAAGAGATATTGAGTCCGACCGAATACTGGCGCACGGAAGGATAACCGACATTCGCGCCCACCTCCGGGTCAAATCCGGGGAATTTCGTGATTGTGAAAAGGTTGTCGATGCTCGCGTAAATTTTCAGATTCTCCACAAAGAATTTCCTGGAGATTTCCCGGGGGACTGTGTAGCCCAGCTGTATGTTCTTACACCGGAAATATGCCGCGTTATGGACGAAGGCATCACTTGCGATATTGTTTTTACCGTTTGAGCTATTGCGCAGAATCGGATACTTGGAGTCATACGGATTCTCGGGAGTCCACGCGTTGTCGGTAATATCCTTCACGAGCGACTGCCCCATCACCGTCACAAAGCGGAACGCCTGATTGTTGTAATAGACCTGGTGGTTGCCTACACCCTGAAACAGCACACTGAAATCAAAATTGCTCCAGCTCAGCCCGAAACTCGCACCATAAGTGAGCCTCGGCAACGTGCCGTGGCCGATTTCCACACGGTCATCGGCATCGAGTTTCCCGTCGCCGTTGGCGTCGCGATACAGGAAATCACCCAGTTCTGGACGCTGGTAGGTGGCGAAATAATCAGGATTCCTGTCGACAAGCGACTGCACATAATCGAGGTCGGCCTGGTCGCGCACTATCCGGTCGACGGTTATCACATAAAGCTGGTTGATAGGTTTACCCTCCTGCGTCTTATAGACACCGTTGATTGAAGAGACATCCCCCTGGAACTTGGTGACCTTGTTGTCGACAAACCCGATGTTGAAACCGACGTTGTAGGAAACCTTACCGATACGGTCGTTCCAATGCAGGTCAAGCTCGAATCCCTTGTTGTTGACCTCGCCGGCATTCTGGTTCGGCACCACACTCGTGCCATGCTCTAATGGAGCCGGAAGGGAAATCAATATCCCCTTTGTGTCTTTGTTGTAAATATCCACCGAACCGTTCAGGCGGTTGCTCAACAACGCAAAATCGATTCCGAGGTTGGTCATATAAGTCTTCTCCCAGGTCAGCGCCGGATTGGCCAGCACGGTCTGAGCCAGTCCCCCGGCGATATTGCCGTTGAGGATATAATTGGCGGTGGCGAACAACGACTGGTACATATAATAGCTCGTTGTCTCGTTATTCCCCAGAGAACCATACGACAACCTGAGTTTAAGCTCGTTCAGCCAAGTCGAAGTAGCGTCCATAAACCGCTCCTGCGATATTCTCCATCCGGCCGACACCGAGGGGAAATATCCCCATCGTTTCCCGGGCGCGAATTTCGATGAGCCGTCGGCACGCAGATTGGCCTCAAGCAGATACTTCTCATCCCAGTTGAGATTTATGCGCCCGAAATATGAGCGCATCGCCCATTCATTGTAATTGCCGGTGATATTACCGTTGGTCATACCCGCGTCGATGGCCCCCAAAGATGGGTCTACCAAATCATACTTGATGAAAAAGTCAGTGTCATACTTGTTGTACTCCTGGCTCATACCGGCCAGCACCGTCGCATCGAGCCTGCCGATATTCAGATTGTATCTGGCCGTAAGTTCCGAGGAGCGGAAAGAGTTGCGGTAATTGTATCTGCGGATATAAGTCCTGACCACCCCCTCCCTTATCAGGACGGGGCCGTCGAATGTGAAGCGGAACAGGTCTCGGTCGGTCAGATGGTGTTCGATGTTGCGCTCCCAATAGTTATAGGCGAACGCCCCCTTGATGGTCAATCCCTTGACGGGGGTGACACTCGCATGAAGCTTTATCACCGACCGCTTTGTCTTCGTCGGGTAATCCGTATCGTAAAACCATTGGCGGCGATAGGGATTGAAATTGCTGACATTCTCCTCCTCCGGATTCTGGATGCCCCCGTACAATCCTGTCACAGGATCATACAGGGTCATGCCGGGAACTGTGTTGAAAGCTCCCGAACCGAAAATGACATCACCCCCTGCTGTCGCATTCTCTGAGGATGGATTGTTCTTGTCGATATACCCGAAAAATTCCACCCCCGTGCTGAGCCAGGGCTTGATGTTTACATCCAGATTTGTCCGTAGCTGATAACGTTTGTAATCGGTGTAGTATATCATGCCGGGATTATTGACATATCCCAGTGAAATATTATACATGACCGTCTTGGAGCCACCTGTCACCGACAGGTTATGGTTCTGCACCACCGACGGGTTGCGGTAGATATGGTCCTGCCAGTCGGTGTTCGGATAGATTGTCGGATTCCTCCCCGCGTCATTACGCCATTCATCAATCTTCCCCTGAGAGAATCGCGGAGCCTGTCCGTTGGCTATGAGGCCCGCATTCTGGATTTCCATGAAGTCGGCATAGTCAGTGACAAGGTTCAGCCTTTTCGCCACAGTCTCGAAAGAGACATTCCCGCTGTATGTCACCCGGGGCGCACGTTCCACTCCATGGCGGGTGGTGACGAGTATCACTCCGTTGGCCGCACGCGAACCATATATCGCCGCCGAAGCCGCGTCTTTCAGCACGGAGATGTTCTCTATGTCCTGCGGATTGATGTCGCCCAATGCGATTCCGGTCATACCGTCGACCACCACCAGGGGAGCCGAATTGTTGAGTGTGCCTTGTCCTCTGACATATATCCCTTGGGATTCATATCCAGGGGTGTTGCCCCCGGAATTCGTCACGGTCAGACCCGCGGCGAGTCCGGCAAGCGCACCGGTCACATTTGTCACCGGACGGTCTTCAAACGACGTGGCGCCGATTGAAGCGACAGACCCTGTGAGGTTGACCTTTTTCTGGGTGGCATATCCGACCACCACCACCTCATCGAGCATCGAACGGTCATTGTCGAGGACTATCGAATAGTCATCCTTCCCGGGAGAAAGAGGTATCTCTTTGGGAGTGAAACCGACATACGACACTTGCAATGTCCCCCCTGAGGCGGGTATATTCGGGAAGCTGAACTTACCGTCCACATCGGTGACAGTGAACACCTCCGCGTCACCTTTCAACTTGACGGAAGCACCAATCACAGCCTCCCCGGACTTATCCGTCACTTTGCCTGTGACAGCCCGGCTCTCATCTCTGACCGACAGAGAATCAGCCGGATTGGAAGGAGATTCCGCCAGCACCGCCATCGTCCCATATGTCCACACGCACAGCAATATCGCCGAACGTTTAATGATTGGAGTTAAATTTGTGACCATCTATCAATTTTGAGTGTCGGAATCACCGTATGATTCCGGTTATCCATATGCTTATCTGTTTCGAATCGCTATCAATCAGTCTGGATGACAAGGTAATTCGTCAGGCTCCAGAATTTGTGGGGGTCGGTGATTTCAAGGGTCTTCTGCCCGTTTTCATCGACCAATTCATATGACGATTCCGGATGGTTGGTAAGAATCCTGACCTTCGACGCGTGTAGAGGCAATGATGTGAGGAGCCGTTTGTCACCTGTCTCGAAGAATCCTTTATCAAACTCCCCCTTCATCAGTTTGGTCTTGCGTAGGAATCCTGATTCAATTATGCTGTGTCTTTTCAACTCTGATTTGGAAGCTATCACATAATAGCACATATTCAGCTCATTCTCAAGTCTGAGCGATGTCTCCTGGGCGGCATCCCGCTCCCCGGTGACGGCTGAGACGGTGGTATTGAGTGAATCTACGGTATTGTTCAAGGCCCCGATATGCTCATTGGCGGCGGTGAGCTGCCGTCGCAGCGATTCGATTTCCTCCAGCTGGGAATCCATCTGGAGTCGGAGAGCGTCTATCGTCTCGTGGAGTTCCTTCTGATTGATTGTCGAGTTTTCCAGTTTCCCCTCCAGTTCCTGCAACTGCGCCTTGCGCTGCTTTATCTTCTCCTTCAGGTTGGCTATGTCGGCGAGAATGCGGGCCTTCTGTCCGGCATTCTCGGCAGGCTGTTTCGAGGCAATGGTCATGACCTTCTCAAGCTGCTTTATTTCATCCAGCCCGGCAGAGACCTCCTTGACAAGCGACAGGAGCTGGTCACGTTCGTTCAAGGCGGTGGCAAGCTCCTGTTTGGAGATTTCCGCCAGAGATTGCTGCTCCCGATCCTCGGTTCCGTTGCAAGACAACAGCAAAATCGTGATGACTATCGGTATGATGAGATGTTTCGTTTCCATCTGGTCCGGCATTTTATTCACGACAAATTTCGCGAACTTTCTCCGGCTGTCACAACATACGTCAATAGACAGCAAAAATGTGTCAATGAAGGGATGCTGTCATATTTGTCATTACTGGAAAGAATGACTAATTTTGTGAAATGAAATCGTTGGAATACAAGACAGACTTAATATTTGATTTGTTTTTCTGCATCATCATTATGCCGCTCTTGATAATTCTCGGGCCCGCGCAATACTGGTGGAGGACATCCCCGGTGTTCACCTGCCTGGCGATTTCATATCTCTACGGATGCTATTTCGCCACCAAAGCGATGAGCCTACCCCGGCTGGTGCTGTCTAAATCCTATTACAGGATAATCAGCATAACTGTCCTCCTGCTGATTCTGACATACCTCCTTACCCTCTACCCCTTGCCGGAAATGGATTTCGTGATTCCGTCGATGAGCGAATACCAGACCAGGGTCAGGAACTACAACATCACGATAACCGTCTGGCTGCTCTTTTCGGTCGTGATATGCTATTCGCTGACGGTCTCGTTCATCAAAGAACTGTATCACCGCCAGCTGCTACAAAGCATCGTGGAAAACCAGCGCAACAAGGCTGAACTGGCCTTGTTCAAGGCCCAGATAAACCCCCATTTCCTCTTCAACACTCTCAACTCACTTTACAGTCTGGTGATAGGCACCTCGCAAAAGGCCGAGGATGCTTTCATCAAATTCACCGAATTGCTCAAATACACCTACATCACCGCCGGGAAGGACTGGGTGACAATCGCCGATGAAATCGATTACATCAACTATTACATAGACCTGGAGCTTATCCGGCTCGACAACCACACGAAGGTGATCCGCGACTGCTCTGTGGATGACGACCAGGCCAGGATTCCTCCCCTCATATTCCTCACATTCGTGGAGAACGCCTTCAAATACGGGGCTTCGACGAGCCGCGACTGCGAGATTTTCCTGAAGCTTCATCTCGAAGGGGGAATACTGGTTTTCGAGACAGCCAACCGGATTGTGAGACATGCCGACGAGTTCCGGCAGGACATGCCGGTAGGTATAAACAATTGCAAAAGCCGTCTTGCGGGACTGTTTCCTGACAGACATGTACTCAACATCGAGGAGGTTGACGACACCTTCAAGGTTTATCTTAAAATTGTTCTTGACAGCCATGAGTGACACGATAAGATGTGTGGCCATCGACGATGAGCCTCTCGCCCTTGAGGTGATAGAGAAATTTTGCCAAAGAATCGGCAATGTGGACCTCCGGAAGTTATCCAATCCGATTGCCGGACTTGATGCGATAAGGCAGTCGCTTCCCGACATCGTGTTTCTCGATATCGAGATGGAGGGGATAAACGGCCTCGACATAGCCTCACAGCTACCCAAAGGCACCTGCTTCATATTCACGACAGCCTATTTGCGATACGCGCTCGACGGATTCGACCTCGACGCGGTCGACTACCTCCACAAGCCGTTTGCCTACACCCGGTTTCAGACCGCCTTCTCCAAGGCGTTGAGACGATTGGGACGACAGCCGATAACAGCCCCCTCGCAATGTATCGTAGTCAAGCAGGATTACATCAACATCAGCATCCCGATAGATGACATCCTCTATATCGAGGCAGTCGAAGGGTATTCCAAGATTCACCGTATGTCGGGGGAATGCGTAATGTCACGGATTCTGTTGAAGAATATCTTTGAACTGCTCCCTACCGATACCTTTTTACGGATTCACCGGTCTTTCATCGCGTCGAAATCAAAAATCAAGAGCTTCAACCGTCAGGAAGTCCTCCTCAACGACGGTCACACATTGCCAATCGGCCGCCAATACGCCTCCGACTTCATCCATATGATGTCAAACGCTTCCCCCTCCTGAGCATAAACGAGCAAGTGGGTCGGAATCAATTGATTCCGACCCACTTGCTATATCATAGATTGTTGACTGTCAATCAATGTCGTCCGATATGGCCATCCTTATTTGGCGGCGTGGCTGCAACGCGGGGCAACCGCAGGGGTTGACAGCACAACATACGCGCCGGGGAGCAATGTGGCGGGAATGGCCGCAGGCTCGGAGGGTGAGAAGATGTTGGTCAGTCCGGCTGTGTCAGGGGCAGCTCCGGTGAATTTGACAGCCTCCTCCTTGGAGCCGAGGTTGACGGCCACAACCACGCGTGAATCACCCAATGAACGTTCGAACACATAGAGGTCGGGAGAGGTGGTCGGGAAGCGCATCATCTTGGCACCCTCGGGGTTACCGGCGGCAAGTGCGGGATTGCCATGCTTGAGGGTGGTCAATGTTTGATAGAATTTGAAATAATCGTTGCGGGGTTCCCACTGCGGAGCCTTGTCCTTCTCGAAGAACTCAAACGCACGGTTCATTCCGGTCTCCTGACCTGTATAGATGAGCGGCATGCCGGGAAGTGTGAAGCTCAGAACGCCGAAAGCCTGCGAAAGATTGCCGAGACGCTCAAATTCTGTTCCTTCCCATGAATTGAGGTCATGGTTGGTGATCATCTCCATCAGGTAAGTGTCGGCGGGGAACTCGGCAGCCTGTGCGTTAAGCATCGAGTCGATGGCCACAGCATGTTTCACCGCGAACTTGCGGGGTTCGGTCTGACCGTTACGCGCGTCGACAAAGGTGTATTGTCCCTGAGTGGCAGCTATCTCCGAGAAGAGGTCTTTCATCGGCCAGTTGTAACCCATGTCGAAGCCCTCTACATGCAGTTCAGGCTTTGTAGCCTCGGCGAGCATAAAAAGTCCGGGTTGGGCAGCCTGGAGCTGAGGACGCGCCTCATTCCAGAAATCGGTCGGCACCTCTCCGGCCACATCGCAGCGGAATCCGTCGATACCGACCTCTGTGAGCCAGAATTTCAACGCGTCTATCATACCCGCACGCATCGCGGGATTGGAATAATCGAATTTGTAGACGTCGGTCCAGTCATAAGGGCCATACATCTCCCCTTTCTCGTTGCGGACATACCAGTCGGGATGCTGCTCCACCCAGGCGTTGTCACAGCCTGAATGATTCGGCACCCAGTCGATGATCACCTTCATCCCGAGGTCATGGGCCTTCTTCACCGTGGCCTTGAAATCCTCGATATTGCCGAACTCGGGATTGATGTCCTTGTAGTCGCGGACGGCATAGTAGCTGCCGAGTGTACCCTTGCGGTTCTTCTCCGAAATAGGATGAACAGGCATGAACCATAGCAGGTCGACGCCCAGCTCCTTCAGTCGGGGCAGCTCCTTGTCGAACGCCTTCAAGGTGCCTTCATCTGTGAACTGACGCAGGTTTACCTCATAGATGACCGCGTTGCGGCTCCAGCAGGGGTGATTCAGTTTGGTGGCGGGAACGGCAGGCACATTCACCTGCACGGGGGAATTTTGAGCCACGGCATTCAGTCCCAACAGGGCACATAAGCCGCATGCAACTCCTTTCAGAATCTTTTTCATGGTGATATGATTGTTGATGGTTTTATTTTCCGATTACAAATTTACCATCTTTCAATCATATTTCCAAAAATCGGCTGTATCAACCGGCATTATTCCCGACAGCTATCAATGTCAACTGTCTTTCAAGTCTCAAGGCGATGGCCCCGTTGTCCTTTATGAAGGAATACAGCTCCCCGACAGCCCTCAGCTTCGGTTCTTTCTCGAAATTCAGGTCACCTTTCCATCCGGCTACAAGGCGCGAGAGTTCGGTCTCCCTGTCTCGGGCCTCAGCCGTCAGCTCGTCGGTATCGTCGCCGATGGGATAACGCCGCGTCAGCATGTCGGTGGAAGCGAACATCTGGTAATTCGCCACGAAGGAGAAGCAGTCCTCCAGCACATCGGGCCATTGGCGCAAATCGACATTGTTTTGCAGGGAGTCCAATACCAGGCTCGTGTTTGACGCGCTGACCAGCAGCCGCTCAACACCCGGAAGCCGAGTGTTGTCGGTCGGCAACCCGGATGGTTCGAACATGTCAGACAGGTCATTGAAGGAGAAATCGGGATTATATGAGACTTCGCTATCTTTCCTGCGGGGAGCCGGAGTGGTCACGGCATAGCAGTAGGCGAGGAAAATATTCAGCAGGTGAAGAAGACGGGGCACATTTTTCAGAAGTTTTTCTTTCTGTTCGGCATCCCTGAGACGTTTCTGTTTCTCGATTTCCGACCCGACATCGATTTCCGACTTCATCGACCCCACGGCGTTAAGAAACAGACCGAGGAATATCAAGCCACACATCACCTCGATGGCGGTGATCGCCTGCGCCCAACCGTGGGCCGGGGTGTAGTCGCCGAAACCAAGGGTGGTGATGGTCACGATACTGTAATAGAGCCACGACCCGAAATCGGTTCCCGCCCCATCGGGAATCCTGAACTGGCCGTCAGGCAACGCCCAGTATATGAGCGCGAACACTGGCGTGACCACCACATACAGCCCAATCCATACTATTGGCCTTATATTGGAGACCACATGGAAAAAATGCTTCACCTTGTCTGAGACTGTCCCATTCATATTCAATTCATTCTATTTATGATAAACATTGCTATTAGAATATCTCCTATCCAAATTCACAAAAATTTGTATAACATCACTTTTTTTATTACTTTTGCAACTAAAGGTTTACACGAAATCAATCATACACATTATGCACACAAAACTTAAACTACTGCTATCGCTAATAGCGATAGTATGTCTCACTCCAAAAGCTTATGCAGACGTTGAGTGGGAATTTCAGGTAGGCGGAATGTATACATCCGACTACAAGGTATACTCAACATCTTCTGAAGACATCAAACGGAGTGCTAACGGCCAAGCCACATTAGGACTATACCTAAAAATCCCTGTTGCACGAAGAATGTTTATCGAGACCGGACTTGGATGGCGCCATCATTATGTTTTCTCAAAATACAAGTTTGAAGTCACAAAAATCGGTGATGAGTCTCTCGATGAGCCAGCTGAAACCTGGGTAAACCCTGAATATAACGATTGGGGAAATTCTCTTGTGTTGCCGGTGAAATTTGGATACTCACTCCCTCTCAACGAGCAGAATTCCTTTGAATTTCTCCTTGGCCCGTATGTCGAGTATCTCTTCAACAGCCCCAACGAATATGCCACCGAAGAAATACAGGAAAGAATCGACTACGGCTATAACATCCGGAAAGCCACCCATTGGTCGGTCGGCATTCAACCCTCTGTTATGTTCAAGCATCGTGCCCTCCGAATAGGTATGACTTTCCAAAGTCCCATATTTTATAACGGTCCACAAAACCTTAACAAAAACACCTTTATGTTTACAATTGGGGTGTCTTTCGGAAGTGGAGCATGGGAAGGCATCGGTACAGGTCTGGCGGCGGCTGGCACAGTAATGGGTGCTATGGCCGACGGATATGCGTCTGGAGTAGCGGCAGCCTCCTCAAATAATTACAACGATTCTTATTCAGATTCACAATCATCATCTTATTCCTCATCCTCCTATTCTTCCGGTTCAAACAGCGGGAATCAATCACTTTCGCAAAATCAGCAGTTAAACTCAGACAAACGAGTTTATAGCAATTATGAATCGATGCTGAGCAAGTTTAAATCAGGACTGACAGGATATACTTGTTCCGAGGTAAAAGACATTCAGAAAAAAATGCGTAAACTCCGCGAAAAATGGAACGGTAAAATCCAAAAATCCTCCCTTGAGAGCTGGAACTGCAACTAATCCTCCCCGACATAATTAAAACGTCCACTCTACCATTAAAAGGGGCTGTGTCGTAATAAAGGTTTACGGTGCAGCCTCTGATTTTTAGGCTT
>ERZ777011.2957-NODE-2957-length-12002-cov-20.986859_pt1 | contig 12002 bp, 7 predicted proteins | sample MGYA00374964_ERZ777011 | MGnify/ENA primary metagenome ERZ777011 (study PRJEB29310, sample SAMD00008975) | mouse gut metagenome | study: EMG produced TPA metagenomics assembly of the Metagenome analysis of fecal microbiota from mouse which was promoted...
AAGTTTTGCTCGTTTCGTTTTAGAAAGTTGCACGTTTCGTTTTGGCGATTATATATTGTCTGCGACATCCTGTGCGTAGTTGTTTTGGCTTAACCTGGCTTTTGTGGTGTCGAGCTGCTGGCGGGTGATGTCACCTTTGGCAAACTGCCAGTAAGCGTGTTTGAGCCTTGTGACATTATAACCTTTTATAATATCCGCAGTGGTAGATTCTATCGGATTGACTATTTTTCCACCACTGTTGAAGAAGTAGTATTCCCAGTATTTGCTTTCAGCCTCGACATGCTCGGCGGCATTCATATAGAAGTTGTCGTGATAATCCACATTACGGTTCTCGTACCATGTCACGTTGGCTGAGAAATCGATGTCGATCTTCCCCTGCTTCTTGGCGTCCTTTGTGGTGATGACTATAATACCGTTGGCTGCGCGGGCACCGTAGATGGCAGCAGCAGCGGCATCCTTTAGCACGTTTACGCTCTCGATGTCATAGGGGTTGAGGTCTTCGATCTTACCTTCGATTGGGAGTCCGTCGACTACAAGCAGAGGATTGGTCTCGCCGTAAAGGGTGCCGACACCGCGGATCACCGGTTTGCCTCCGTAAGTGGAAAGACCGGCGACACGCCCTTCAAGGTTGTTGAGAATGTTGGGCATGTACCTTTCATTGAGCTTGTCGGAACTGATAGTGGCTACCGAGCCTGTCATTTTCTCTTTCTTCACTTCCTGGTAACCTGTCACGACCACCTCGTCCATCATGGAATAGTTGGTCAGCATCTTTATATTGAGGTGGGGCTTGGTGTCCTTATGTATGGCTATTTCGAAAGGTTTCATGCCTACGAAGCTGACAATCAGATTTTTACCCCCCGCCTGTAGGTGCAAATATCGAGAAGTGACCGTCGAGGTCGGTGGCTGTACCGGTCTTGGTGCCTGCTATGTATACATGTGCTCCGGGGAGAGGATCGCCGTTTTCATCAGTGACTGTTCCGGTGATGCGGTGTTGTGATGTGCCGGTCTGCTCAGAGGACGGGAGCCGGAGTATCACCATATTGTCGACCACCTCGTAGTCGAGACCCATGCCTGAACGCACCACTTCATTCAGCAGATCCTTAAGAGAGGAGGCGGTGTATGTGCCGTCGATCTTACGCTTGACTCCGTTGACAATTTCTTTCTTGCATACGAAGTCGTAGCCTGTGGCTGCTTCAAGGATGGCTATTGCTTTCTCGGCATTGTCGTTGGAGAACGATGCCTTGAAGTCGCGTGCGCTTGCCGCGGACGGTGCCATCAGAAGAGCCGAGAGGAGAATGGTAAATAAGCTCTTTCTCATAATGTGATAAATGGATTGGTTGATAGATATGTATGTGATTGATTATTTACGTGAGATTATGATCTTGCTGCCCGATGTGGTGAACTTTACGTCTCCGCACTTCTCAAGGATGGATATGGCGGTTTTGAAATCATCGTAGCGCGGGATGCTCCCGAGGTAGACATCATCCTTGAGCGTGGGGTCGGCAAACTCATATTCGAAATCGTACCATCGGCTCAGGTCGCGCATTATGCTTTCGAACGGTTGTCCTTCAAGCACAAAGCGTCCGTGACGCCATCCGGTGATGACCGAGGTCTTGACATCTCTCATCTTCATTTCGGAGTTGCGGCTGTCGAGCAGAGCCTGATGTCCGGGTGACAGGAACAGCTCCCCGCTCTCGTTTATGTCGCGGCTTAGGGCGATTGAGCCTGATTCGAGGGTGGTATAGGTGATTTCCTCGTCGGGATATGCCTTGATGTTGAATGTGGTGCCGTAGACTCTTACTGTCTGTCCTGTGCTCTCCACATAGAATGGCCGTTCAGGGTCTTTCCTTACTTCAAAATAAGCCTCGCCTGTGATGTGCACCCTTCGTTCGGCACTTCCGAATGTCTTGGGGAACCGCAGCTGCGACTCGGAATTGAGCCATACTACAGTCGAGTCGGAGAGCACTATCTTGAATTCGCCTCCGCGCGGCACATCGAGGCAGAGTTTCTCCCCCGGGGATATCACAGGTATGCTCTCTGCGATATCTTTCAGCCCATGGCTGGCTACAGCGGCGTTGAGGCTGTCGAGGGATATTGTAGCCCCTTGGGTGGTGGTGAGCTCGGCTTTGATGCTTCCGGGCTTTATGCTGTCGATGATTATTGACTGTGATGACATTGCCGAGGGGGCATTGCCGGTGAGCGAAGGGGTGTCGGTGAGCATTACCCAGGCGGCGCAGGCTATTATCACAGATATTGACGCTGCAACGGAGATCCTTTTGACGAGTTTTTGTGTCCTGAGCGCATTGACCCGTCGCTGTATGTCGGCTTCCGGCCGGCGGTGGTCGATGGCTTTGCGCCTCTCGCGTTCGCGGGAGAGGAATGCGGTGTCGGACAGTGTGCGTGCCAGCTCGGCATTTTTCTCATCCCGGGCTATCCATGCGTCAAGCTCTTCACGCTCGCTGGCAGAGAGAGTCCCGAGGACTTTTTTGTATAACAATCGGCTTATATTATGTGGATCGGAGTTCATAGATGAATTTCTTGTTTCTATTATTATAATCCGCATAGTCCGGAATAGTATAACTCGAAAAGCGGTTTTTTTGTTAAAAAATCGTCGTTTATACATGAAAGCATTAAAATTTCCGTATTTTTGTCGTGAATTCAGTTATATAACCGCACTATGATAGACTATGCATCCATATTCCGCAGCTTTATGAGAGGGAGAATGCATCCGCTTTATGAAGTGATGTATTCGGGGCTCCTGCGCTATGCGGCACAGATGCTCGGTGATGATCTGTCATATCTTGCAGAGGATTGTGTGCAGGATGCGGTGATGACCACATATATGAACCGTGAACGCCTTGAGGATGCTGACCACTGGAGGCGTTACATGATGCTATGCGTACATAACCGTGCTCTTAAGGTAGTGCGCCACCAGCATGTGCACGACACTTATGTGGGCAACAATGATGCGGCTTCGGAACAGGATGTGTCGCACGCGCTGATACGTCAGGAGATGCTCGACACTCTGTATGCCGCGATAGAATCGCTCCCGGATATTTACCGTGATGTCTTTGATCTGAGTTTTGAGCAGGGATTGAAGAATGCGGAGATAGCCCATCTGCTCGACATAGCCGAGATTACTGTGAAAAAACGCAAGGAACGCCTGCTTAATATGCTGCGTGCCAAGCTTGGAGGAATTTCCGAAATGGAGCTTATGATGCTTCTTTTGTATGCCGGAATCCTTTCGGATGTCAGCTGAAATAACAAAACATACCTCTATTATTAACATCTTTGCACCATTCATAACGATTTTCACTTGGTCCTTTAACATTCAGGATTTGACTTGATATCAATATATAGTAACTTTGTGGATAGAATATAATACCAATCGTTTCATGAAATCTATTCACCTTATTTGTCTCGCAGGGGCCTTGGCTGCATTGCCTTTAGCTAACAGCTGTGTGAACGCATCGGCTGTCGAAAGCCTCCCTGATGGAGTTACCGTGGAAACATCGACGGGGATCGTACGACTGAAAGTGATAAACGACAAGATAATCCGTGTGTCGGTCACTCCCGAAAAGGGGTTCCCGAACGACAGCAGCCTTGTAGTGGTGCCTGTGGAGAACACAGCCGAGTTCTCGGTGTCGGAAGCGGAGGACAGTGTGTATCTTACCACCGGAGCCGTAAAGGCGGCCGTGGCTAAAAAGACCGGAACTGTCACATTCTTTGATAAGGAAGGCAGGAAGATACTTCAGGAGAGTGACGGAGGAAGAAAGTTTGAGCCGAGATCAGTCGACGGTACGGATGCCTACAGTGTCACTCAGTCGTTCATGTCGCTTGACGATAATGAAGGCATCTATGGTCTTGGTCAGCATCAGGCTAACGAGTGGAACTATAAGGGGAAAAATGAAGAACTGTTTCAGTACAACACCAAGGTGTCGGTGCCGTTTGTGGTCTCTACCGGCAACTATGGGATACTGTGGGACAGCTACTCGCTGTGCCGCTGGGGCAACCCTAATGATTACTGCCAGCTCGGGGAGGCATTCACCCTCTACAATAAGGAGGGCAAGGAAGGCGCATTGACCGGCACATACACAGCCGCTGACGGAAGCACCATGACCAGAGAGGAGCCTCAGATATATTTTGAGCATCTGATAAGGGGTGATCTCTCTCATGTGGTAAATCTGCCTGAGGATTTCAATTTCGCAGGCTCCAAAGTGGTTTTTGAAGGGGAGATAGAGCCTAAGGAGACCGGAGAATATGATTTCATACAGTACTATTCAGGATATCAGACAATTTCTATAGATAACAAAAAGGTTGTTGAAACCCGCTGGCGCACCGCATGGAACCCTAACAGCTACAAGTTCTCGGTGAATCTGGCAAAGGGCAGGCGTGTTCCCATCCGAATCGAATGGGAGCCTAACGGCGGTGTGGCTTATTGCGGGTTAAGGGTATACTTACCTATGGATGACACACAAAAAAATCAGATTACGTGGTGGGGAGAAATGCAAGATATGGTAGACTATTATTTTGTTTATGGTGATTCGATGGATGACGTTATAAGTGGATACCGCACTCTGACAGGTAAGGCCCAGATTATGCCTAAATGGGCTATGGGCTACTGGCAGAGCCGTGAGAAATACAACTCTCAGGAGGAGGTGCTGTCGACACTTGCCGAGTTCCGCCGCCGTCAGATCCCCATTGACAATATTGTGATCGACTGGCTGCACTGGAACCAGGATTCATGGGGAAGCCATGAGTTTGACCGCAGCCGTTTCCCCGATCCGAAGGGGATGGTTGATACCATCCATGCAATGGATGCCAGAGTGATGGTGTCGGTGTGGCCTAAGTTCTATGCGACTACCGAGCATTTCAAGGAATTTGACGAAAAGGGTTGGATGTATCAGGGCGCGATACGCGACAGCATACGTGACTGGGTTGGTCCCGGCTATCTCGGATCGTTCTATGACGCTTATCATCCCGAGGCACGCAAACTGTTCTGGAGCCAGATGAACGACCATTACATGCCACTCGGCATTGATGCATGGTGGATGGATGCGTCCGAGCCAAATGTGCGTGACTGTATCGATGTCGAGTACCGTAAGGACCTTATGAACCCTACAGCTCTCGGACCTGCCGACAAATATTTCAATGCCTACGCGCTCATGAACGCCGAGGCTATCTATGACGGACAGCGCGGTGTGGACCCTGACAGGCGTGTGTTCCTTCTGACGCGTTCCGGATTTGCCGGGCTACAGCGTTATTCCACCGCCACATGGAGCGGCGATATAGCTACCCGATGGGAGGATATGGAGGCGCAGATTGCTGCCGGTCTTAATTTCGCAGTCAGCGGTATCCCTTACTGGACTATGGATATCGGAGGTTTCTGTGTCGAAGACCGCTATGTGGCAGCACAGAAGGAATTTAACGAGACTGGCAAAGAGAATGCCGATATGAAGGAATGGCGCGAGCTCAACACTCGCTGGTATCAGTTCGGAGCGTTTGCACCGTTGTTCCGAGCCCATGGTCAGTGGCCTTTCCGTGAGGTGTTCAACATCGCTCCGGAAGGACATCCCGCCTATAATACAATCGTGGCTTACACTAAACTACGCTATAATCTCATGCCTTATATCTATTCTCTTGCGGGCATGACCCATTTCAATGATTATACCATCATGCGTCCGATGGCTATGGATTTCACATCCGACAGAGCCACTTATGATATCAAGGACCAGTATATGTTCGGTCCGGCTCTTCTTGTGGCTCCTGTGTACAAGTATGGGGCACGTTCACGTGACGTGTATTTCCCTGAGAACACGAAGTGGTATGATTTCTATACCGGACGTCTCACCGAAGGGGGACAGACAGTGAATGTTGCCGCACCTTATGAGCGCATACCTCTGTTCGTACGTGCAGGATCGATCATTACAGCCGGCGGGGATATACAGTCCACCGCCCGGGAGTCGTCCGAGCCTCTGACCATTGCTGTTTATGCCGGAAATGACGGTGAATTCACCCTTTATGAAGATGAGGGCACCAATTACAATTATGAGAAAGGGCAGTTCTCCAGAATCGGCATAAAGTACGATGACGCGACCTCCACACTTACTATCGCCTGTCGTGAAGGGGAGTATCCCGGAATGAAGCAGAGCCGAAAGTTCAACATTGTAAAGGTTGACGCCTCCCATCCTGTAGCCAATGCAATCAGGTCAAAGGGCAAGACTGTGGACTACAACGGATCGCAGGTGCAGGTAAAACTATAATAGACTATTCTTCATGCAGATCAATAGGTATATTTTGATTCTTCTGACATTGGTTGCCGTTATGGGCAATCAATGTCCGTTGAATGCCGGCAACACATCCCGGACGGAATTCAATTCCGACTGGCTGTTTGCCCTGACTGACGACGACAAGGCTTCCGGAGAAAACTTCGATGATAGCGGATGGAGGCATCTGTCATTGCCGCACGATTGGGCTATTGAAGGGGATTTCAGTGAAAAGAACCCCTCCGGTACAGCCGGTGGTGCGCTTCCGGGTGGTACCGGATGGTATCGCAAGCATTTCAGCCTCAATCCGGGAAATGACCGTATATACATCGATTTTGACGGAGCTTATATGAACACGTCGGTCTATATTAACGGTCAATATCTGGGTACACGTCCTTATGGGTACGCCTCGTTCAGCTATGATATCACCCCATATATAAAGGTTTCCGGAGACAATGTGCTGGCTGTGAAGATCGACAATTCAGAGCAGCCTAATTCACGATGGTATTCGGGATGCGGTATATATCGCAATGTGTGGATGAGGCGGTTGAATCCGGTCCACATCCCTCTGTGGGGACAGTTTGTCAAAGCATCCGTGGCGGGTGATTCAGGAAACCTTGAAATAGCCACCGAACTGTCAAATCTTTCGTCAGGGGATGTCAGGGTGCAGGTGTATTCCGTGCTGACCGATCCGTCAGGGCAGATGGCAGGCAAGTCAAAGCCAAGCATTGTCACCGTAAAAAGCGGAGAAAGAAAAACTGTTGTAAATTCGGATATCAGGATCTCCAATCCCGAACTGTGGAGTACAGAGTCACCAAAGCTCTATACTCTTATGACTTATGTACAGGAGCCTGGTAATGGCAGGATGCTTGATGCGTATGAGACTTTGACCGGTTTCCGCACTCTTGGATTTGATGCCAAGAAAGGTTTTTCGCTAAATGGCAAGCCGATGAAGATCAACGGAGTATGTCTGCATCATGACGCCGGAGCTTTGGGCGCGGTAGTGAACCGCAGGGCTATAGAGCGACAGCTTGAAATAATGAAGGAGATGGGTGTCAACGCCATACGATGTTCGCATAATCCTCCTGCTCCTGAACTTCTTGACCTCTGTGACAGCATGGGGCTTATGGTTATGGACGAGGCTTTCGATATGTGGCGCAAGAAAAAGACCAAATGTGACTATTCGCGCTATTTCAACGAGTGGCATGAGCGTGACCTCACTGATATCATACGCCGCGATCGCAACCATCCTTCCATAATCATGTGGAGCATAGGCAATGAAGTGCTTGAGCAGTGGACTCATGCCGATGCCGATACTTTGAGCCTTGAGCAGGCTAACCTGCTGCTTAATTTCGGACACAGCAAGGATATGCTGGCTATAGAGGAGGGGGAGAAGTCGATCAACTCCATCCTGACTAAGAAACTTGTGGATATGGTGAAGGAGCTTGACACCTCGCGGCCTGTCACCTCAGGATGCAACGAGCCTAATCCCTACAATAATCTGTTCCGGTCGAATGCTCTCGATATCATCGGCTACAATTATCATGAGGACTGGTTCAAGGATGTTCCGAAGAATTTTCCCGGCAAGCCTTTTATCATCACCGAGAGTGTGTCGGGGCTTATGACACGCGGATATTACCGTATGCCATCCGACAGCATGTACATATGGCCTCATTCTCCGGAAAAGCCGTTCTTTGATGCATCGTTCTCATGCTCTTCCTACGATAATTGCCATGTGCCTTGGGGCACTACCCATGAGGGTACAATGCGCTATGTGGAGGACAATGAATTTATTATGGGGCAGTTCGTATGGACCGGATTTGATTATATCGGAGAGCCTACACCTTTCGGTTGGCCTGCCCGCAGTTCTTATTTTGGCATTGTCGATCTGGCGGGTTTCCCGAAGGATGTCTACTATATGTATCAGAGCCGTTGGCGTCCTGATAAGAATGTTCTGCATCTGTATCCTCACTGGAACTGGAAAGAGGGTGACGAGATCGACCTCTGGGCTTACTATAATAATGCCGATGAGGTGGAACTGTTCGTAAACGGTAAGTCGCAGGGGATACGTACTCCAGATAAAGACCGGTATCATTCATCCTGGCGTGTGACATTCGAGCCTGGAACTGTCACAGCCGTAAGCCGCAAAGGTGGTAAGGAGATAGCACGTAAGGAGATACGTACAGCATCAGCACCATATGGCATAAGGCTGACCCCCGACAGGGCTGTGATAGCGGCTGATGGCAAGGACCTGTCGTATATCACTGCAGAGATAATTGATGCTGACGGCAATCCTTGTCCTACGGCTGACAGCGAGATTACATTCCAGGTGTCAGGTGCCGGCGAGAATGCAGGGGTTGACAATGGTTCGCCCATCTCGCTTGAACGTTTTAAGTCCGACCGCCGGAAAGCTTTTAACGGCAAGGCTCTGCTTATAGTCAGGAACAACGGCAAGGCAGGAGAAATCACGATTGAAGCTTCTGCCGATGGGCTTGTACAGGCTAAACATATCATAATGACAGACAAATAACACATACATATTATATGAAAATCAAATCAATCTTATTGTCAATGTCTATGGCGACCTCCGCATTGGCAATGGCTCAACAGCCTATATACCTTGACCGGACAAAACCTATTGAGGAGCGTGTGGAGGATGCACTTTCAAGAATGACCCTTGAAGAGAAAGTAAAGCTGTGTCACGCCCAGGGCAAGTTTTCGAGCGCGGGTGTGCCTCGTCTCGGAATTCCTGAGATATGGATGAGCGACGGTCCTCACGGAGTACGTGCCGAAGTCAACTGGAACGACTGGGGCTATTCGGAATGGAAGAATGATTCAATCACGGCTTTTCCGGCACTTACCGCACTTGCCGCCACCTGGAATCCGAAGATGTCGGCTATCTATGGGAAGAATGTCGGCGAGGAGGCTCGTTACCGTGAGAAAGACATACTCCTTGGACCTGGTGTAAACATCTACCGCACCCCGCTTAACGGCCGTAATTTCGAATATATGGGCGAGGACCCCTATCTGGCAGGTGAAATGGTGGTTCCTTATGTAAAGGAGCTCCAGAAAAACGGTGTGGCTGCTTGTGTAAAGCATTTCGCTCTCAACAATCAGGAGAAATGGCGTGGAAATATCAATGTCATACTCTCTGACCGTGCCCTTTATGAGATATATCTCCCTGCATTCAAAAAAGCAGTGCAGGAAGGTGGTGCATGGTCTATTATGGGAGCCTACAACCAGGTATGGAATCAGCATTGCTGTCATAATGACCGCCTCCTCAACAAGATTCTTCGTGATGAATGGGGGTTTGACGGTGTGGTAGTGACCGACTGGGGCGGAGCGCACGACACCAAGGAGTCAGCTCTCAACGGACTGGATATAGAGATGGGATCGTTCACCAACGGACTTACAAGCGAAAGCGACTTTACTTTTGATGATTACTATCTTGGCAAGCCTTATCTCAACATGATCAAGAGGGGAGAGGTGCCGGAAAAGACTGTCGATGACAAGGCTCGCAATGTGTTGCGTCTTATATTCCGTACAGCCATGAACACAGAGAAGCCTTTCGGGCGCGGTGCGTCTCCGGAGCATTATGCTGCAGCTAAAGAGATTGGTGATGAGGCAATAGTACTTCTTAAGAACAATGGTATACTTCCGCTTGATCCGGCGAAATATCGCAATATCCTTGTGGTAGGGGAGAATGCCGTGCGTCCTCTCAACAGGGGAGGCGGTTCGTCCGAGCTCAAGGTGAAGGACATGTTCTCTCCTCTTGAGGCTATACGCACAGTATTTGGCAATGGTGTGAAATATGCTGAAGGTTATCGTTCGGGCCGTCCGATGTACGGAAATGAGGATATCATACCTCAGAACATTCTTGACTCTCTGCGCAATCAGGCTGTCGAGATGGCGAAGGGGATGGATGCTGTGATATACATTGGTGGTCTTAACAAGAACGCGTTCCAGGATTGTGAGGCTTCTGACCGTCACGATTATAATCTGCCTTGGGGGCAGGACCGTATCATTGAGGAGCTTGTTGCTGCCAATCCAAATCTTGTGGTTGCCAATATCTCAGGCAATGCTTATGCTATGCCTTGGGTTGATAAGGTGCCGGCCGTGGTACAGAGCTGGTATCTTGGCACTATGGTGGGTCCGTCTATGGCTGATGTGCTGTCAGGAAAGGTGAATCCGAGCGGAAAACTTCCCTTTTCTTTCCAAAAACGTCTTGAGGATAATGGTGCACATGCCTATGGAGTGCGTTCCTACCCTGGTGTAGAGACCAAGGCGGGAGGCAATGCGGCAGCCGACCTTGCAGGCGCGGATGTGAATGTAGGCAAGAATCCTGAGCAGGAGTATCTTGAGGATATATTCGTGGGCTATCGTTGGCACGACACAAAGAAGATTCCGGCACTATTCCCATTTGGCTATGGTCTTAGCTACACGACTTTCAAGTATGGCAAACCGGTGCTTTCCGCTTCTGAAATGAGTGCTGACGGAGAGTTGACAGTGACAGTCCCTGTGACTAATACAGGCTCTGTGGCAGGTAAGGAAGTGGTGCAGTTGTACATCTCCGATGAGAAGTCGTCGCTTCCACGCCCTCTGAAAGAGCTTAAGGGATTTGAGAAAGTAAATCTTGCTCCCGGACAGACCCGGAATGTGGCATTCACCGTCACTCCTGAAGCTCTCAAATTCTTTGACGACAAAGCCCATCAGTGGGTTGCAGAGCCAGGTAAGTTCAAACTTCTTATCGGATCATCAAGCACTGATATAAGGGCAAAATCACAGTTTGAATTGAAGTAGACCTCAGGTACCTATCAATCCATGATGAGGTAAAACGGCTATAAAGAATTTTATAGTTATTCGGTAACATTCAAATGTATTATAAAGATATAGGCTCGACCGCCGGTTCATAGGCGGTCGAGCCTGTTTTCTTTAATGGAATGTGCTGTTTGTCAGCGAAAATCCATATATTTGTAACTATGAACTTTGAAGCATTAGTAAAACATATCAGCACGATACAGAACACGTTGCAGGCACAAGCCTCGCACGCTGTAAACCTTGCCCTTACTTTCCGTAACTGGCTTATGGGTTGCTATATTGTGGAATTTGAGCAGAACGGAGAAGACCGTGCCGCGTACGGTGAACAACTGTTGAAGAAGCTGGAGCAACGACTGAAAACAAAAGGTCAGAATGAACGTAGATTCAGGGAATTTAGACAGCTGTACCTTGTTTATCCACAGCTAAAAAGAGTCTGTTACACAATATATTGCATCACAAATACAAATTTGGCAGTCATTGACCGCCGAATCTGAAAATGGCGTTTGGAAGCTATCAACAGAATACCCACAAACCGAAACATGGATGATTCCGGCTGATAGATTATTCAACAGATTATCTTGCAGTCAGCAGAAAATAGTTTAGTACGGTTTGGATATATAGACAAAAAAACAGACTAAACTCTAAACCTGGAAATTCAGATATTTTTTATACATTTCTCTTATATACAAATGATAGCCGAATTCAATTCATATATGAGTAACATAGACATAGACTTCTTCAAGGAGTTGTGTCTGAAACATGGAGAGTTACGACATTATAAAAAGAATGAGTTTATTCTCCATGAAGGTGATGCCTGTTCTTTCTTCGGGTTTATCTTGTCAGGCGTAGTCAAATACAGTTGCACCAACCGGACAGAAAACAAGCCGTATAATGTCGGTTTTTCCTTTCCAAATGAAT
>ERZ777011.2959-NODE-2959-length-11995-cov-8.591206_pt1 | contig 11995 bp, 9 predicted proteins | sample MGYA00374964_ERZ777011 | MGnify/ENA primary metagenome ERZ777011 (study PRJEB29310, sample SAMD00008975) | mouse gut metagenome | study: EMG produced TPA metagenomics assembly of the Metagenome analysis of fecal microbiota from mouse which was promoted...
AGGAGAACGACTAATGCCCATCTCAAAGTTTTGCACTTCGATTTGGAATCTTCAGCCTCTGACAAGGCCTAATGATTCAGAAAGCCAGCGACAGGCCTACCGATGCGGTGAACGAGTGGACACGGTAGTCGGCAGTGAACAGGTTGGTGGCACCGGTGAAAATATTTTTCTCGGGGTAGCTGGCGCCATCTACACCAAGGCCGGCCACATACATCACACCCACATTCACGCCCAGATATGGGGTGGGGTTGAAGGTGAAACCTGCGGTAGGCTCGATTTTGGTCATGCCCGGAGTTTCGGGATTGTAAAACTCCTTGTCGCAGGGCGAGAAGTCGACCATCAGGCCGGCGCGTACATCGAAGCGCTGCGATGCCTTCCACTCCACACCGCCGCGTATCAGCCACGAATTGTGGTAGTTCTTGGTCAGATGCTGGTCGAGGTCCGAAGCCCCTTTGAACTCAATGTCAAGCGTGTTGTAGGCCTTCCAGAAAGTCAGCTGTGTTTCCACATCGGCCACCCAGCGCGAGTTGTGCCACGAAAAGCCGAAACCCAGAGTGGCCGGCAGAGGCATCTGTGCGGTGAACTCGGTTTTGGAAAGGCCGTCGAGTTTCGAAGCCAACAGTCCCTGAATGGTAGGGTCGCTTACGGCATATTCCACCTTGGCCTTGCCTGCGTCGACCTTCATCATGCTCTTGGAGCGGAAGTTCACGCCGGCGGTCACATGGTCCGAAATATCATACATGGCGCCTAAATTAACGCCTACCGCTACTCCGGCCTTTCCGCTTAGTTGCGCCGAGGCCGGAGTGATTCCGGCAAACGACGGCATAGGCACACCGGGGTTCATAATGGCCAGCAGACCGTCGAGCTGCTCTCCGGTGAGCAGGCCTTTGGAGAGATTGACCGAACCCCACGATATAGTAAGACCCGCACCAACCGACAGCTTGGGCAGAATCTTCCAGGCCACGGTGGGCTGTACGGTATACGCTGCCAGCGAAACCGATTGGTTCAGAGTAGCGCCCGGCCAGTTTTCGGTCCAGTTGATGCTGCTGCCGTAGGGAGTATATACTGCTATGCCGGCTTTGAGATTATCGAAAATGCTGAATGCCCCGAACACGCTGAACGGTGTAGATGCGTTGCAATCGGTTTTATACTCTGTGCCGCCTATGATGGCGGTGGCAGAGGGGAAGATGGCATTGGCCGAAGCGTCGACCTCTACCGTCTTGGTCATAAATGCCATGCCCGCAGGATTGAAAAACTGACTTTCCGCACCCAGTTTAAGAGCGAAGCCGGTGTGTCCCATACCAAGCTGTCGGGTACTGAGTGAATTGACCTGATAGCCTTCGGCTGCGGCATTAAACGAGCCAAACAGCATAGCGGCTGCCAGCATAGCATTTATTTTAGAAATTGTACTCATAAAAGTTTTGTTAGTTAAGAACTGTTATGTTAACGGTATCCTTCACAAGATTCCGGGCTGCAAAAGTAGGTAAAAAAACATCATTGGCCTACTGATTATCCGATTTTATGTCGTGCCTATGCACAAAAGTCTTAAAATATCTAAAATTTGTGCAATATCAGAGGGTATTAAAAAAAGAAAAGCCTGCCCAGGAGCGTTATTGCTCCCCCGGGGCAGACTTTTTGCAAGCTATGATTCGGGTATATTTCCTGAGATTATTTGTTTTGGTGCTCGTAGCGGAGAGTCATCGAGGGCTGGTCGCATACCTCGGCGGGGCCAAAGTACTGGATGGGACCTGGATATACATAGCAGGTGTTGAGGGCCCAGTCGGCACGCTGCGATACGAACTTCTGGAATGGTGCGCCGTCGAGGCGTACGAGCGCCTTCTGGATTACGGGCTTGAGTTCGCCGTTACGGCGTTCCATGTTCATCATCATGGTAATGGGTATACCGCCGGCAATCCACTGAACCGAGGGTTTAACGAGGTTGCGAACGCTCGACATGTAGCCGGTAACGCCTGCGTTAACCAGGCAAGCGGCGTTGAAGCCGAGAGCGTAGCAGTAGTCGGCGTCGAAGTTCGAGGGGTCGGCGCAACGGCCTTCGTATCCGAAGAAGTGGTGCAGGGCTGCGAATTTGCCTACATAGTTGCCTTCTTCGGCCATTACCTGCAGACGTTTTGCTACCATTTCGCTGAGCAGCTTTTCGGTTTCGATGAGCGATACCTGTACGTTGCCGTGGGGGTCGCGGTCGAGGGTGAGCTGACGTGCCACGCCCAGAGGCAGCGACTCGTAAGTGGCGGCGTTTTCAGCCGACAGTTGGCCAATAACCCACTGACGCTGTTCTGCGGCATCGCCTGCGGCTGCAAATTCCTCGGCTTTGGCGGCCAGAAGGTCGTTGAGCTCGGCGATGAGCTTTTTCACAGCAGGGATAAATTCAATAAGGCCTTCGGGAATAAGTACGGTACCGAAGTTGTTGCCTTCGGCGGCACGGCGTGCCACAGTGTCGGCGATATAGTTTACAACATCCTGAAGGGTCTGGTTCTTGTCCTCTACTTCTTCAGAGATGATACATACGTTGGGCTGGGTCTGGAGAGCACATTCGAGGGCGATGTGGCTGGCGCTGCGGCCCATGAGCTTGATGAAGTGCCAGTATTTCTTGGCCGAGTTGCAGTCGCGCTGTATGTTGCCGATAACTTCGCTGTATACCTTGGTGGCGGTGTCGAAGCCGAACGAGGTTTCAATCTGGTCGTTCTTGAGGTCGCCGTCGATGGTCTTGGGGCAACCGATAACCTGTACGCCTGCGCCGATTTTCTTGTAGTATTCGGCCAGTACGGCTGCGTTGGTGTTGGAGTCATCGCCGCCGATGATTACAAGAGCCTTGATGTTGAGTTCCTTGAGGATTTCCAGACCTTTGTCGAACTGGTCTTCCTTTTCGAGTTTGGTACGGCCCGAGCCGATGATGTCGAAGCCGCCGGTGTTGCGGTATTCATCGATAATCGAGGCTGTGAGTTCAATGTATTTGTGGTCTACGAAACCGCCGGGGCCCATGAGAAAGCCGAACAGACGGCTGTCGCGGTGAATTTTCTTGATGCCGTCGAACATACCGCAGATAACGTTGTGTCCGCCGGGAGCCTGGCCTCCTGAGAGTATTACGCCTACGTTAATGGGCTTGTTGGGCGCGGGAGTAGGGTTCTTTTCGAACTTGAGTTCGGGCAGGCCATAAGTATTGGGAAAAAGTTTCTTGATTTCGTCCTGGTCAGCAACAGATTCTGTGGGATTGCCGGTTACGGCTTTGACTGCTCCTGTTAGCACGATGGGCAGCTTGGGTTGGTAAGCTGCGCGTGCTTTTTGCAAAGCGCTCTTTTTCATTGATTTAGTGTATGTGGTATTTGTGTTTTAAAAATTGTCCTATTATGTATATGCAAAGTTCGCAAAAACTTGGCGCTTTACCAATATTTATTTATTTAAAAAGTGTAAATGGGGCCTTTATTTCTTGAAATCTCCTGCAATTACTGTGCGCATGGCGTTAGTCGGCAAATATTGCCCTACGGCCTGCGACATCTGCTCGGGGCTTGTCTGTTGCAGGGCTTCCCAGAACATGTCGTAGTATTGTGGGCTTTGCCCGTTGATGTGCTGCGACACAAGCTGTGCCTGCACTTTCATGGGCGTGTCGCACATGCCGGCCAGACGTGAGGCCAGACTGAGCTGCAGGCGATGGTGTTCGTCGGCATCCATTGGCTTGGCGGCAAAGCGCCGGATCTCGGTGTTTATCTCGCTGAGGACTCCTGCTGTATATGTGGGGTCGCACTCGCAGCTGATGTTCGCAAATGAGCCTTCGCGCATGATGTTGAGTTGGGCGTAAATACCGTAGGTGTAGCCTTTGTCTTCGCGAATGTTCTGCATCAGCCGCGAGCCGAAGTAGCCTCCGAGTGCGTGTATGGCCAGACGCAAAGGCCAGAAGCCGGTGTCGGAGGCATTGCAAACCGATACCGGTGCGGCGGCAACAACGGCGTGCTGCAGCGAGCCGTCGACCTGTACGTTGTATTCTCCGGCAGCTTCGGGCATGAATATGCCGGCTTGCGGCAGGGCGGATGGCCCGCAGCCTTTTATTTCTTCCAGATAAGAGTCGATTTCTGTTATCAGCGCGGCATCGGCGAATCCGGCCACGTATGCTGTTATTCCTTGCGGGTCGATGCAGGCCCGGTGACAGCTATGGAGCATTTCGACATTTATATCGCGTATGCCTTCAGCTGATTCTGTCATGGCGAAGCGGTGGCTGCGGCCTGCGAGCAGGCCGCGCATTTCTTCGCGGGCATTGAACGCCGGTGTTTCGCGGTTGCACTGCAGCTCGGTTATCATCTGGCGCTTCACTGCATCCATTTCTTTCAGCGGAAATACCGGATGGCACAGCAGGTCGAAGAATGTCTGAAGCACCTTGTGTATGTTGCGCCGCAAAGCTGTGAGCGACACCACGGTATGATGGTTCGACGGCATGGCCACTACCGACGCGCCGTTGTAGTCGAGAGTTTCGGCAATCTGCTTGCCGCTGTAGTTGCGGCTTCCCTCCTTGAGTATGCGTCCGTGCAGTACGGCAACCAACGGCATAAACTCCATGCTGCCGCTTGGGCATACTATATCGATGCGCACCAATTCATAGTCCTCGCGGTGCAGGCAGCGGCGCAATATGCCGTTGTCGAGCAACCGGTCGGTGGGTACAGGCAGGCTGCGAGGGGCAAAATCGCCGGTGGCAGGAGCTTTGCTGCGGTCGGGTAGTGAGTGATTGGTCATTGTCTGTTGCTGAGGTATTTTTCTGCGGCGGCGAGGTCGTCGGGGGTGTCGATGCCGATTGTCGGACTATTGCTGGCGGCTACCTTGATGCGGTATCCGTTCTGTAGCCAGCGCAATTGCTCAAGCGACTCGGCTTTCTCGAGTGCCGACTGTGGCAATGAGGCCAGCCGGCCGAGTATGTCGCGCCGGTAGGCATACAAGCCTATGTGGGTGTAGTACCGTGCTGTTTCGAGCCATTTCGTCCATTCGATACCGCGCACGTATGGTATTACCGAACGCGAGAAGTACATAGCGAAGTCGTGCTCGTCGATTACCACTTTTACCAGGTTGGGGTCGAACAGAGCCTCAAAGCCTGCGGCAGGGTCGAAGGGGCGTACCAGAGTCGCTATCTGAGTTTCGGGGTCGTCGAAGCAACTCATAACGGCCTGCAATTGGGCGGGGTCGATGAAGGGTTCGTCGCCCTGTACGTTTATGATAACGTCTGCGTCGCTTGTGGCCGCTGCCTCGGCGCATCGGTCGGTGCCGCTGCGGTGCGATTCGGAAGTCATTACGGCTTTGCCTCCAAAGGCCTCCACGACGTCGAATATGCGGCGGTCGTCGGTGGCCACCACGGCACAGGGAATCACCTCCGACACGCGCTCCCACACATGCTGTATCATGGGCTTGCCGCCAAGTAGGGCCAGTGGCTTGCCGGGGAAGCGGGTAGAGGCGTAGCGGGCCGGAATTATAGCTTGGAATTTCATTGCTCAGTCAAGTTTAAGTACAGCAAGAAATGCTTTCTGCGGAACTTCTACAGAGCCAATCTGCTTCATGCGTTTTTTGCCTTTTTTCTGTTTTTCCAGCAGTTTGCGTTTACGCGAGATGTCACCGCCGTAGCACTTGGCTGTAACGTCCTTGCGCACCGCCTTGATGGTTTCGCGGGCAATGATTTTGGCTCCGATGGCAGCCTGTATGGCTATGTCGAATTGCTGGCGCGGAATCAGTTCTTTGAGTTTCTCGCACATGCGGCGTCCGAAGTTCACGGCATTGTCGGCATGGGTAAGGGTAGAGAGAGCATCGACACTTTCGCCGTTGAGCAGAATGTCGAGTTTCACCAGCTTCGACTCGCGGAAGTCGTGTATATGGTAGTCGAACGAGGCATAGCCCTTGGATATGCTCTTGAGTTTGTCGTAGAAGTCGATTACGATTTCGCCCAGAGGCATGTCGAAGGTTATTTCCATACGGTTGCCGGATATGTATTCCTGCTTTACCAGCTCGCCGCGTTTGCCCAGACACAGAGTCATTATCGGGCCTATGAAGTCAGCTGTGGTGATTACGGTGGCGCGTATGTACGGCTCCTCGATGTGGTCGATAAGCGTAAGGTCGGGCAGACCCGAGGGGTTGTGTACCTCTGTCATGTTGCCCTTCTTGTCGTATACACGGTAGCTTACGTTTGGCACGGTGGTAATCACATCCATGTCGAACTCGCGGCCCAGGCGTTCCTGAATGATTTCCATATGCAGCAGGCCAAGGAATCCACAGCGGAAACCAAAGCCGAGCGCTGCCGAAGACTCGGGTGTGAAGGTCAGAGATGCATCGTTGAGTTGCAGCTTTTCGAGCGAGCTGCGCAGGTTTTCAAAGTCTTCGGTCTCGATGGGGTAAACGCCTGCGAACACCATGGGTTTGACTTCCTCAAAGCCGTCGATGGCCTGTTCGCATGGCCGGGCCACATGGGTAATGGTATCGCCCACACGCACTTCACGCGAGGTTTTTATGCCTGATATGATATATCCCACATTGCCAGCCGACAGAGTCTTGCGTGGCGACATATCGAGTTTGAGCACACCTATTTCGTCAGCGTGATATTCTTTCCCGGTTGAAACGAATTTAACAAAATCGTCTTTGCTGATGCTTCCGTTTTCGATTTTAAAATAGGCAATGATGCCTCTGAAGGGGTTGAATACCGAGTCGAAAATCAGAGCCTGAAGCGGAGCGTCGGGGTCACCTTTCGGAGCCGGCACGCGCTCTACTATGGCACGCAAAATCTCCGGAATACCTATACCGGTCTTGCCGCTGGCACGGATGATTTCCTCGCGCTTGCAACCCAGAAGTTCAATAATCTGGTCTTCCACTTCCTCGGGGTTGGCCGAGTCGAGGTCCACCTTGTTAACCAACGGAATGATTTCCAGGTCGTTGTCGATAGCCATATACAGGTTCGAAATGGTCTGAGCCTGAATACCCTGCGAAGCGTCGACAATCAGCAGTGCGCCTTCGCAGGCGGCAATGGAGCGCGAAACCTCGTATGAGAAGTCCACGTGTCCCGGAGTGTCGATAAGGTTGAGGGTATATTTTTCGCCATCTATTATGTGTTCCATCTGAATGGCATGGCTCTTGATAGTGATACCGCGCTCGCGTTCGAGGTCCATGTCGTCGAGTACCTGGGCTTCCATGTCCTTGGCCTCTACGGTGCCGGTATATTCCAGCAGGCGGTCGGCGAGGGTGGATTTGCCATGGTCGATATGGGCTATGATACAGAAATTGCGTATATGTTTCATTCGGATGTCGTGATTTAGAGTGCAAATTTACGAATTTTTTTGCGAATCTCCATAACTTTTGCTAACTTTGCATCTGAAAAACGCGGTAGTAGCTCAGTTGGCAGAGCGCGGGCTTCCCAAGCCCGAAGTCGCGGGTTCGACCCCCGTCTACCGCTCAATGCAACGGCGCGCATTTATATATCATTCGCATAATGAAAAAGAATTTACTCTTGTTTATCGCATTTTGCATTGTCTGGTATTTAATAGCCGGGCTGTGTTATGTTGTCGATCTGCTATTTAGTCTGAATTGGTTTGATGATTGGCGAGAGTACGTGGTAATCGGTTTTGCAGGTGTGATAGCTTCTATATTCGGCCCCATATTATTTGCATGGATTGAAAAGATATTCAAGAACAGGTCCGATAATTAATTTTGATTGCTGATTGCTTATTATTTAGCGTTTTTCTTTTCTTTTTCTCGTTGCCGATATTCCTTATATTCGGCCGGAGTCATCATTAGTATTTCAAATAGGGATTTTTTAGTTTTGGCGTGTACTATGTTATGGTTCTTTGTTTTCTCTTTTTGACTGCGCCTTAACCGCTCAAACTCCTCCATGTCTTTGATTATTCTTTCTTTCGGATAGCCGACGGGGTATGGCCCATGTGGCCTGCTTACTATGTAATATCTCTTGCGGTGGTCGTTGTCGTCGTAGTATACTTTGACTTTATTGCTTCTCCATTTTCTATAGTAAAAAAAATTGGCTATGAGCACAATCAATCCAAGGCCGGATAAAATTAATGCGGCGATAAATACATAAGCTATTATGTGTGCTAATATATCCACCTCTATATTATTTTATATGTTCGCGCAGCCATGCCGATTTGGCCTCGGTTTCGGCCCATTCAGCGGCGGGGTCCGACTGGGAGGTAATGCCTCCGCCGGCGTATATGCAATAGTGTTCGGCGTCGAACTGCATGCAGCGCAGGTTTACTATACATAGTCGCTGTGAATTTTTGTCGGCGTCAAACTCGATAAGTCCGGAATACAGGTTGCGGCGATGTGTTTCCAGCCGGGCTATGTCGTCGAGGGCTTCGCGGCGTGGATAACCTCCTACGGCCGGAGTTGGCTGCAAGGCGTTTTTCAGTCGCTCGAGATCGATTTGCGAGGTTTGGGCGGTGAATTCGGTAAGCAGGTGTTCGATGGCTCCGTAGCGCAGTGTGCCGAGCTCCGACCGGTTGTAGTGCTGAGTCTGTTCGGCCAATGCATCTTCGATAAAGTCCGCCACCATACGGTGTTCTTCCAGGTTCTTTTCGTCCCACGGACCGTCGGATAGTAGCCGGGTACCGGCCAATGCCATTGTGTACAGCCTGTCACCGTCGATTTTATACAGCAACTCTGGCGATGCCCCCATCCAGGCTCCTGTCTGCGGAGTGTAAAATATTGTGCGGTATGTCTGTGGATATGCTTCGAAGAAATCCAGAGCCAGCTGTACCATGTCGCAGTTGTGGCTGCCGCAGATGGCGCGTGACATTACGGTTTTGCCTTGGCGCTGTTTCAGCCGCTCTACAAGTGTTTCTATTGCGGCGCGGTACTGAGGCCAGCTTGTTGATTCGCGCCACAATTCGGCAGGTGAGTTGCAGCCGGGCCAGGGGGTGAAGCGTACCGACGCAGTGTCGGCAAGGCTAAGCTCTCCACCGGGCAGGCAATATGCAAAAAAAGGAGAACCCGACTGCAGCAGCCGGGTCAGTTCGTTTTTAAGTTCGTGACTTACAGGCATGGCCGGGCTATAAGTTCAAAGGGCATGGCATCGGTGATTTCGACATTATAAAATTCGCCTTTGCACATTTTGCTTGTTTTTTCAATAAGTACTTCCGGGTCAACCTCGGGCGAGTCGTACTGAGTGCGGCCTATGTAATAGTCGGCGTTCTCACTGTCGATAATCACGCGCTGAATGGTGCCGACCTTGCTCTGCTGGATTTCCATGGATATTTCTTCCTGAAGTTCCATCAGGCGGTCGAGGCGCTGCTGTTTTACTTCCTGCGGAATGGAATCCTCAAAGTTTTTTGCGCCGTAGGTGTCGTCTTCCTCGCAGTAGGCAAATGCGCCCATGCGCTCGAAACGCTGACGGCGCACAAAGTCCAGCAATTGCCCGAACTCTTCCTCTCCTTCGCCGGGGAAGCCCACCATAAGGGTAGTGCGTATATGTATGCCGGGTACTTCGCGGCGGATGCGGGCCAGCAGTTCTTCAGTTTCGGCTGCGGAAATATGGCGACGCATGTTGGCCAATACCGGGTCGGCTATATGCTGCAGTGCTATGTCGAGATATTTGCACACATTACTGTGGCGCGCCATTACCGGCAGTACGTCGTAGGGGAACTGCGCCGGGTATGCGTAGTGCAGGCGAATCCATTCCACGCCCGGAATCTGAGCCATGCGGTCGATGAGTCCGGCCAGACGCAAGCCGCCGCCGGGGAGGTCACTGCCATAGGCCGACAGGTCCTGGGCGATTATGTTGAATTCCTTTACGCCGCGGCTGACGAGTTCGCGTACTTCCTGCAGAATCTCCTCTTCGGGGCGTGATTTATATCGGCCTGTAATCAGCGGAATGGCGCAGAACGCGCAAAAGCGGTTGCAGCCTTCGGCAATCTTGAGGTATGCGTGGTGGCGGGGAGTGGTCAGCACGCGGTCCCATGGAGCTGTGGCGGGGAATGTCTTGGCCAGGTCGCGCACTATGGCGCTCCAGTCGAATTTGCCGTACCAGCCGTCGACTTCCGGCAGTTCCTTTTCCAGGTCCTTGCGGTAGCGTTCCGACAGGCATCCCATTACATATACTTTCGACAGCAGTCCGGCATCGCGGGCCTGCAGCGCCTCGAGTATCATGTTGATAGATTCTTCCTTGGCGTCGCCTATGAAGCCACAGGTATTGATTACGGCGGCGTAGCCGCGACAGTCGGCCGGGTCGGCGTCGTGTACGGCATCGAAACCGCTGTCGCGCAGCATCTTCATGAGTCGCTCCGAATCAACCAGATTCTTGGAGCAACCCATTGTTATTACGTTGATTCCGTTCTTGCGGGGCATGGTCAGGCTTTTTTACGGAAAAGAGTTTCGACGAATGCCTGCTTGTCGAACACCTGCAGGTCGGTGATGCCTTCGCCCAGGCCTATGTATTTTACCGGCAGCTTGAACTGGTCGGAGATGCCTATCACCACACCGCCACGCGCGGTGCCGTCGAGCTTGGTTATTGCCAGGTCGGTTACCTGAGTGGCGGCAGAGAACTGGCGAGCCTGCTCGAATGCGTTCTGACCGGTGGAGCCGTCGAGCACCAGCAGCACTTCGTGCGGCGCGTCGGGCACAACCTTGCTCATGGAGCGCTTGATTTTGGTAAGTTCGTCCATCAGAGCCTTTTTGTTGTGCAGGCGTCCGGCGGTGTCGATTAGCACCACGTCGATATCGTTAGCCACAGCAGACGACAGGGTGTCGTAAGCAACAGCCGCGGGGTCGGTGTTCTCGGCTTTCTTTATTACAGGCACGTCGGCACGTCGTGCCCATTCCTCAAGCTGCTCCACAGCGGCAGCGCGGAATGTGTCGGCAGCGCCAAGCATCACTTTCTTGCCGGCCATTTTGTACTGGTGGGCAAGTTTGCCAATGGTGGTTGTCTTGCCCACACCGTTCACACCCACAACCATTACCACGTATGGTTTTACTCCGGCAGGGGTTTCGAAGTCGTCGAGCTGCACATCGTTTGGGTTTTCGGCCAGAAGCTTGCAGATTTCGTCGCTGAGCATGGCGTTGAGTTCGTCCTCGCCCATGTACTTGTCTTTGGCTGCGCGCTCCTGTATGCGGTCGATAATCTTCAGGGTTGTTTCCGGGCCTACGTCCGATGTGATGAAGATTTCCTCGAGTTCGTCAAGGAAGTCGTCGTCAATGGTTCTGCGGCCTACGAAAGCGCGTTTGATTTTGCCGAACAGGCCTTCTTTGGTTTTTTCGAGGCCTTTGTCGAGCGTTTCCTGCTTTTTCTCTTTGGAGAACAGTTTTTTGAAGAATCCCATATCAGTGAGTTAAGTGCGCTGTTTAAAATTGAATCACAAAGTTACGAATTTTAATCCGAATGTGCAAGAGGCTAAGGGTCGACGTCGTAATAGAGCGTGAGCTGTTTGTACAAGTCGTCTTTTCGGATATCGATGTACAGGTCGCGCAGATAATGCTTTACCCTTGTCATTGATGCTTCGGGTTCGATTTTCAGCATTATGCGGCGTATGTACAGCGACTTCACACGCGATACCTTTGGCTCTATGGGGCCGTGTACACGGTTGCCGAAGAGTTGGCGCAGCCGCGCGGCGTATTCGGCGGCATGACGCTCCACGGTGGCATTGTCGCGGTGTTTGAGATATATGTTCACAAGGCGTACAAAGGGCGGATAAAGGTATGCTTTGCGCTCTTCGATTTCGTGCTTGTAGAAGCCGGCGTAGTCGTGACGCACAACCTGCTCGATTACCGGATGTGCCGGTTCGCGGGTCTGGATAAGCACCCGGCCAGGTACGTCGCTGCGGCGTCCGGCGCGGCCCGACACCTGCTCCATCATGTTGAAGGCGCGTTCGGCTGCCCTGAACTCCGGGTAGTGTATAAGGGCGTCGGCGTTAACCACCACCACCATGGCCACTCCCCCGAAGTCAAGTCCCTTGGTGACCACGGGAGTTTGACAGTTAGGTAGGAAGAAAAATAATTTAAAAAATTGACACTGAAA
>ERZ777011.2962-NODE-2962-length-11983-cov-2.744467_pt1 | contig 11983 bp, 12 predicted proteins | sample MGYA00374964_ERZ777011 | MGnify/ENA primary metagenome ERZ777011 (study PRJEB29310, sample SAMD00008975) | mouse gut metagenome | study: EMG produced TPA metagenomics assembly of the Metagenome analysis of fecal microbiota from mouse which was promoted...
CGAACCTAAAAGGGAAAGGAGGTAAGCAAATGGATACCATTAAGATTGGAAAATTTCTTGCAGAAAATCGTAAAAAGAAGAAATTAACCCAAGAACAATTAGGCGAAAAAATTGGAGTAACTGCTAAAACGATTCCCAGGTGGGAAAATGGCAACTATATGCCAGATATTTCTTTATTAAAACCATTAACCCAAGAATTAGGCATTACACTCAATGATTTTATTTGTGGGGAAAAAGTAGAAGTGGAAAATTATCAACAAAAGACAGAAGAAAATATGGATCTCATTCTACAAGAATATTACCAAATGAAAAAACAAAGAAAAATTTTGAGAATTTGTCTGTTAACAGCATGTGTCATCTTAGTTGGTCTGGTTTTCTATGTATGTACCATATTCGGAGCGTCTCTTATGCTCTTATCCATCCATGAAAGAGAAGTGGTAACAGATATAGCGCGTTATACAGAAGTAATTGGAAAAGAAGCAAAAGGAGATTACCAAAACAAATGGGGAATGGATGAAAGCATTTTTCCACAAACTGTACAAATTAAGCAAGTAAAAGACTTCAAAATCATTTATGAAAATGCATGGGATGCAGAATTTTTAGGGTATTTAGTAACGGAATATCCACAAGAAGAATACGCTAAAGAAATGCAAAGACTACAGGAAACTGGGATACAAGCATATCAAGGAATTTATGGAGTAACAGGCTTTTCAAAGTACCAATTAGTTGCTATGGAAGCAGACGACTATCATGGATTTGTTTATGCGATTACAGATGGAACAAGCAAAATTATTTATGTAGAAATCATTTTCTGCAACTATTTCCTAGACATTCCGTATCAGCAAGAAATACCGACAGAATATTTACCAGATGGCTTTGATGCTAGTATAGATAATCTATATCAGAAATACAAGATGAGAGAAAGTAATAAAATTTTTTGAGGAGTCACGTAATTGTCACTTTCCTTGGATACAATAACAACAAAGGAAGGTGATGGAATGAAACAACACAAGATGGCTGACTGGAGTGTTGTTGCCCTACTGACACTCGCCGCCATCGCAGGAGTGCTACTCAAGAGTCAAACAAAAAATTGACGAAAAAAGAAAAAAGATCCCCCAAGAAAAGCAGATAATTTTGAAAGTTATCTGCTTTTATGATAAAAAAAATAAAATGCAACCAAAAGTTGCTAGTAAATAAAAAACTGATATTCTACAATAAAATACGAAGGAGGAAGTAGTCTAATGAAATTTGGAGAGAATTTACAAAATTTAAGAAAAGAAAAAAAGATGTCGCAAGAAACACTTGCAGAAAAGGTGGATGTTTCAAGGCAAAGTATATCCAAGTGGGAAAGGGGAGAAAGTTATCCTACTATGAGCAATATCCTAACATTATGTGAGATATTTCATTGCAAGTTAAATGACCTTGGTTCACGAGGAGATAACAGATTTTCATTCATTAGATGAAGAGATACAAATGAATGTCGTAAAATTCAAAAAAGAAAAACAAGACAAAATGAAAGGATTGGGTAAAGCCTTATATATTCTGGCGCGAATTGGAAAAATTATGGTTACAATATGTATACCGATTGTAATAGCCACTATGATAATCATTGGATGCTTGATAAATCTTGTGGAAGTGAAAAATGGCACGATTACCGTCAAAGGCTGTGATGACGTCATCACAGTTGAAGAAGAAAATGTAGGAAATGAACAAAAAGTAAGTGTTAAAATGAACCATATGGAGATACCCCATTTACCTTAGAGAATGTAAAGCATATCAAGCAAATGGCATTTCTGATGATTGCAACCATTGTACTTCCAAACCTAGCAGGTGCTATTTTTGAAATGGTGCTACAGTCCAACTTAGATGTGGGATTTGAAATGTTCGATGTTGTTCAGATCCTATTCCTATTTAGTATGGCATATATCTTTGAATATGGCTATGAAATTCAATTAGACTCGAAAGGAAAAATGTATGGAGAAGAATAATAAAGAAAAAATCCTAGAACAACTAATGGAGAGAACAAAAAAGGCAAAAGAAGAATGCGAAAGTATCTATGAAATCATGGAGAAAAACAAAGTCATTGGTCGAAAAAATAAGCAAAAAATCATGCAGGAATTACAGGAAAAATGTCAGGTTTCATGCAAAGAAGCCGACCAACTATATAACCTTCTAATGGAAATCCAAGTAAAGAAATTTTTTTCTTAAAGAAAAAGCAGATAATTTTGAAAGTTATCTGCTTTTGTGTTATCCTATTACTAGCATAAAAAAAGAGGGATAAAAATGGAATATAAATATTTATTAGATATTGGACTCATTATTGCAGTGGTAAAGATTTTTACCATTCTAACACAGAAAATTAAAATGCCAAAAGTGCTTGGTGGCTTAATTGCCGGAATTGTACTAGGACCAGCAGTTCTAAATATTGTGCAAACCAGTAGTATTTTAGAAGCACTTGCCAAATTTGGAATTATCTTAATCATGTTCCTAGCCGGAATGGAAACCAGTGTGAAGAAGTTTATCGCCAATAGCAATAAATATGTTATTATTGCTATCACAGGAGTTCTTGTGCCACTTGTTCTAGGAATTTTGTGCAGTTTTCTTTATGTTCAAGATATCAAAACTAACTTATTCTTTGGTGCTGTTATTACTGCAACGTCGGTAAGTATTACGGTAGAAACGTTAATTGAAATGAAGAAAATTAAATCCAGTGTAGGACTTGCTATCCTTGGTGCAGGCGTGGTAGACGACATCCTTGGCATTCTATTCCTGACTGTTATTATGAATAGTGGGAACTTAAGTTTAGCAACTTTTGGTATGGTATTTTTGAAAGTGATTCTTTTCTTTGGTATTGCCCTTTTATTAGCAGTTGTATCTTTCAAGGTCTTTGAGAAAATTGAGGAAAAAGATACGAAAACCGACCAAATGCCAACGTATTCCATTGCTTTTGCCTTGCTATTAGCCTATCTAGCAGAAATGCTTGGCGTTAGCGGAATTATTGGGGCATATATCGCAGGATTAGTCATTGGAAACACAGAAAAAGGAAGAAAAGTACGAGGAAAGATAGATTTAGTCGTTCACATGATATTCTCGCCTATCTTCTTTGCTAGTGTAGGGCTCAAACTGACCACTTTGCAATTAGAAAAAAACGTATGGTTATTTATTTTTCTCTTTACGGCAGTTGCAATCCTTAGCAAAATTATCGGAAATGGCTTGGGGGCTAAACTATGTGGGTATCCGAAAAATAAAGCAATCCAAATTGGGATTGGAATGGCAACAAGAGGCGAAGTCGCTCTCATTATTGCAGACGCTGCCAAGGGAGTACAGTTAATCAATGAAGAAGTATTTTCCATTGTCGTAATTACGGTTATGCTAGTAACTCTCATTACTCCGATTTTATTCCATTCCAGTTTCCAAAAAAGCCACAATTTAGAGGAAGAGCAATTACTAGAAAAAGCATAGAAAAGGAAGAAATGGAAAAGATAACAATAGAATAGGAGGCAAAAATGAAACAAGAAGAAATCAATCCCATTTTGAAATTAGCAGAGATGGAAACGTTTTTAACAGAACTTGGATGTACCTATACCATCCACCAAGACAGTACCGAAAAGGATTATACCTACCTGCGACCAGGAGATATTTGCATAACCATTAAAAATCCAACTTGGGAATATCCGATGTATATTGACCTCGAAAAAGAAGGAGAATTTTCTCTTTCTTACTATAAATGGCACAACCACTATTACCCAGAAGAATGGGATTTTCAGCGTATGCAAAAAGATTTGCAAGACCTATTGCAGAATAAACGATGTGAGATTATCTTAAATTCCACAAAAAGGTGGCTATACAGTGGACTTTCTGAAGAAAAATTAGATGACACTTACGAAGCACAAAAAGAGATAAAATTGCTACCACGAGAATTCCAAGCCGAATTAGAGCAAGAGGAAGGAAATCTAGAACTCATTTATTGGGATAGTAAGGGAAATATTACCAAAGATATTCCAAAGAAAACGCAAGAATGACTTGATTTTGGAAACAAAATCCGATATAATCTATATTCGTGGGTGTAAAGCACCTGCTTTGTCCAATGTGCAATGGTATTACCACTGCACAAATTTAAAGAATGGGAGGAAAACCACATGGACAAATTGCGGAAGAGCTGGATGCTCTATGCCGTTTTGGTCTGTGCAGTTGTGGGGCTAGTGTATGCTGGCTTCAAAATTGTCAGTGGACCAGATACGCAAGAGCAAACAGCGCAAGGCGAGGTACAATCGCCCTCTGGAACGGAAAGGGAAGAACAAACCCCGACCATTCCACCAACGCAAGAACCCAAGGAAAACCAAACCACGCAAAAGCCAGAAACTGCTGAGCCTGAAAACCAGGAACCAGAAGAAAATGTTCCGCAAGGAGAAGACCCGCAGTCGACGGGAACAACGCAACCCATCAAGCAAGAAAACCAGACCAGTAGTACGACCACAGGTACTAAACAGCCAACCTCTACGACACCGACCCAAGGCACTGACCTGCCGAACAGTGGTGACGAGAAAAAAACAGAGGAACCGCCAGTACATATCCACAATTGGAACGCGTGGAGCTACGCAAATGACCAAGAAGAGGAGAGAATTTGCTCTTCTTGCAAAAGTATAGAAACGCGTCCTCACAGTTTTGCATTACAGGATACCATTTACCAAGATACGGAAGATGGGCTCCATAAGGTAACCGAGAAATATGCCTGTACAACTTGCCAAACGGCAAAGTACGAAAACAGTTTCTCGTTACCCCACCAGTATGGCGATGGCAAAGAAAGTACTGAACCCAATAAAGACGGTACACACACCATTACCACAACGTGGGAATGCAAGGACTGTGAAAATGTCCGAGAAGAAGAAAAAACGGAAAAGTGCCAATTTGGAAGTTGGTTGTTTGATAAAAAAAGTTTGGATGTCCGTCAGTGTAGCGTATGTCGCTATGAGGAAACAAGGAAGCACCAAACGACCGAACAGCCGGGAACCAATCCGAGTCGTCCGAGTTGGCCTGGAGGCGGTTCTGATAATGAGGGAGTAACCCACTACCATTCGTGGAGTGAGTGGACGTACCAAGATGATGACAAGGAAGCAAGAACCTGTACATCTTGTGGTACGAAAGAAACACGACCTCATACCTTTGCCAAAGTAAGCACGGCAAGTGAAGACAAGCAAGACGGAAACCATGAGGTAACTGAGAAATATGCTTGCACAACCTGTCAGCAGGCAAAGTATGAAAATACTTTCACAGAACCGCATCAGTACGACAGTGGCACCAAAAATGCTACTGCTATGGTGGACGGTAAGCATTCCGTTGAAGCGACGTATACTTGCACGGTTTGTGGCAACGTCCGTACGGACACGAGCGAAGAAGACTGTCAATATGGCGAATGGAGACTTGGTGAAAACAATGAGGACATCCGCAAATGTACCCTGTGTACCAATGAGGAAACACGTCCCCATGAACATGGACCAGCACCGGAAGGGCTGAACTATGTGTACCAAGCGTCCAACAGTGATGGAACCCATCGGCTGGAAGCAACCTATACCTGCAACATGTGCGGGCAAGAGGTGGTAGCAAGCCAGAATGAGCCTTGCTGTTATGGCGATGTCTCTTACGAGCAAACCGGTGTGAACGATACACATCTGGTGGTACAAACTTGTAAGGTATGTCAGTATCGGCATGAGGAAGAAGGCACTTGCGAACCGACAGGTGAGCTGAAGCTGATGAAAATCTATGCTCAAATCTATGAGTATTATGATTGCGCTCTCTGTGGCGATGACTGTCTGCGTAAATATCATACGGAGCATAGGTTTGAACCGTGGGAAGACCATGGACCAGACGACCATATCCGCTATTGCATTTGTGTAGAGGCAAGGGAAACTGCGGAGCACAATTTTGTGAAGCAAGATGGCATGTTGGTTTGTCAGGACTGTGGAAAGAGCGTAGATATTTCAAACCACGATCATGGGCATGGAGTCTACGATGATATGGATTTGATGGACATTATATTCAGCCCTGCATATGGCGAACTGATTACTTCAAACCAGATTGCCAATCCCAATCCATCGCCTTATAGCTATTGCTTCCGGTATGATTTCCGGTGTTCGGTATGTGGTATAAAATATTCTGTACACCAGAGTCACACGTTCGAGAACGGTCAATGTATTGGCGGATATTGTGGTCATATCAAAGAACCACAATCCGAAGCAGATCCAGACGATGGAGCTGAGGAAGGAACGAAAACCTTAGATCCAGCAACTATTCCGCAAGTAGAAGCGCTTCCAAAACAGGAAGACCTTCCGGAAGGCGAACCGCTGGAAAATGGCGATGGAACTGAACCGGAAAACGGGCTTGAGCCTGAAGGAGAACCTGAAAAGGAAGCCGAACCAAGTGAAAAATCCGAATAACCATTCCAAAAAGTGAGCATGGTTTGCTTACTTCAGACTGCTGACGAATTCGTTTGTCAGCAGTCTGTTTTTGGTTGTTGAAAAATCTTTCTTTTTGTGATATGACTAAGAAGAGCAAAGGAAGAATGAAAAAGAGAGCAGGGGGAAATACTAAAAAAGAAAGAGACGAGAATTATGAAACAGAAAAAAGTTATATTAGCCATTATCATTGCTGCCATTGTCGTAGCCGTGATTGGAATTGGCATTTGCATTTGGCTCATTGCAGTCGAAGCAGAAAACAAAAAATTGGATGCGGAAGCCCTTACCCTAAAAGAAAATTTGAAGGTGGAATTTGCACAAGAAGTAAAAGTGTCAGATTTCATACAAGAACTCAAGGGAAAATTGCTAGAAGACCCAGTCATTGCAACCGAAAACTTAGGAGAGGTACAAGTTCCAGTTCATTTTGAAAACATCAAAAATCGCAAAAGAAAATTAGCCTTTACCATTCAAGTCGTGGACACGACACCACCACAAATCTTTAGTGGTAGCACGTATACAGTAACTGTGGGCTATACCAAGAATTTAACTGATGTGTTGCTCAGTGGGGATAATGCAGACAATACCCCAAAAAGAGAAATCTTAGGGGATTATGATGTAAGTACCGTTGGAAATTATCCACTAACGTATGTGGTAACAGATGCGAGTGGAAATCAAACGAAAAAGGAGTTTACTTTGCGTGTAAAAGAAAAAACTACTTCTACCACAACGACCGCAACACAAACACCAAAACTGCAATTTGCAGAGGTAAAAGAAATGCATAAAACCGAGCAAACAAAAGTGGGAATTGATGTATCCAAATGGCAGGGAGAAATTAACTGGCAAGAAGTGAAGGAAGCAGGCGTGGAATTCGCCATGATAAGACTTGGCTACCAAACTGATTATGACGGAACCTATGAAATAGACCCATATTTTGAAGCCAATATCAAGGGTGCAAAAGAGGCAGGCTTACCAGTTGGGGTATATTTCTATTCCTATGCCAAAAATGTGGGACAAGCCAAAGAACAAGCACAATGGGTAACTGAAAAACTAAAAGGCTATTCATTGGAGTTACCAGTTGCCTACGACTGGGAAAGTTGGACATCCTTTAACAAAGCAGGTATGAGTTTCCATACCCTTAACCAATGTGCCAATGTTTTCTTAAGAACAATCGAAGAAGCAGGTTATCAAGGAATGTTATATAGTAGCAAAAATTATTTGGAAACCATGTGGCACAAGAGCAATTACCCAGTATGGCTTGCTCAATACAATACCCATGTTACCTATGGCGGAGATTATTCCATTTGGCAAATGAGCGACAAAGGAAGAGTAAATGGCATTAAAGGTGATGTGGATTTGGATATTTTATACTTGAAAAAATAAAGAGAAAGAGGAGAAATGAAAAATTTCTTCTCTTTTTTTGAAAAAGTCATACAATCGTCACTTTTCTTGGATAAAATAACCAATAGAAAAGCACAAAAAATAACCGTGTAAGAAAAAATTAAGAAAAAATTTCAGAAAAATAATGAAACACACGGAAATTAGCGGTATACTAGAAGAGGAAAAAAGAGAAAGCGAGGAAGAGAATATGGAAAAAAAGAAAATTGGAATTATTTTTGGTGGATGTAGTCCGGAATATGGCGTATCACTTGAGTCCTCCTATAGTGTTATCACTCACATCAACCAAGAAAAATATGAAATTGTTTTAATTGGAATTACCAAAGAAGGCGATTGGTTCCACTATGAAGGAGATGTCGAAGCAATTAAAGAAGAAAAATGGAGAGAAGCAGGCATATGTACACCAGTTACCATTTCAAGTAGTCGAAGCGACCATGGTATTTTAGAAATGAAGGATGGAAAAGCAGTACTTACCAAGATTGATGTCTTTTTCCCGGTATTACACGGAAAAAACGGAGAAGATGGAACGGTTCAAGGTTTGATTGAATTATCTGGCGTTCCAATGGTAGGTTGTGGACTTCTATCCTCTAGTTTGTGCATGGATAAAGCACTTTCTCATCGATTGGTAGAAAGTTATGGAATTAAAGTAGCCAAAAGTGTGGTAATTACCTACGAAAGCAAGAACATTCAAAAGTTAATCGAGCCATTAAAATTTCCAGTATTCGTAAAACCAATGCGAGCAGGTTCTTCTTTTGGAATTACGAAAGTTGAGAGAAAAGAAGAAATTGGACAAGCTTTAGAAGAAGCCTTCCAATATGATACAGAAGTGATTGTAGAAGAAAACGTAGAGGGATTTGAAATTGGTTGTGCTGTTCTTGGAAATGAAGAATTGACCGTAGGAGAGGTAGATGAAATTGAACTAAGCAAAGGATTTTTCAACTTTACCGAAAAATACACCTTGAAAACATCAAAAATTCATGTACCAGCAAGAATTGCACCAGAGGTTGCAACCAAAGCAAAAGAAACCGCAAAACAAATTTACAAAATCTTAAAATGTAAGGACTTTGCTCGTGTCGATTTATTCTTAACTCCAAACAATGAGATTTATTTTAACGAAATCAATACCATTCCAGGATTTACCTCCCATAGCAGATACCCAAGTATGATGAAAGAAATTGGAATGGACTTTGGAAAATTAGTCGATACGCTAATCAATATGGAGATATAGATGAAGAAAATTTTATTAAAAAAAGAGTATATCTATCAAGGAAGCCTAGCCTTAGTCAACCAAGATAATCCGCAAAGAGAAAAGCCACAAAGTTGCAATATGACACCATTTAGTACAAGATATCCTTCTATCTACCTCGACTATAACTGCCATTTGGAATTATTAAAACTATTACATGAAATCCGTGCAGAAGACCAAATTGTGCCAATTAGTGGTTATCGAACCGAGGAAGACCAAAAAGAGATTTATGAAAGTTCGCTTCGTGAAAATGGAGAAGCATTTACGAAACAATATGTAGCATATCCAAAATGTAGTGAGCATGAAACTGGCTATGCAATAGATCTAGCACTAAATCAAGGAAACATTGATTTTCTACGACCAGCTTTTCCAGCAAGTGGAATTTGCCAAGAGTTTCGCAAGAAAATGGCAGACTATGGATTTATTCAAAGATATACCAAAGATAAAGAACAGATAACGAAAATAGCAGAGGAAGAATGGCATTTTCGTTATGTAGGATATCCACATTCCAAAATCATGGAACAAAAAAATCTTTGTTTAGAAGAATACATTGAATGCTTGAAACAATACCCTTATGGGGTAGCAGAACTTTGTTTTGAGAATTATGCCATTTCCTATTTGGAAATGATGGAAAATATACAAGAATTAGTTTTAGAAGATAACGACTTTGTTACCATTTCTGGAAATAATCAGAAAGGCGTTATTATAACAAAAAAGAAAGTAAGTGATAAAAATTGAAAACAGACAAAAATCGAGCATGGATTGAAATTGACCTACAAGCCTTAGAACATAATGTCAAACAAATTCAAAACGTGCTACCAAGCCAAACAAAAATAATGGGAGTGGTAAAAGCCAATGCGTATGGGCATGGTGTTATTATTGTATCTCAAAAACTAGCCCAAATGGGCATACAAGACTTTGCAGTTGCCACACTTGACGAAGGAATTGAACTTCGCCAAAATGGAATCCAAGGAGAAATTCTAATTCTCGGCTACACAGATGTATCTTGTATGGAAGAAATTGCAAAATATGATCTAACACAAACTGTTTTAGACGAAAACTATGCCAAGAAAATGCAAGAGAAGGTCAGCCAAAAAACAAAAGTACAAATTAAAATCAATACTGGTATGAATCGCAATGGAATTCATTACAGCGAAAGTAGCAAAATTGCTGGGATTTATGAATTGCCTAAGTTAGAAGTAACAGGAATTTTCTCACACCTATGTGTATCAGACGGAAATAAAGAAGAAGACAAGAAGTTTACCAAAGAGCAAATTGACCACTACTTTGAAGTGATAGATGAAATTAAGAAAATGGGATATAACCCAGGAAATACACACATTCAAGCAAGTTACGGTATTTTGAATTATCCAAATCTTCCTTGTGATTATGCACGACCAGGCGTTATTTTGTATGGTATTTATAGCCAAGATGGCGACGTCTTACAAACGCATATCGACCTACAACCAATTCTAGAATTAAAGGCAAGAGTTATGAGCATCCGAAGAATTGAAAATGGAGATAGTGTTGGTTATGGCAGAACCTTTTTTGCAAAAGAAAGAATGAAAATTGCAACCGTTGCCATTGGCTATGCAGACGGCTATCCACGTAGTTTATCTGGAAAAGATACAAAAGTATGGGTCAATGGAACGTATGGAACCATTATTGGGCGTGTGTGCATGGACCAGTTAATTATAACAGTACCAGAAGAAACACCGCTCGAAGCGGGGGATATTGTTACACTAATCGGAAAAGAAGAAGAAATCCGTGTTGAACGATTAGCTGAAAAAGCAGGAACGATTACCAATGAAATCCTAAGTGGACTAGGAAGAAGATTGCCAATTTTGATAAAATAGGGAAAAATTGGATAAAGTATTGCTTTTTCAAAAAAAGCAGAGTATAATAAGAACAGATAAAGGAAAACACCCGCGTGTTCCACCTTTATAGAAAAAATAAGAAAGAATAGCTTCAGAATTATTCATGGATTGGTCGAAAGACAAGAAAAAAGACTAGAGTGTGTGAGACTCTAGTCTTTTCCTATGTACTCATTAACGAAATAATCGGAGAATGAGGTATAGGACAATAAGAACTAACAACTTCAAAATGTCCTTCATAGATTGCTCACCTCCTTTCGCAGGAAGAAGACAGTAAAATGATATGGCAAATAATGGAAAAAGTCAACGAAAAATGGGAAAGAAAATAAAGCTGCCCAAAAGAAAGGAAAAATTTGTCGAAACGAAAAACTATGAAAATAAAACAAAGTATGATATAAATAAAGAAGGAGGAAGTTACGATGGAATACATTGATATATTTGACTCAAATAATAATTCAATGGGGAAAGTAAAGGAAAAAATGCAGGCACATGAAGATGGTAATTTTCATAGAACAGCACATATTTGGATTATCAACAATAAAAAAGAACTATTACTACAAAAAAGAAGTGCTAGTAAAAAATCACATCCAAACTGCTGGGACATTTCAGCAGCGGGACATATAAGGTCGGGAGAGAGTGTAATGGATGGTGCCCTTAGAGAATTAAAAGAAGAATTAGGCGTTGAAACAAAGGAAGAAGATTTGCAATATATCGTAACCATTAAAAATACAAAAGACCCTAAAAATATGGAATTTCAATATGTGTACTTATTAAATTGCAATAAAGCTGAAAGAGAATATATTTTTGTAGATAATGAAGAATTTAAAAAACTAATAACTGAAAATGCCTTATACGAATTTGATATACATCATAATCATTACTATGGTGTGCCAAAGAAAGAATTAAATGACAAGATTAATACAGGAAAAATAGTTATAAAAGATGTTGATGTGAATGGAACAGAAAATTTAGTTAAGATATTAAAAAAAGATATGAAAGTTATAACTATATTTTTG
>ERZ777011.2964-NODE-2964-length-11974-cov-3.190117_pt1 | contig 11974 bp, 9 predicted proteins | sample MGYA00374964_ERZ777011 | MGnify/ENA primary metagenome ERZ777011 (study PRJEB29310, sample SAMD00008975) | mouse gut metagenome | study: EMG produced TPA metagenomics assembly of the Metagenome analysis of fecal microbiota from mouse which was promoted...
CAGCCAGTTGCCTGCCGTGGCTACCGCCACCGCGATGTAGGGATCGGCGCCCACGGCGAGGAGCCCCACCAGCAGCACGTCCGAGCTCATGGGCAGGATCGTGGCCGCGAGAAAGGCTCCGAGGAAGAGCCCGATGTAGCCGTATTCAAGTAGAAATTCCATCTCGTTTTCGTGTCGTATGCGTATCGTTTCGGGGCCCCGGCGGCGGGGAGCTTCGAGGCTTTCCCCGGCGGCTCGGGCCGGTGCGTAGGGTCGGTCTTTTTCGGGTGCGGGCCGCGGCGGCCCGCTTTCCGGTATCCGGGCCGTCGGGGCCGGTTTACAACAGCTTTTTCAGCAGACCGAAACTTCGCCCGTAGGGCGGGTAGCGGAGAGGCAGGTCGAACCGGCGGGGAGAGAGGAGCGTTCCGCGCAGGTTGGAAAAAGTGTCGAACGAGAAGCGCCCGTGGTACCGTCCCATGCCGCTGGCCCCCACGCCGCCGAAGGGCAGGCGGGAGGCGGCGATGTGCACGACGGTGTCGTTGATGCAGGCCCCTCCCGAGGAGGTGCGGCCGAGGAGGCGAAATCCGTCGGCCTTTCGACCGAAGTAGTAGAGGGCGAGCGGCTTTGCGCGGGCGTTCACGAAGTCGGCTACGGTGTCGGGATCGGTGAACTCCAGGACCGGCAGGATGGGGCCGAAAATCTCTTCCCGCATGAGCGGCGAGTCGGGGTCGGGTGCATCGATGAGGGTGGGGGCGATGAAGCGGTCCGCTGCGTCGTATTCGCCGCCCCATACGATGCGCTCGGCCGTGTCGATGTAGCCCCGCAGGCGTGCGAAGGCCCGGTCGCTGACGATACGCGGGTAGGCGTCGCTGCTGCGCAGTTCCCGGCCGTAGAGACGCACGGTACAGGTCTTGATCTTTTCGAGCAACGCCTCCTTCACCTCGCTGTGAACGAAGAGGTAGTCGGGGGCGATGCAGGTCTGGCCGGCATTCAGCAGCTTGCCCCATACGATTTTGCGGGCGGCCGTGTCGAGGTCGGCCGTGCGGTCCACGATGCAGGGACTTTTGCCGCCCAGTTCGAGCGTTACGGGGGTCAGATGGGCGGCCGCCTTCTCCATCACCGTGCGTCCGAAGGTCGCACCGCCCGTGAAGAAGATGTGGTCGAAACGGCAATCCAGCAGGCGGTCCGTGGCGGCGTGGTCGCCCTCGAATACCCACACGTACTCCGGCGGGAATACCTCCCCTACGATGTCGGCCAGAAGCCGGCAGGTGTGTGCCGAGGTGGCGGAGGGTTTCAGCACCACGCAGTTGCCTGCGGCGATCGCGCCCGCCAGCGGATCGAGGGCGAGCTGGAAGGGGTAGTTCCACGGCGCCATGACGAGCACCACCCCTTTCGGCTCGCGGATGATGCGGCTCGCCGAGGGAAAGAGAAAGGGCGGCGTGGGCACCCTCCGGCTGCGGGCCCGGCGTTCCAGGTGCCGCAACTGGTCGCGGATTTCGGCCAGCACGATGGCCGTTTCGCTGATGTAGGCCTCTTCGCGGGATTTGTGCAGGTCGGCGTACAGGGCCTCCGCCGTTTCCGCCTCGCGGGCCTTTACGGCTTCCAGCAGCCGGCGCAGGTATTTTTTCCGGAATGCGAGCTCCCGGGTGTGCCCTTCGGCATAGAAGGCCCGCATCGCATCGAGTCGTTCCGTAATCGGTGTCGTCATGTTCGTTCTGTTTCGGTTGCGGTATTGCCGCGCTGCCCACGGCGGCGGGGTCCATGGGGTTTCAGCCGCCTGGCGGGGCGGCCGGGTTTCCGGTGGCGGCCTCCGGCAATCCCGGGCCCGATGGTGTCGCCCGAACTCTTTGCGGCGATCGTTGCGCCGTAGCGGGTCGGCGCCTGTCGGGTTCGGAGCGGGGGCCGGCGGTACCGCCGATTCTGTAGAGGCAAATGTAACGATTTCGGTCCGCAAACAGGATGCCTTCCTGCGATCGGAGGCCCGATTCTTGCGAAGAAACCGTAAATTTGCCGCGGTACGGGGAGGTGCGTTCCTCTTCGTGCGGTTCAGTATATATAAGGAAACGATATGATCGATTATTCGGAATACACGCTCGCCAACGGGTTGCGGGTGGTCGCCAACCGCGACCGGCTCTCGGAACTTGCGGCGGTCAATATGCTCTACGGTGTGGGGGCCCGTAACGAGGAGCCGGAACGAACGGGGTTCGCCCATCTTTTCGAGCATCTGATGTTCCGGGGGACGCGGCTCGTGCCCGATTTCGACGGGCCGGTGCAGGTGGCCTGCGGCGAGAACAACGCCTTCACCAACAACGACTACACCGATTACTACATGACGCTGCCCAAGGACAACATCCAGACGGCTCTCTGGCTGGAGTCGGACCGCATGACCGGGCTCGACATCACCCCGGAGAAACTGGCGGCGGAGAAGTCGGTGGTGATCGAGGAGTACAAACAGCGTTACCTCAACCAGCCCTACGGCGACCAATGGCTGCTGCTGCGGGCCCTGGCCTACGGGGTGCATCCCTACCGGTGGCCTACCATCGGGCTGACGCCCGACCACATCCGCGAGGCGACGATGGCCGATGTCACCGCCTTCTACAGGCGCTATTACGTGCCCTCGAACGCGGTACTCGCCGTATCGGGCGACCTCGATCCGGAGCGGGTGTTCGAGCTGGCCGAGAAGTGGTTCGGGGAGTTGGAGAGCGTTCCGGCTCCTGCGGATCGTTTCCCGCAGGAGCCCCTGCAGCGGGAAGCCCGCCGGGAGGAGGTCGTGCGCGACGTGCCCGCCACGCAGGTGACCGTGGCGCTCCACATGGGAGGGCGGCTCAGTCCGGATTATTATTGCTGCGACGTGATGACCGACCTGCTCGCGGGGGGTACCTCGGCGCGACTCTACCGCGAACTGGTGAAGCGCCGGCATCTCTTCTCGGCCGTGAACGCCTACATCACCGGCGATATCGATCCGGGGCTCTTCATCCTCACCGGCCAGCTCATGCCCGGCGTGGAGGTGAGCGAGGGCGAGGAGGCGTTGTGGGGCGAGCTGGAGCGGTTGTGCCGCGAACCGGTGGCGGACGACGAGCTGCAGAAGGTGCGCAACAAGTTCGAGGCGAACATGCTTTACGGCGAGATGAACGTGATGAACAAGGCGCTCAACCTCGCCTACTACGCCATGCTGGGCGAGCTGGAGCTGGTCAACGCCGAACTGGACCACTACCGGGCGGTGGATGCCGCACGCATCGGGGAGACGGCCCGGCGCCTCTTCCGCAGGGAAGGAAGTTCAACACTCGTAATATACGGCAACCATGGAAAATAAGATGGCTTTCGACCGCAGCCGCCAGCCGGAGACGGTCATTCCGGATCACCTGAACGTCCCCGAGGCGTACATGCACCGTACCGCTTCGGGGGTGCGGATCTATGCGCTGCCGGCGCCGGAGTACGGCGTGGTGCGGCTCAGTTTCGTCTTTCGCGCGGGCTCTTCGTGGCAGGAGGTGCCTTTCTGCGCTTCAGCCACGGTGAACAACCTCGCCGAGGGGAGCCGCGATATGACCTCGCAGCAGATCGCCGAACGGCTCGATTATTACGGCTCCTATTTCGATGTTTCGATGGACCGCGACTGGAGCGTGGTGACGTTCGTCTGTCTGTCGAAGTTCTTCGACCGGACCATGGAGGTGGCCCGGCGCATCCTGCTCGAACCGGAGTTTCCGCAGGAGGAGTTGCGCACCTACTGCGACAAGAGCCGGCAGACGTTGGCCATCAATCGTACGAAGGTCGATTTCAATGCGCGGGAGCTCTTCGCCCGATCGCTCTACGGTGCGTCGCATCCTTACGGCATCTCTTCGCCGGCGGAGCGCTACGACGACCTGGAGCGGGAGCAGGTGAAGGCTTTTTACGAAAAACATTATACCGCTGCGGGGTGCTTCGCGGTGATGAGCGGCGATGTGGACGATCTCCGGTTGCGGGCGGTGGAGGAGTTTCTCGCCGATATGCCGCGCGGGGAGGCGGGCAGCCGGGTCGATTTTCCTGCGCCCCTGAGCGTTCGCCGGGCCGAAATGCCTTTCCCCGGAGCCGTGCAGTCGGCCATCCGGGTGGGACGCGTGCTCTTTCCGCGCAGCCATCCCGATTTCATCGGCATGCAGGTGGTCGCTACCGTGTTGGGCGGCTATTTCGGGTCCCGGCTCGTGCACAACCTGCGCGAGGAGCGGGGATACACCTACGGAGCCTATTCGGCGATGGTGAACTTCGATCGGAGCGGCTATTTCGCGGCGGCTACGGAGGTGGGGGCGCAGTTCACCGACGATGCGCTGAAACAGGTGTTTGCCGAAATCGAACGCCTGCGGTGCGAACCCGTCCCTGCGCAGGAGCTCGCCCTGGTGAAGAACATCGTGGTGGGCGAGGTGATGCGCATCCTCGACGGGCCCTTCGGTATTGCCGATGTGACCATCGAGAATATCCAGAACGGTTTCGGTAACGACTACCTCGAAGGATTCGTCCGGCAGGTGCGGGAGATGACGCCGGGCCGCGTACAGGAGCTGGCTGGGAAGTACCTTGCACCGGACTTGCTGACTGCCGTGGTGGTAGGTCCCGGGTTGTAGCCTGCTGGAGCAAGAAGCCTCCGACAAAGAACGTGTGTCGCTCGTCGGATGTGCGATTGCTCGGGAGTCACGATTGCAACGGGGGAGGAAGCATGCTTCCTCCCCCGTTGCTTTTGTCGTTGGGAGCCGTCGGACTTTCCGGGGAGGTTTGCGGAGCGTTTCGATCCGATCCGGAGGAAAAGACCGGCTGTCGAGCCGGGCCGGGGGCGGAAGGGCGGGACGGTCGTACCGGGTGCGGAGAAACCGCTGCACCGGAGCGGGAACGGACCGTTCGACCGGCCTGCGCCGGGAGCGGAGGAAACGAAAAACCGCCGGCGCAATTTCTGCGCCGACGGCCTCCCTTTTATGAAAAGAATGAATGCAACGGGTCGTCAATTGACGACGAACTCGGTAATCTCGCCGGAGAAGGTACCGGAGATGGTGTTCTCGGCGTCGTCTTTCAGGTCGAAGACCATCGTGTAGCGTTCTCCCTCGCGCGTGACGGTCAGCGTTCCGCCGAAGATCGGGGTGCCTTCCGTCTCGCTGTCGTTCTCGTAGCGAACGAAATAGCTCGACCCGTAGAAGCCCGGACGCGTGTAGCGTCCTGCCACGATGGCGGGTGTCCGGTAGAGGGGCAGGCCGGTGTCGGGGTCGACGTTCCTGGAGTCGTCGACGGTGTAGGTGCCTTCGGGTAGCACGGAGTAGTCCGTCACCCGGTCGTTCACCAGTGTCAGTTGCAGGAACGTGCCCGTGCCTATTAGCCATCCGGTGTTGGGATTGCGTTGACATTCTCCGCCGTACATCTCCAATATCCAGTTGGTCTGGGTTTCGATGTCGAGTTGGTCGGAATAGGTGACGATTCTGCTGACCGCGAAGTGGTCGGAAGTCAGCTCCACGTCGTCGGCGAGGGTGCTCTTGGCATCCGAGTCGCTGCCCTCCTGGGTGACGGTGATCACTACGTCCGGCACCCCTTCCGCCATCACGGTGATGGTGCCCGTGCGCGGGGAGGTGGAGATGTTGCGGATGGCTTCGACCGTGATCGTCCCCTCGTCGGGGTTCGTGATGGTGGAGAAGACCGGATTTTCGATGTCCTGGGTGATCTGTATCCGCCATTTCGACAGCCGGACGGTGGTTACCCGGACGATGCGGGGCTCCTTGTCGATGGCCTTGAAATTGAGTTCGGTCTGGTCTACCGTGAGGGAGGGCTGTACGTCGCATCCTGCCTGGGTGACGCTCACCGTCGCGGCCTGTACGGATTTGTCGTCCGACTTGATGTTCACCTTTCCCGTGCGCGGCGCATCGGAGGTGTTCTCCGCGGCCGTTACGGTGACGATGTTCCCGTCGGTTTCGACCGTCAGCCAGCCGGCCGCGGTGATGTCGGCGGATGCTTTCCATACGATCCCGTCGGGGGCGGTTACGGTAAACTGCTGCGAGGCGTTTCCTTCCCAGCCGAAGGAGAGTTCGGTCTTGTCGCAGGAGAGGGTCGCTTCGGGCAGAGGCGGGGTGCCGCTGCCGGCCGCCTGGATTACCGCGATGGCGACGGGACGGACGCTGCCCTCGGGATCGGCGATGGTGACGGTGGCGGTACGTTCGTTTTCGGAGGCGTTGTCCGCAGCGGTGACGGTCAGCGTGTTTTCGTCGCTCTTCACCGCTTCGAGCCACGAGGCCGCGGTTTCGTCCACCGAAACCTCCCAGGCGACGTTCCGGGCGGTGACGGTTACCGTGCGGGGGGCGTTGTCTGCGGCCTCGAAGGCGAGCGAGGCGGGTTTCGCTTCGAGCGTACGGCTCTGTTCGGTACGGGGTTGTTCGCATGCGGCGGCGAGGAGCGCTGCGGCAGCGAGAAATATGATCTTTTTCATCGTTTCGGGTTTTCAGGATAGGTTAGTTTGCCGGGCGGGGCGAGATGCTGAACTGGGTGAATCCTACGCCCATGGCCGAAAAGGTCATCATGGTGCCCAGGCACCGGTCGCCGCTGGGCGGAATGTAGGTGATGTACCCTTCGTTGACGGTGATGCCGAAAGTGTCCCGGATGTAATCGGTGCAGTTGCCCAGGTTGACACCCGTTTCGATCTCCACCACGAAGCCGCTCGACATCTGTTGCGTGCCTTCGGCGATGAGGCCCAGCCCGTCGTCGGTGACTCCCACGGCTTTGCAGTCGGGGTAGTCGGTGAGCAGAATCGTCTTCTCGGTTTCGGTGTTGTAGAATGCGGGGCAGACGTTGCATTGTACGATCGTCTGTCCCTCGATCGCCTCTTCGCGGTAGGTGCCCGCGATCCATTTACCGTCGGGACTCATGTTCTGAAGCTCGGCGAAAGCGTAGATTCCCCGTTCGATGAGGTTGATGGTGACCGTGGTGCCGTCGCCCAAATCGACCTCCGTGGGGGTCACCTTGTAAAGGTCTTTGCCCACGACATCCAGTTTGCCGTCTTTCCAGTAGATCATGCCCGTGGCGAGGTTGTCCCACTGGGTGCCGTAGATGACAGAACCGTCGTGGGAGATGCCGCGGGCCATCACCTGATGGGGGGCGGCGTCCTGGCGGTAGTTGAGTTCGGGCTTTTCCAATACTTGTGCCGTGCCGTCCACCCAGAGTACCGGATCGCAGTAGGTCGCCACGTCAGTCCAGCAGAAACCGGCCCAGTAGCGGCCGTCGGTCGATACGGCCTGTACGTTCGGACTGCGGTGGTTGCCGGAGGGAAGGGCGGGATGGAAGTAGTCGCCGTCCACGGAGATGGCCACCGTGCTGTTGTCGGCACCGTAGATGAAGGCGGTTCCCTGGTCGGTGACGGCCATCGGCTTTTCGAGCTGAAGCGGCGAGCCGTAGAGCAGGGGCCCGACTTCGGTCACTTCGCCTGTGTCGAGGTTGAAGAAGGTGGCGTACATGTGGTACGAATCGTCGGGTTGCAGGATGTGTCGCGTACCGTAAGTATAGGTGCCGCCGGGCGACATGGCGGCTCCCATGTCGTATGCGCCGTATGTGCGGTAGGTGGGCGAGTCGTTCTCACGGGCGAGCTGGAGCACGGAGATCGTTTTGACGGCTTTGCCCGAAGTCAGCTCTACCGTGCTTTCGCGTGGTTCGGTGTAGGAGTCGTTGTCCTCTGCCGTGAGTACGAACGAACCGTCGGTTTTGTCGCTGATCTTCAGCCAGCTCCCCATCGGAACGGCCTCCCATGCGTCCGATGCCTCTACGAGGATGGTCAGGGGGGCGTTGCCCGAGGCGTGGAACGTGCACAGGGCGGTGTCCGTCCGTACATACTGATCGTGTTCTCCGGCGGTGGTGCATCCCGCGGCGATCGCCGCCGTGGCGGCGAGTGTAAGTAGTTTGTTCATGAGTAGGTTGTTGTGTTTTGTGTTTTACATTCCGTTTTTTCCGTTCCACCGGGCGGAAGGGGTTCCGTCCGGGCGGCTCGTTTTTGCGTATATGTATTTATAGTATATAAATGATTTTATAGTACGATTGCAAATATACTTTCATAATACATAAAAAACAATAATATTATCGGTTAAAATTGTTCGGGATGTGGCGTTCTTTTCGCGGGGTGTTTTTTCGGACGAATCGATATTGAACATCGTTTATGTTTTTATGACGCCGGAATCTTCCGGGGAGGCGATCGGGTGGTCGGATGGCGGCGGGGCGATGGGGCTGAGAAAGATACCGCCGTTTGTCGACGGCCCTGTCCGCCGGCGGCGGGAGATGCCGGGGCGTTCCGGCGGGGCGAGGGGGTTCGACGGGAACGGAAAAAGCATTACCTTTGAAAGAAAAAAACGATGCGCCAGTATCTCGAACTGCTCGATAAGATCATGCGGGAGGGAGCCGTGAAGGGCGACCGGACGGGAACGGGGACGAAGAGCATCTTCGGTTATCAGATGCGTTTCGATCTGAACGAGGGCTTTCCGCTGCTCACCACCAAGAAACTCCACCTGCGTTCCATTATTCACGAACTGCTTTGGTTCCTCGCGGGGGATACCAACATCCGATACCTACACGACAACGGAGTGTCCATTTGGGACGAATGGGCCGCGCCCGACGGCGAGTTGGGGCCCGTGTACGGTTACCAGTGGCGGAGCTGGCCGGCGCCCGACGGACGACACATCGACCAGATAGCGGCCGTGGTGGAGTCCGTTCGCATCAATCCCGATTCGCGGCGTCACATCGTGAGTGCCTGGAATGTGGCGGACATCGACCGGATGGCGCTTCCGCCTTGCCACGCGTTGTTCCAGTTCTACGTGTCGGAGGGGCGCCTTTCGTGTCAGCTCTACCAGCGCAGCGCGGACGTCTTTCTCGGCGTACCTTTCAATATCGCCTCCTATGCGCTGCTGACCCTGATGGTGGCGCAGGTGACGGGGTTTCGGCCGGGCGATTTCGTCCATACGCTGGGCGACGCGCACATCTATCTCAATCACATGGAGCAGGCGGAGGAGCAGCTCCGGCGCACTCCCCGGCCGCTGCCCGCAATGAAGCTCAACCCGGCGGTCGATTCGATCTTCGGTTTCCGATACGAGGATTTCACCCTCGAAGGATACGATCCGTACCCCTCGATAAAAGCACCCATAGCCGTATGATTTCGATCATTGTGGCCGTTGCGAATAACGGCGTGATAGGCGGCGGCAATACGCTGCTGTGGCACATTTCCGAAGACCTGAAGCGTTTCAAGGCACTCACGACGGGGCACCCCGTCGTCATGGGGCGCAAGACTTTCGAGTCGCTGGGGCGCCCGCTGCCCAACCGCACGAACGTGGTGGTGACACGGCAGCGCATCGAAATCCCCGGTTGTACGGTGGCCGGTTCGCTGGAGGAGGCGTTGGCCCTCTTCCCGGCGCAGGAGGAGGTGTTCGTCACCGGTGGCGGGCAGATCTATGCCCAGGCGCTTCCGTTGGCCGACCGCATCTACCTCACCACCGTGATGCGGGATTACGAGGGCGACACCCGCTTCCCGGAGTGGGATCGCGCCGAATGGCGGGAGGTATTCCGCGAATACCACGCTTCGGGCAAGGATTTCCCCTATCCTTTCGAATATACCGACTGGGAACGTCGGTAGAACCGTCGTTGCGGCGGGTCGGCAACCGTGCTGCGGGGAGGGAGCCCCTCTCCGAGGTACGGGTAATGGGTATTTATACCTATTCCGATTAGGTTTTATCGCTGTTTTGTAATTGTAGTTGCAGCGGTACTTTTGCTACCGGATATTTTGTGCCCCGGCGTTGCGGGGCGGGATCGGAAACTTCAGCGGAATTATGGGGAAATATTACGATATGCTCATGGAGGATGTGCGTATGCGCGAGGGTATGAAGGCGTGTATGAACTGCGGGGTATGTACCGCGGTGTGTCCTTCGGCGGAGTTCTACAATTACGACCCGAGGCAGATAGTGAGCACCGTGCAGACGCAGGACGACGAGGCGATCGAAGCGCTCCTGCGCAGCGAAACCATCTGGTACTGCGGTGAGTGCATGTCGTGCCGTCCGCGCTGTCCGCGCGGCAATACGCCCGGCTACGTGGTGCAGGCGTTGCGCACGCTCTCCCAGAGGCTCGGATTCTTCACCGAATCGGAGAAGGGGCGTCAGCAGTTCGCGCTCAAACGGCTCATCGGCGAGAATATCCTCCATACGGGGTATTGCATCACGCCGCGTCTGGTGAATCCCGATCTCCACCAGGAGCAGGGGCCTGTCTGGAAGTGGGTGTACGACAACGACCGGGAGGTGTTCGAACGCTTCAACCCCACCTACATGCAGGAGGGGCCGGGGGCCATGCGGCGCATCGACGACCGCTCGCTGGAGGAGCTGCACCGTATCTTCGAGGTGACGGGCGGCATGGAGTTTTTCGATAACATAGAGGAGTGCTCCCGGCAGAAGGCGCGGGAACTCGGTTTCGCCGACGCCGACGAGGAGTACCTGATGTATACCTATACGACCAATAACAATTGCCACCACTGAGAGGCGGCGCGACAGGGACGAAGACCATGAAAAGGAACAGTTGGCAGGAGTACCAGAAAGATGTGGCGGACGACGGATACTATTATCTGCGCAGTTGCATCCGGCAGAATTTCTTTCCCGGCTCCGAGAAGGCTTTTATAAGGATACTGCGCGAGGAGTTGGGGCGCGACCTTTACGACGATCCGGCGCACACCTCCTGTACCGGAATCGGCTACCATTCGGACGTGGTGCCGCACCAGACCATCATGACGGTCGTGGCGCGGCAGTTCGCCCTCGCCGCCGAGGCGGGGTACGAGAACCTCGCCGTGTCGTGCATCACCTCTTTCGGGGTTTATACCGAAACGCTGGAGACGTGGCGCGAATTTCCGGAGGTGGAGGAGAAGGTGCGGGAGGACCTCTACCGTGCCACCGGGCGCGAACTGCGCAAGCCGAAGAACGTGTCGCATGCCTCCGACATCATCTTCCACCATCGCGAGGCCATTCGGCAGCGGGCCAAATACCCGTTGGTGAACCGGCGGACGGGCGAGCCGCTCCGCGGGGTGGAGCACATCGGGTGCCATTACGCCAAGATATTCCCGAAAGAGGGGATTGGCGGTGTGGAGTTCCCCTATGTGCTGGCCGGTATGATCGAGTCGTGGGGCGGAGAGGTGGTGGATTATCCGGAGCGTCGGCATTGCTGCGGGTTCGGTTTCCGCAACTACATCGTGCAGGCCAACCGGGGCTTCTCGATCGCCAATTCGCAGAAGAAGTTCGAGTCGATGGCGCCCTATAAGCCCGATTTCATCGTGACCAACTGTCCCGGCTGCCCGATGTTCCTCGACCGCTGGCAATATACGATCGCCGAGATCGAGGGGACGACTTACGGCGAGGATGGAAAGGGAATTCCCGTGCTCACTTACGAGGAGCTCGCGGGGCTGGTGCTGGGTTACGATCCCTGGGAGTTGGGGTTGCAGATGCACCAGGTGGATGTGGAGCCGTTGCTCAATAAAATGGGGACCGAATACGATCCGGCGGCGAAATACTTGATGCCCAACGGAAAGTATATCGGAAGACCCGAGCCCGCCATGGTGAATTTGGGAGCGGAATAGCCGTATCCGGCAGACTGAGAGAGTAAAAACCTGGAATACCGTTTTATGGGAAAGGAAGTTATCGTAGTCGGCGGCGGAATCGCCGGCATGCAGGCGGCCCTGTCGCTCAGGGAGCGGGGGGCGGAGCCTGTGATCGTCGAACGCGCCGAACGGCTGGGCGGCAAGCTGGCCGGTTGGCACAAGCTGTTTCCGACCTTCACGCCTGCGGAGGAGGTGTTGGGCCCCCTGCGTCGCCGTGTGGAGGAGGCGGGCATCCGTGTGTTGACGGGAACCGAGGTCGAGGAGCTGGTGCCCGGCGGAGTCGTCGTGTCGGGCGGACGCCGCCTCGCGGGCGACGCGACGGTGGTGTGCTCCGGCTTCGAGCTGTTCGATGCGCGGCTGAAGGAGGAGTACGGCTACGGCATCTACGAC
>ERZ777011.2966-NODE-2966-length-11971-cov-8.596005_pt1 | contig 11971 bp, 7 predicted proteins | sample MGYA00374964_ERZ777011 | MGnify/ENA primary metagenome ERZ777011 (study PRJEB29310, sample SAMD00008975) | mouse gut metagenome | study: EMG produced TPA metagenomics assembly of the Metagenome analysis of fecal microbiota from mouse which was promoted...
CGTGTTTACCGACCTCTCACACCACCGTACGTGCCGTTCGGCATACGGCGGTTCTTAACGCGGATGCAGTTTCTCGTAATACTCCGTAAGTGTGGGATAGTGCGCTCGTTTCAGGTTCTCCATTGATATGGCTCGCGTCAGTATCGGACTATGGACGGTGCGCCAATATCCCTTTCGGGTATTTGCCCATTGCCTTGCCTGCCACTTTGCAATGCCACATCGTTGTAGGTTCATGAGGCGTGTCCGCACTCGTTTACAGCATTTCCATATACACATGCGTATGCGGATACGCAACAATTCGTCAGTTTCTTTCACAAAGTTGCGCATCTCGGCAAGCCGAAAGTAGTTAACCCACCCTCGGATTGCATTGGTCAGTTTCTCCTTGCGCTTATCGTACCCCCAGCCGTTACTGCGCGATGTCAGCTCTTTGAGCTTCGCCCGCAGTTTTGCTTTGGTTCTCGGATGAACGCACAAGCGAGCCTTTCCTCTTCACATGTTGAACGAGTAGCCGAGGTACTTCTGGCCGTGGACACTGCCGACGTGAGTTTTCTCGCGATTAACTTTGAGGAAGAGTTTCCCCTCTATGAACTTCGTGATGCTTTCGAATACCCTTTCGGCCGCTCTCGGACTTTTACAGAAGATGACGCGGTCGACAACGGTGGGTATGCCGAGTTGGCGCGTCTTGCCTCCCTCTTTGGGTATCTCTACCCTCCTTACGGGATTGGGGCGGTATCTTCCGCCAAGCAGACTTTCTGTTATTTCATCCTTGTGTTCACGCAGATACGGAAGCAGTTGTTCTACTTCCATTCCGTCGATTCCACCGCTCCCCTTGTTGGCCTTGACTTGTTTATACGCTCTGTTAAGGTTGTCGGAAGTTAGGATATACTCTAACATCCTGTCTGACGATAGTTGCACTTCTACGAGTTCGTCTCCTACTATCCCAATCAAAGTAGGCGCTCCCTCATACCTTTCGCGTTCCGCGCTATTCTTCCGAGGGCAGCTTTCTGTTGTTTTCGGCTTTTCTCCTTTCATCGGGTAAAATAAAGTTTTGCTCGTGTGGTTAAGTTTTGCCCTTCGTCGCCGCCCACGAGCTTTAAGGCGATGACTACTATGGCTTCTGCTGACTTCTGTGGGTTCGTTGTTACTGCTTACCTTTCGGCTCGCCCCACAGACCTCCCCGATTAAGAACACAATCTTTCAGTCTTATACTCCCTTGATTTACTCTCGTCAGCCCGGATAGCTATCGGGCTTCGGTTTGTTTAGCAACCTTACCCCTGACTTCGAGCCTTATATCATGTTTCTGTGCGTGGAGCCAGACTTTTGTCCTTAGCTTCCTTCCGATTCTCCTCACGGCAGACACCGTTGCCTCGGACTATGCGCTTCCCGCTATCGGGGCGCGCTCGGGACTTACACCCGTTAGATTATGCCCATGTCGGGCGAACAAACAACAGAGCCATGCCGTTGCCGGCATGGCTCTGTTGTTTTTGATTATGTACCTGCTATCAGAGCAGCTTGATAGCCTGCTCCACGCGGTTCATGTTGGCTTCGTCGTTCATATTGTAGTATATGATACGCAGAGCCTTGAGCGAGTTGGCATCCTCGGGATTGATTTCCACGGCCTTTTCGTAGCATTCGGCAGCTTTCTTAAGCAGCGGAGTCACGTTCTGGTCGTAGTAGCTCTGAGGAGCGTTTACCGGAGCAGCGGCATCGGCAATTTGGGCGTCCTCGTAGATAATCATACCCAGGCCTGAATAAGCTTCGGCATTAGCCGGATTAAGCTCTACGGCTTTCTGAAATGCAGCACGTGAATCGGCGTGAAGCTGATTGATTTCTTTCACACGGGGATCTTCGTCGGTTACACCCTGAGCATTGGCTACTTCGCGGCGAAGTTCATCCTTACGGTAGTTATAGATGATACCAAGCACCCACTGATACTGCGAGTTTGTGGGGTCTTCAGCGATAGCAGCATCAATCGAAGCCTTTGCCTTGTCGAATTCGCCATTCTGCAGCTGGCTGTTGATAATCTGGCGTATATAGCTGTCATCTTCCTTGCCGTACAAGGGGATAGCCTCGTTTGCCCAGGCTGCGACCACGTCGTTTTTGTTTGCCTGGCTTGCTACTGCGATTGCATAGTCATAGAGCTGTTTCTTATTGTAGCCCATGCTCTTTGCCTGGTCGAATGCAGCGAGAGCGTCGTCGAGTTTTTCAATCTGCCATGCGGCCAGACCACGGTTGAAAGCGATTTCCGAGAGAGTCGAGTCGGCGAACTGACGCTCCGAAGGAATAGCCTTGGCAATGGCGTGGTTTTTGGGCATCGACAGCAGTATTGTCCAGGCATCGTAAGCGCCTTTGAAGTCCTGTGCTCCCCAGAAGTCGATGGCGGCGTTGTTGTAGTCGAGGTAGTGGCCTGCGAGTACGTTCACCATGTCTTTCGAATATTTGGGCTTGATTTTACCCTTGGCATCGGGCAGCGAGTCCAGGGGGAAAGCCTTCATAAAGTAGTTGTAACCTTCAAGCAGATTCTTAGCCATAGCCACGATTCCTTTATCGTCGAGCTGGCCAAGCTGACGCTGTACCAACAGCATGTCGGCGTTGTTGAAAGCTGCTTTGCCGGGCACATAGTAGGTCTGGGCAAGCTGTTCAGTTTCAGGGTTGGTGAAGGCGGGAGTGATAATTTTCACCACATCGTCGAGCGAAGCGTTGCCTTTCATGGCGCGCTCAGCATCTTTCACCACATTAATCTGTGCCGATGCGCCTGCTGCAACTAAACAGACAACGGCTGCTAATGCGATTTTTTTCATAATGTTGAAATTAATGTTTATTCGTTAGTTTCAGTTTCGTCTGCTTTGTCGGCATCGGTGTCGGTATCGGGCTCGTTGAGTTCGGCATCGCTGAGGCCCGGCAGTTCCTCTCCTTCCTCTATTGCCTCTACTTCCTCTTCGGGGTCAGATTCGACACAGCATACCGAAGCTATAACGTCGCTACGTTTCTCAAGGTTGATTATGCGCACGCCTTGGGTAGCACGTCCCATTACACGGATGTCGCTTACATGGAAGCGGAGAGTGATGCCCGAGCGGTTTATAATCACCAGGTCGTTGTCGTCGTTTACGCTTTCGAATGCCACGAGCTTGCCTGTCTTGTCGGTAATGTTCATTGTCTTCACACCTTTGCCTCCGCGGTTAGTCACACGGTAACCTTCGAGGTCGCTGCGCTTGCCGAATCCGTTTTCGGAAATAGCCATTACGGTGTTGCCGCTGTCGGCAGACATTGCAATGAGGCCTACCACCTGGTCCTGTCCGTCTTCGTCAAGGCGCATGCCGCGTACACCGGTACTTACACGTCCCATGGCACGGAGCTTGTTCTCGGGGAAACGGATGGCACGTCCGTTGCGGTTTGCCAGCAGCAGTTCGCTGTTGCCGTCGGTGAGTTCCACACCTACCAGCGAGTCGCCTTCACGGATTATGATGGCTTTTTTGCCCTTGGCCAGCACTCGTGCATATTCGGTGAGGCAGGTTTTCTTTACCACGCCGTTCTTTGTGGCGAATATAAGGTAATGCGACGATGTGAATTCGGCGTTATCGAGCTGTTTGCAGCGTATATAGGCGCGTACCTGATCGCCGGGTTCTATATTGAGCAGGTTCTGCAGGGCGCGGCCTTTGGTGTTCTTGGCTCCTTCGGGCAGTTCGTACACCTTCATTTTGTACACCAGACCGCGGTCGGTGAAGAAGAGCATGGTGTTGTGCATCGAAGCAGGATATATATGCTCTATAAAGTCGGTGTCGCGGGTATCGCTGCCTTTGGCTCCTACGCCGCCACGGTTCTGGGCGCGGAATTCGCTCAGGGGGGTACGCTTGATGTAGCCAAGATGCGATATGGTGATAATCATTTCGTCGTCGGCATAGAAATCCTCGGCGTTGAAGTCACCGGCAGTATAGTCTATATCGGTGCGGCGTGCGTCGCCGAACTTGTCGCGAAGGTCGGCGAGTTCCGACTTTATGAGTTCGCGGCATACGTGGTCGTCGTTGAGAATGAGTTCGAGTTCGGCTATGCGGGCGTGGATTTCGTCGATGTCATGCTGCAGGTCGTCGATAAGCAGGTGTGTGAGGGCACGCAGACGCATGTCGATGATAGCCTGGGTCTGTACCTCGTCGAGGCCAAAGCGTTCTCCCAGTCGTAGTTTTGCTTCGTCGGGTGTTTCGCTGCCACGGATTATTGCTATTACCTCGTCGATGTTCTGCACGGCAATCATCAGGCCCTCGAGTATGTGGGCGCGCTCGCGGGCCTTTCGGAGTTCGAATTGGGTGCGGCGTACCACCACGTCGTGGCGATGGTCGATGAAGGCCTGTAGCAGGTCTTTGAGGTTGAGTGTGCGCGGGCGGCCGTTTACAAGTGCCACATTGTTGACACTGAACGATGCCTGCATCTGGGTCATCTTGTAGAGCTTGTTGAGCACCACGTTGGAGTTGGCATCGGAGCGCAGCTGTATCACAATGCGCATGCCCCGGTAGTCGCTCTCGTCGTTGATGTTCGATATACCCTCGAGTTTTTTGTCGTTTACGAGGTCAGCTATATATTTGATGAGTTCGGCTTTGTTTACGCCGTACGGTATTTCGGTTACGATAATCGACTCGTGGTTGGCTTCGGCTTCGATGGTAGCCTTCGCACGGATAACGATGCGTCCGCGGCCTGTGTTGTAGGCGTCTTTCACACCGTTATAGCCGTAGATTGTACCGCCTGTGGGGAAGTCGGGAGCCGGTATAATCTTCATCAGCTCGTCGATTTCTATTTCTGGATTGTCAATCAGCGCAATCGAAGCGTTGAGCGATTCGGTGAGGTTATGAGGCGGCATGTTTGTGGCCATACCCACGGCGATACCCGAGGCACCGTTTACCAGCAGGTTTGGAATGCGTGTTGGGAGCACAACCGGCTCGCGGCGGCTGTTGTCGTAGTTGGGTTGGAAATCCACTGTGTCCGACTCGATGTCGCGCAGCATTTCCTCGCCCATTTTCGAGAGGCGCACCTCGGTGTATCGCATAGCGGCGGGTGGGTCACCGTCGACAGAGCCGAAGTTGCCGTGGCCGTCGACGAGCGTGTAACGCAGCGACCAGTCCTGTGCCATACGCACAACGGTACCGTAAATCGACGAGTCGCCGTGAGGGTGATATTTACCCATGACCTCACCGACACAGTTGGCAGATTTCTTATGTGGTTTATCGCTACGATTACCCATTTCGTTCATTCCGAAGAGTACTCGGCGATGCACGGGCTTCATACCGTCGCGCACGTCGGGGAGAGCACGCGATACAATCACCGACATCGAATAGTCGATGTAGGCCGATTTCATCTCGTTCTCGATATTGATCTTAAATATTCGATCTTCTTCCAGCATGTATATTATTGTTTATTAAACGTTTGAACCGATCTTGCGATATGCAGGCCAGGTTCGCGGCAAAATTTCATACAAAGTTACAAAAAAATCCCGAAACATGCACATATTTTGAACAATCATTTGACTTTTTAATTTTTTAATTATATAGCACATTATGCTGCGGGAGCATGTTCGAATCTTAACAAAAGTCAAAACTGAACATTCTCGGATTTTTTTTGCTAACTTTGGCATTAGTATTGCATTATATTCGCTTTACTTTTACCGGACACACATTGCATAATTTATGGAAAATAAGTTCTCCGACAATATCCAGCAGCTGCTCGAACGCAGCCGGCGCGAGGCTCTCAGGCACAATAACCGTGAGATTACCCCAGCCCACCTGCTTTTGGCTATGCTTTCCGACCTTTCGTCGCCCACTGTCAAGCTCATGGAGCAGCTGGCCGACGGTGTGTCGGTGTACGAACTGCGTCAGCAGCTCGACGATTATCTCTTCAACAACGGCAAATCGGAAGGAGCCTCGGACCTTTCGGTTACCGACCTGACAAACCGCGTGATAAAGCTCAGCCTGCTCGAAGGCAGACTGCTGAAGGCATCGGTAATCGACACCGAACATGTGATGCTGGCTTTGTTCCGCAATTACGAAGTACAGAATATGGAATTCATCAAACCTTTTTTAGAGGCGGGCATCGACTACGACCGCCTCTATGCCGGTCTGGCAGGCGGCAGTCGTCCGCGGGCAGGCGCAACTTTCTCCGATGATGACGACGAAGAGGCCGACGGGTCGTCTGCTCCCTGGTCGGGCGGTGGCTCACAGGGCGATGCCCAGACCGCCGGCTCTCAAGCCTCCGACCGCAAGAAGGGACGCCGCGGCGACAAATCGTCGGGCACTCCTGTTCTCGATAAGTTCGGCCACGACATGACCCGCGCCGCCGAGGAAGGTATTCTTGACCCCGTGGTTGGCCGCGAACTCGAAATCGAACGCCTGGCTCAGGTACTCAGCCGCCGCAAAAAGAACAATCCGGTGCTGATTGGCGAACCGGGCGTAGGCAAGAGCGCCATCGTCGAAGGCCTGGCCCTGCGCATTGTGCAGCGCAAGGTATCGCGTATACTGTTCGACAAGCGTGTGGTATCGCTCGACATGGCCGGCATTGTGGCCGGCACCAAGTACCGCGGCGAATTTGAGGAACGCATCAAAGCTATTCTAAACGAACTCAGCAAGAACCCCAACGTAATTCTGTTTATCGACGAAATCCACACCATAGTGGGCGCCGGCAACGCACAGGGTTCGATGGATGCCGCCAATATGCTCAAACCGGCCCTGGCCCGCGGCGAGCTACAGTGCATCGGCGCCACCACCCTCGACGAATACCGCAAGAACATCGAAAAGGACGGCGCCCTCGAACGCCGCTTCCAGAAGGTGATGGTCGAGCCTACCACCGCCGAGGAAACCCTGCAGATTCTCAACAACATAAAGGACAAATACGAGAGTCACCACAACGTAAGCTACACTCAGGACGCCCTCGAGGCATGCGTGAAGCTAACCGACCGCTACATCAGCGACCGCAATTTTCCCGACAAGGCCATTGACGCTCTTGACGAAGCCGGCTCGCGTGCTCATATATCCAACATACAGGTGCCTGAGGAAATCGAACAGCTCGAAAACGAGATAGCCCAGGCCACAAAGAACAAGCTCGACGCCGCCAAAGCATCGAACTACCCCGCCGCGGCCGAATGGCGCAACAAGGCCCAGGCCCTTGGCGAAGAACTCGACAAGGCCACAGCCAAGTGGGAGAAGGAACTTGACGAACACCGCCAGTGTGTCGACGAGGACCAGGTAGCCGAAGTAGTGGCCATGATGACCGGTGTACCGGTGACCCGCATAGCCCAGGCCGAGGGAGTACGCCTGCTCGAAATGGCCCCGACACTCCAAAAGTCAATCATCGGACAGGATGAGGCCATCAAGCGTATTGTCAAAGCTATTCACCGCAACCGCATAGGTCTGAAAGACCCCACCAAACCCATAGGCACATTTATGTTCCTTGGTCCGACAGGCGTAGGCAAGACTCACCTGGCCAAGAAGCTTGCCGAGTATCTGTTCGATTCGGCGGACACACTTATCCGTATCGACATGAGTGAGTATATGGAGAAGTTCACAGTGTCGCGCCTGGTAGGTGCGCCTCCGGGATATGTGGGCTATGAAGAGGGCGGCCAGCTTACCGAGAAGGTGCGCCGTCATCCATACTCGGTGGTGCTGCTCGATGAAATAGAAAAAGCTCACCCCGACGTGTTCAACCTGCTGCTGCAGGTAATGGACGAGGGACGCCTGACCGACAGCCTCGGACGCCGTATCGACTTCAAGAACACTATTATCATTATGACATCCAACATCGGCACCCGCCAACTGAAGGACTTCGGCAGTGGTGTCGGATTCACCACTCGCGAAATCGACAAGGACTTCACCCACGGCGTTCTGCAGAAGGCCCTGCACAAGGCTTTTTCGCCCGAATTCCTCAACCGTATCGACGATATTGTGATGTTCGACCAGCTCAACCGTGAGTCGATTTTCAAGATTATCGACATCGAGCTGGCAGGCTTTACCAAACGCCTGAAAGACCTCGGATTCGAACTCCGTCTGACCGACGAGGCCAAGAACTTCATTGCCGAAAAGGGCTACGATATCCAGTTCGGCGCACGCCCGCTCAAGCGAGCCATTCAGAAGTATCTTGAGGACGAACTGGCCGAACTTATCATCACGGCATCGGTTATGCCGGGCAATACCATAGAGGTAAGCTACGATAAGGAAAACAATTGCACAAATGCGCACTTCCTGGCTGTAGAGGAAGCCGAGTAAGCATCGGCACACCAAACTATTACGACAGCTCGCACCGAGTACACAGATGACTCGGTGCGAGCTGTCTTTTTTTTCGCAAAAAATTCAATAAGCGATTACCGGCACACCCAGGGCACCCGGCCCCTGATGCAATGTGGCAGCAGAACCAATCCGCAGCTTGTTGTAGCGGCTAAGAGGCAACTGAAAAGTGCGCAGACTGCCATTGTCGAGGCGGAACTGCACTTTATATACCTTGTAGGGCTCGCCACGGGTGTATCGGTTTCGCCCTACCCGCCGGCTGCGATAATGGGTTTCGCTGTATTTGTCCACCACCTCGGCCTTAACTTCGGGCAAAGAGCTGAAGTCGGTAAGCATAAAGTTCAGTCCTATCAGCAGCCCGGATAAAAACACAGTGAAAAACACCACATGAAGCACACCACAGAACCAGCGGGCCGCGCCATCGGTAAGCCAGCGCCATAGCCCCATGCAGGGCATGGCACACACTACCCCCAGCAGCGCCATCACCGCGAACCATATATAATAGTTCATAAACGTATGCTCCGCAGCCACCATAAGCAGCCCTGCCGCGAGTATAAATATTAGAATAAAAAAGCCTGCTGTAAACCAGCGCATTACATTCTTACCACTTTTTTTAGCCATAAAAATTACTTTTTTGTGATGCAAAATTAGTAATTTTGTGCCTCACAAATCAAATCAAAGGCTATGAAAAAAATTTTATTTTCAATTCTTCTGCTTGCCACAGGAGCCTTTGCCTGCCCCCAGGCTCAGGCCCAGCTTAAATTAGGCAAGGCAATCAACGCGGCAGCAAAAGGTGTGCAGGCTTTTACCCTGACCGATGCCCAGATGGCCGCATACGTCAAGGAGTCAATCGACTGGATGGACAAGAACAATCCTGTACCGGGCGAAGACGACCCCTACACCCAGCGCTTACGCCGTCTTACCGCCGGACTCGATGAAGTTGAAGGTATTCCTTTGAATTTCAAAGTCTATGACGTAATCGACGTAAATGCTTTTGCTTGCCCCGACGGCAGCGTACGAGTTTTCTCGTCGCTTATGGACATTATGACCGACGACGAACTCCTGGGTATAATCGGCCATGAAATCGGCCACGTGGCAAAACGCCACTCCAAGAAGGCCTTCAAGACCGAACTGCTCACCGGCGCCCTCAAAGACGCCATCGCCTCGACAGGAGGAGTTGCAGCGCAGCTTTCCGAATCGCAATTGGGCGCTCTCGGCCAGTCGCTGGTAGGCGCCAAGTTCTCGCAGAAACAGGAAAAGGAAGCCGATGACTATGGCTATGAATTCCTGAAATCGCATGGCAAAAACCCCTGGGGCATGGTAAGTTCGTTCGAAAAACTCAGTGCAGGCGAAAACGGCGAGTCGAGCTACGTTCAGAAAATGTTTTCCTCGCACCCCGATACTCAGGAGCGAATCAAACGCCTGAGCCAGCGTGCCGAAAAAGACGGCATACCCCGCGAATAAAACAGTATTTTAAATATTTTTAAATGCCGCACGCGAGTGTGGCATTTTTTTTGCATTGTTGTTATTACGTATAAAAACAGAACAACAAACATATTTTCATATTATGAGTAAAGGCACAATCGGGGTTACTACCGAGAATATTTTCCCCGTAATAAAAAAGTTTCTCTACAGTGATCACGAAATATTTCTGCGCGAGCTCGTCAGCAATGCCGTCGACGCCACACAGAAGCTGAAAACCCTGCAGTCGTTCGGCGAGTTCAAAGGCGAACTGGGCGAACTCCGCGTCAGCGTAACCGTCGACAAGGAAGCAGGCACACTCACCGTGAGCGACCGCGGTATTGGCATGACTGCCGAAGATGTCGACAAATACATAAACCAGATTGCCTTTTCCGGAGCCGAAGAGTTTCTGGAAAAATACAAGGATACAGCCAATAGTATCATAGGTCACTTTGGCCTTGGCTTCTACTCGGCTTTTATGGTGGCTAAAAAAGTCGAAATTAACTCGCTGTCGTGGAAAGAGGGCGCCGAACCCGTACGCTGGAGCTGCGACGGCTCGCCCGAATACACCATGGAGAAAGGCGACCGCAGCGACCGCGGCACCGACATTGTGCTGTACATCGACGACGACAGCAAAGAATTCCTCGAGCAGGCACGCATCGACACCATGCTGAAAAAGTACTGCCGGTTCCTGCCAGTGCCTGTTATATCCGGCTTCGAGCAGGAGTGGAAAGACGGCAAAATGACCGACACCGACCGCCCTAAGGTAATCAACAACACCGAGCCTCAGTGGACCCGCAAGCCCGGCGAACTCACCGACGAAGATTACCGCAACTTCTACCGCGAGCTCTATCCCGGACAGGACGACCCCTTGTTCTGGATTCACCTCAACGTAGACTATCCTTTCACCCTCACCGGAATTCTGTTCTTCCCTAAAATCAAGAACAATATCGAAGTGACCAAAAACCGCATACAGCTATACTGCAACCAGGTATATGTCACCGACTCGGTGGAAGGCGTAGTACCCGAATTCATGATGCTGATGCAGGGCGTAATCGACTCGCCCGACATTCCGCTGAACGTATCGCGCTCGTACCTGCAGAGCGATACTGCCGTGAAAAAGATTTCGAGCTACATCACCAAGAAGGTGGCACAGCGCCTCGAAGACATATTCAAGAACGACCGCAGCGACTACGAGCAGAAGTGGGACGACATTAAGATTTTTATCGAATACGGCATGCTCACCGACCAGAAGTTCGCCGATTCGGCCATGAAGTTCGTGCTACTCAAGGACAGCGAGGGCAAATACTACACTCCCGAAGAATACAAACTGCTGGTAGAAGCCGCCCAGACCGACAAGGACGGCGACATAATCTATCTCTACGCCACCGACCCCACCGCCCAATACAGCTATATAAAGGCGGCCACCGACCGCGGCTACTCGGTACTGATAATGGACGGACAGCTTGACAGCCACTTTGTAGGCCTGCTTGAAAGCAAACTCGAAAAGACCCGTTTTGTACGTGTTGACTCCGATGTGCTCGACAACCTCATACGCCGCGACAATAAGCGCGACGTTGAACTCACACCTCTGCAGCGCAACATTCTCACCACTGCATTCCGCAGCCAGGTGCCCATGGTGGAGAAGGCCGACTTCCTGGTAAGCTTCGAAGCCCTCAACGCCGCCGACATGCCTATTGTAATCACTCAGAACGAGTACATGCGACGCATGAAAGACATGGCAGCCATGCAGCCCGGCATGAGTTTCTACGCCGACATGCCCGACAGCTATAACCTGGTGGTGAACACCGAACATCCGCTGGTTCAGCAGATTCGCGACTCCGCACAGAAGGCCATAGGCGAAAGCGTAGAGCCTCTGGCTGAAACAGTAGAGAAGTCAAACAGCGAAATCACAGCCCTGCGCGACGCAGCCGGCAATGACAAACAGCCGGATGCTGAGGCTCAGCAAAAAATCAACGACCTTGAAAAAAGCGTCGCCGAAGCTCGCGAGTCGCAGGAGAAGATTGTGAGTGAGTACGCTGCCGGCCAGCCGCTGATAAAGCAACTGATCGACCTGGCTCTGCTTGGCAACGGTCTGCTCCGTGGTCAGGCCCTGAGCGACTTCATCAGCCGCTCGGTAGGCCTTCTGAAATAAGCCCGCGTACATTTTTCCTACGGCCATCCCATCGTGGATGGCCGTTTTTTTAGTATGACGGGCATGTCATACATCTGTGGTGAAAGTCCACACGGGG